>Ga0307513_10002609_pt1 | contig 24907 bp, 33 predicted proteins | sample 15_EM_MG_FD_202174 | JGI IMG/M metagenome (GOLD analysis project Ga0307513, IMG submission 202174) | Populus trichocarpa ectomycorrhiza microbial communities from riparian zone in the Pacific Northwest, United States - 15_EM | ecosystem: Host-associated > Plants > Roots > Unclassified | place...
ATAGTAGTGATACCACATTGAAAATTTCTTAGAAAGTACTTTTAAATATGGAGAATCAGAATATGAAGGTTTCAATTAATAATAAAAAATAATGCCTCTTGTATACTCACTTTATTCCAAACTAGTTTATTTAGCAGATTGCTTACATTGAAGTCAAGAAAATTGAAACCAATCATGGAAGTAACAGTTTGAGCAGGTAATAAGAGCGCATAGATCACGTATTTGATGTATGAACTACTTTGGTATTTATTTGAAGCTATTATGGAAGGTATTGTAACTTTTAAAAAGAGTATAGTTAAATACATATGCTATAAAGTGGATAAGATGATATCTACTTATAGGGTTTATGTAATGTTCCAATACTTTGCAATATACTTCAATAAGATAATCCAAGATATGATATAAATTTTCAAGGCGATTGGTGAAGTCTTGCTAGTTTTATTCTCTGGTAATAGGAAAGTAATTTCAGAAGAAATGCTACTTTCCAAGCTTGACGGTGTGGGCTACACATTTAGGGTCAGGCTAAAACCCATTGGATATACTCTAGTCATATAGGTAAAACTATTATATGAGTTTTAGTCAGTTCGGGGTATGGGATCAAGAGATTTCACATAGCAACTCTAAAGACAGACAATTTTACTCTTAATTTCAGTATTAGCAGAGTTATAGCGTGATGGCTCTTGATACCATGGCTCAAACTGACTAAAGCTTATATAATAGTTTTACCTATATGACTAGAGTATATCCAATGGGTTTTAGCCTGATCCTACATGTGTAGCCCACACAGTCAAGCTTGGAAAGTAGCATTTCTTGCGAAATTACTTTCCTATTACCAGAGAATAAAACTAGTAAGAGTTCACCAACGGCCTTGAAAATTTATATCATATCTTGGATTATCTTATTGAAGTATATTGCAAAGTATTGGAACATTACATAAACCCTATAAGTAGATATCATCTTATCCACTTTATAGCATATATATTTAACTATACTCTTTTTAAAAGGTACAGTACCTTCCATAATAGCTACAAATAAATACCAAATAGTTCATACATCAAATACGTGATCTATGCGCTCTTATTACCTGCTCAAACTGTTACTTCCATGATTGGTTTCAATTTTCTTGACTTCAATGTAAGCAATCTGCTAAATAAACTAGTTTGGGATGAAGTGAGTATACAAGAGGCATTATTTTTTATTATTAATTGAAACCTTCATATTCTGATTCTCCATATTTAAAAGTACTTTCTAAGAAATTTTCAATGTGGTATCACTACTATTTATGCAGATACTAAAATATACATTTGATTTTCCAGTGGTTGCCATGGTGAGCCGCATCCCGGTGATGAGCCGTTAATAGGTGAATGACGTTATTGAAAATAACCAACGCAGCGGGGTAGGAGTACTGGCACCTGTTGGATTTTTGACTGCTCATCACGTGCATATATTCCCATGCGGGCAGACTCTGAAACGCAACTACTATTATCCGTTACACACCATTACTCTAACATCGTTCCACCAGTGTTAGCTCATACAACCTCCGACTACGATTCTGCATAGTTAATGCAACAACATCAAACAACAATCATACGGCACTGAAACAGGAACACTCACGATACCCGAACGATACCCGAATGATACCCTCGGCTTCACACCCAACCTCCGGCTGGCCGCACTACCATTACCTCGGAAATTCTGCTGGAACCTCGGATCAGATTCACGAATGCGCATGCCGAAACTACTAAGTGGGAGGAAGCGAGAAGCAGGATTGTGCATGCGCAGGAAGCATGACACGGAGGATGGTTAGGATATAAGGAAACCTGTTTTTTCCCATTATTTGTTCACTAAGAGTTCACTGCACTTCGTTCCTGTCTGTCTCTGTTTATCTTATTCTTCACTTCCGTTCGATTGCATTCTGCCTGTTCTTTCTTTTCATAAGTTCTTTAAGTTCTTCGTCACAGTCTTTTATATCTGCTATATAAAAATCAACTTGCGTCAAATCCGTATCTGAACTCTGAATCCGCTGTACGAGAACCTTGTTGCTAAAAGCACCGATGTAGGGAATAGATGATAGATGTAGTCCATGCACCATAGTACCACATGAACTTGTATAAGAGCAACAGACGCTAAGAGGTTAAATTAAAGTGAAACATAAGTTGCGTCACACAAGACAATGACTGGTGCTATATGAAATTTTAATAAAGATGTGAATATAACAAAAATCCATGATAATGAAAGGGGTAAAAAATAAAGGAATAAAAATTGAAATATCAGAGCCAAAAAGAAAAGACCTGATCCGAAATTAAAACTGATTGCTCCCAGAATCCTCGACTCACATCCCCCTCTCAATCCTGTGATGACCTAATCAACACAATGTTCCCACAGTTCGCAGTGTATCTAGCTGTACTTGCACAATCTTTTCCAAAACTGTTTATGTGCTACTCCTCGCCCACCTCACATATCTTCCCCTCTTGCTTCAGCTACCAGCCCTTTCTATCTCTCATCCTTTATTCTAATAATTTTACTCTAATACCTACCAAATTTTATATGTATGATATATTTGAAGCCTTTCCTTCACATACGAACCCAATAGGTTCCTTGGGTTAGGCAGGGTTATCGTTTTTTGGGCTGGGTTGGGTTCGGTGAGCCCTTTTGTCAACCCGGGTTAGGGCTCCCATATTCCCGAGACCCGACTGACCAGGATATTCGATCACAATCCCGCGACATGTGAGGTCTCCTCGTCCTAATGCTAGTCCCGCTCAAAACACCACCTATCACCAAAACAGTTCTCATAGTTTGTTTGGGCTGAAATCAGCTGATCAGTGGCAGAGCTGGGGAAAGAAATAGGGAAAAAAAGGAGAATTTGTCTGAATTTGAGAAATATTATTGGCGCTGTACATATCTCCAATAGCCAGGCTCTTATCTACTGGTGCTGAGATGCAATTGCCCCAAGTACGAAGTATCCGCAAGCAGGCGTTCGCAAAACACATAGCAAAACACAGGTGGGAATCATAAATTCACTGCTCGCATTTTTGAATACTAGGTACATAGGACAAGTAGATAGCGTTGAAGCCTTCATGGGAGAGAAATTAAGCATCCTAGCACCAGATATTTCCCATATGCTGTCGGATCTAGCCTAGAAAGCCTAACAATTTACAACATGTTTAGAACCTGTGCGACTCGGCTTGGAGGGGTGTTTTTAAGATATTCACAAACTTTCCATAATTCCTCGCACTGAATATAATATTTTCTGATATGATACCTTGGGAATTATTGCAGTAACGTGTTTCACAACTCTGCATCCGAGGAGAAACCAAAGCCCTGCTTCCCTGTCGAACAAGACTTCAACGCACCCGGACCTGGTTTCCCGGGTGCTTTAGTATCGGCGATTGGCGTAGTGGATTTCGGCATAGTGCTTGGGCCAAGTTGGCAGGTTCGCTGCGGGATGGCTCTGATGAATTCTCTTTTTGAGCAGGGAGTTCAAGGGCAGATTGGTTAGAGGTAGATTTCGGGATAAAGTTGCATGAATCCCCCTTCACTGTAGGAGGGATTACTATCGGAGGATCTGATTGTGGGGCGGAGCCTGGCACCTTCTCTGATATATGATCTCCCGAGGATTGGACTGTATCCCTGTTGGAGTTAGTGGGCCTAGTTATGGCTGAGTTGTTGCTTCCGGAATTAAGCCCACCATTTCCAGGATTAATAGGTTCTGTTCCTGTCAACCGTGTATTACTTCCTGTAGATCTCCCTGTTGAACCTGATTTTCCGAAATGCTCCGTTTTTTCGCTCCGCATTGAAGTGCCAGGATGAGGGTTATCAAGTCTCGTCTTCTCGTTTGATCCTATTGCAGGGCTTTCATGTGATCTGTTTGAAACCCTTGACGAAGTAGGGGTTGAAAGTATCATAGTTCCTCGGGGGTCGGCGATACCAGGCTCAAGTCATGCTCAGCGCTCTCGTGCACCACCTCTCCTGGGGGTCGTAAAGGCTTGAGAAGAGCTTTACGGGCAAATGGTGAATTCCTAGAATACCCTTCGCCTAAAATGTCGATCTCATCGCTAATAAATTTAATGCCCTTTCCATTGACAGATGAGGCCGCATCTCCCCCGACAAACCCAGTATAATACACTTATGACACCTATGAAGAAAAACCCAAACTTATCACTCTATACATGCCCAGCCTCTTTTTGAACCCCTTTTCCTAACTAACCTCCAATCTCTGCAGGTTGTCGAACCGAAATCCGCCTGTTTTACAGAAACTTAACTTGCCATCGCTTCCCACAACAGCAGATGATTAGAATCGAGAGAATACACAAAGTAGAGATCTGGCCAACCTTAACCATTCGTGTAAGCCCCCAGTAGGAGGAATTAAAGCTGACTCATGTAACTTTCAGTCCTGACTCTCGTCACTCAACTTTACCGGCAAGACCCAAGCGTGGGCCAAAACTTAAAGAGCGTGATGTTTTTTTCATTGACTAACTAATCAGGTGTAATGAATGCCCTCCAAACCCAACCCCAATAATGACCACGATGATATGCCAATGGAAAATAATGTAGTAAGGGTAATAAAGGTGTGACAAGAATCAAAAAATGTGATGAAAAAAAACAAAAGACCAATGGTAAACGGTCACCTCCTCCTTCCTCCCTATGCTGTTGCGGTCGACGTCCGGAATACAAGCCACCTCGAGGTCCCGTAGATTCAGCATTTGAGGGTTGCACCTTTCGCCTCAAACACATCACCCGCTGGATTCCGAATCGGTCCAATGCAAGCACTCGGACGCGAACTAGGAAAGATCGGACCAATCTGGGCGGTGCTAATGCCCAAGCAGTTGCTGTCGCCGTAGAGAGTAAGAATGCAGGTTGACGGCAGCTGATCGCTTGCAATGACTACCACGTTGGTAATGCCAATGCCAGTGTTGATGGGATTACACCCAAGGTTGCTGCGGATATCTCCGCCAAAATCCGGTACTGTCTGGCAACCGTCCTTGTTATACCCCAGCAAGAGAACCTCGGTTAGGCGAATGCGGGGGAGTCCACCCAAAAAGGGGGTTGGTATCTGAGCCTGGACCACAATGCTCTGAAGCAGGAGCAGTGTTGGCAGAAGGTATGTCCACATTCTATCAGGAAGTGTCGAAGGACGACTTATAAGGACTATGATGGAAGAAATGAAGGAAAGAAGTTCGTGGAAGGAATGAATGTGTCAAGTCTAGTTGGTAGGAGTAACCGGAGTGCAAACGAAGTGTCGAGAATATTGGTAGGGTATTGCCGTTCCTTGAAGACTTGTATCTGTTGAGTGTGATGAATATTTACACTGAGAGAATTCGATGCTTCTTATAATGCTGTGAGTAGATGCGAACCGCCTAGGGCCGCACAAATCATACCAACAGTACCATACTACGAGTCTAATGACAACAGCTAAAAATAAGTTAAAAGTCTTGCTTGGTAGCTGCGCCAGCAAGCTTTCCTGACATACGACTGCCGCCGATATATATATTAGTCATGTGGGTCTGATAGGAAAGATTTAGTAAGCCTTCTCATTGCAGAGTGCCCATATCAGGCACCTGACTAATATATCTATCCGCCGCACTCGTAGATTGCCTGTAGAGTTGTAGCTGTAGTATTGTGAAAACAGCACTGAGAACCCGGCTGCCTGGTTCAAAAGGTACAGTCACTAGACATAAGTCTTGGTGAAAGATTAGTCAGCAAAAGCTAAACGAGGATAGCACGGATCTCCTGCACTGGTGAAATTGTGGACAATGTTGTGCCGCCCGTCAATCTCTAAGACATATATTAATAAGATAATTTTGTTAGTTACTATGTTCGCGGACATGCAAACTTCAGACCCTAACCAATTTTAGCTATACGACTGGGCCTACTCACACCTTCATTGAAGAATACTGTGATGGCACCTTACTCGTCTCTATCTAAGACACTGACAGAGGCATAACATTTTCCACAGTTTCAGCAGTCCTGGAGGTAGGACACATGATTGCACAGCAGCTCGCCAACATTGAGATTATGTACCATTAGTAAGGTGGATTCCGTAGCTTAGAAAGGTGGGATAAAGTTGGCAATTTAAGCGAGGGGAAAGGGTACAAAGGAAAAGTCATCACAAACATTAATAACCCACCAGCTGTTTCCTTCATGCCATGAAACAGTGAGGAAAGAAGAGAATTTCCTTTCACTTTTTCTCTTTGAATACAGTCTCGATAGGATTGCTCTATCAGCCTTACAAGAGCAGTATTTGTGGAGTTGCCACTTTCCATTCAAGAACACCGGGGATCCAGAGGACGTTCGGTATTACAACACCCTTCTATTTGGAGAATCAGGGCTACTCGTGTCATACAAAGTACTAGATGTGCTCTTGCTAATTCACTACTAAAGTAATATTACATGTTCAATTCTTCTCTTTCTACCAGTGCTACCCCTTGGCCGTGAGGTAACAGCTTACGCGGGCCTTCTCAACCGGGCATTGGACAGAGATAAGTACTCGAGTACCGGTAAGTCGAGAAGGTGCGCGGTTAGTTCCGGGTCCGAGACAGTAAAATTCGCTATCAGCACGCTAGTGCGGTTTGGAGGACTGTGATTCGTTGGGGATTAAAATGGTTGTTGGGATGCTGAGTCACGTTGGGCTTGAAAAGCCAACTCCAAACCTAAAATAGCCAGCTACCCGACTGATCTGGAATTAGGTAATATTTGGCGCGCTGGTCGCGAATTTTACTGTCTTACGGCACGATTATCTGCCTTTTGATATACTCGAGTGGAGTACTCGCAGTGTTGCAAAGAAGGCCTTTGATGATCGAACCCGGGGGGTTAGAAGGGGGGGGTTTGAATCGGGGCTTCTGAAAATGGGGATTGAAGGGGGGGGTTCTTTAATGTCTTAGTAAGCAAAAATAGCAGGAACTCTGATGCGAATTTCTACCTTGAACCCAGATGTGCGAGTGTTTATTGCTCAGAAGCCAGGAATGTAGAGTGCCAGTACCAGTTTATTTGCTTTTTCTACTACATTTTGCCCTCTTTTCCTATCATTTCATTTATTTCTTTGCCTCCAACTGCCTTCAATATCATGGTTTACCGATTTGTTAGAAGGAGTTCTATCTTATAACCCCCCGGTTTCCTAGCCTTCGATCATTTTTTGATTGAACCTCCCCCTTCATTGCAACATTGAGTACTCGTACTCGAGTACTGTACTCGAGTATGAGTTGGGTGCATAGCCATGTCTCAGTATTCCGCAATCACCAAGCCTAACCGCATTAACTGGGGAGAACAGGAATACGCTAGCCAGGGTAAAGAAGGTGTGGCAAACCGTTGCCACCTTGAAATTCTGTGCTTGGCCGGCGACCACGCGAAATATTATACCCCTTGAAGCAGTTTCTCCTCAAGCCATGCTTTGCCAGTGTACTTAGTATGATACAAGTACTCGAGTATTCCGGTTCTCCCCGGTGACTGTATGAAAGCAGGGCGCCACGTTTCGGCCACCCGCGCTAAGCCAAATGTAGCTTGACCCCTCCACTTAGTTCATGCTTGGCGTGTGAGAGAGGCTCGTGCCGAAGATGCTTACTGTATATTCTTATATCCCTAGTCTAACACTGCCAAGGAACGTTTTCTGTTTACTTATAAAATTAGTTGACGCACCTTATTGATGAATGATGGTCCGTGGGGATGATGGACTGATGCTGGATGCAGGGTGTACTGTGGTATGGATCAGATTCTCAAGGTTAATGGGACATGAGCTGTTCCCTTTTATCTTTTTTCTTCGATCGAAGTGTGTTGGAAATCACAGTTGCATGTGCACTAGTTAGCCGATTGCTGCGCCACCTTCTCTCCTCATCCCAACTTTTCCTTCGCTTCCTTCGATAGAATCACGATGGAATACAAACACGATCTCTGATCCTGACAAAGGTGACCCCACCACTACTCGACTGCATTTAAAGTGATTTGCCACCCAGCCCTAAGTATCCCCTACCGTCCTAGAGAGTAAAGGGGCCGGAGCACACATTCTCACTCGTAACCACCCTTTTTTTCCACTCCGGCCCCACATCCCGACGGCACAAGAGCACCGCGTCCCATCCCGATCCATTTAGTTCCTCTCTTAGAGGAAGAATGAATCTGTGCCAACCATGAATGGCTTACGGCATCTACTAGTGTGTGTGCCTGGCACTTGTAATTGTGCACCTGCACGGTATGTTCCAGGACAGTTGACCTTCCCTGCCCTGGCCTTGGTAGTTTCGGTCAAGGTTGGAGCGGGCGGGCACCCCACCAACTCGTGATTTTTTTTCTTTTTCGTTGGGCTCTTCGCTTTCCCCGGGTAGCGCTATACTTGACGTGAGCCAGTGATAAAAATAGCCTCATTTCTCTTATCCGCCAAAGGTTTGCGATCGGATCACAGCACATCATTCGGTCTCTCTAGAACAATTATCTGAAAATTCACTTGAAGCCCTGAATCGCCAAGCAAATCTCAGACCTAGCGCCATTGTATACATACAAACAGAAATCACCCTTCCCCAATGGTTACGATTACCCCCACCAGCCGTCCCCGTGCCCAAGCCCCCATTTTTAAACATGGATGAAAACAGAAGGGGGGTAAACTCGAGAAGCTGGATAACCATACAATCGAGAGGAAGATGTACTTTTTTTTGCGGTAAAGAAACACATTTTTATATTGATTTGTGTACTATTTTCCGCCAGCTGCCGGAGTGGCGCTCGTGGAAGTAGCGTTTGTAGGAGCCGCGGCTGGTGCTGGGGTAGTGGCTACGAAGTTGGCGCTCGCCAGCCTGTTGGATAGATCGATCTGGGTTCTGATAGTGTTTGCCAAGTATCCCACGAGCAGGACGTCCTGGATATGAGTGTTGAACATTCTCTCCACGTCGGCGGGTGAGACTTTAGGTGCCAAACTAAGCGTGTTCATCAAGAACTTCCCAATAACAGCGGAGGCTTGGGTGTTGCCAACCTAGTGCAGATGTCAGCATCCCCTCACTTCTACCCTAAGGGCGGGAAACATACGATGACTCTAGCCAAATATTCACCAATTCTATCCAACATTTCCAGAACCTCCTCAAGCGCCTTCTCAAGTGCGGTGATGTCCGTAGTTACCTCTGCACTTCGATTCTCATTGTTCTTGGCACTTGAGATCAACTCCAATCCGCTCCTTTCAGCATCGGCATACTTAATTTCCTACGGAATCGGAACGAATAAACAGCTGTCGGCAAGGCGATCTGGATGAATACACATAGCGGACGATATATAAGTCCTAATAGCGATGTCCCGACCGGGGGCGGTGGACATGGTAAGATGAACAGCGGGGTGGAGGGAGGTACCATCACTATCAGAGGTATAGCAATTCTGGATAAGGGCACTGAAAGTATTGAGCTCTGGTGAGGTCGCATATCCGAGTATACCAACTAGCCACATCGAAAGGCACCCTGCACCTAGGAGCATCTATCCCGCCCGAACATATCATCCAATGGGGACCTCCTTGGGATCCAACTTCAGATGGAGCCGGGAGCCCTAACATGGTCTTGTGGTAGTCCATATCTATCATACCTCAAACTTCACCCCATTATCAATCAGTGTAATTTCCGTAAAATAGCGGTTTCTGGAGACCCACCTGTTCCTGACTCTCGTTATACCCGACCGCAAAACAATTTCGAATCTCAACTTCAGCCCCATTCCTCACACCCAAAAGCGTTCCAATAAACCTCTCCATATCGACATTCCTCCTTAACGAATGGCCCAAGATAGAGAAAAGGGCCTAAGCATTAATAACAACACTCAAAGCGAGGTAGTGGCCCGGGCCGGTGGAACACTGACGACTGGAAGCGGTCGAGTAAGACGGATGTATGAATCTTTGTCGGCCATGCTGGGCAGCCCCGATTAGTGGGTAGCGATTGTGGAGGGGGGGTGGCTTCCGGGTAGGTTGGCTGGCTTCCACGAAATTGACTGATGGTGGGGCAATTTTCAGAGCTTCAACTCTTTTTTTCTTCCCCGCCTATTGTGGGGGATCTGGGTTGCCTCGGCCGGGCGTGCCCTAATCCCCCATTACCCGCTCTTACGACCCTTACGGGAACTTGACTTTTGATATTAGAGACCTACAGAACTTGCTCCTTGTTCAATTCGTACAAGGTTACTGACAAACGATCCTGTAACAAAATCAACAGAATTTTTTACATGCCGCTCGGATCCAGAAGGCACGGCAGAGGTGGAGGGGGGATTAAAAGAAGAGGAGGAAGCCGAGGAAGCAAAGGCGGTAGAGGCGGTCGAGGTGGTCGAGGTCGGAGAGATCAAGGAAGAACCTCTATTAGAACTGAAAATCGACCAAATAAGTACGTTTTTCCTATCAATTAGCTCTAATATATGATCGCACGACTCCCCTTTACCATTGGGGACCGCACTGACAATTCCGCAATAGAATTCCGGAGGCTGAAGATCCCGATTCTAATCCCGAAACCTCAGATGATCCTGAACTGCGCGGTTGCAAAGACTCTGGGGAAGACTTAGGTAGCGACGACCCCGAATCGCAATCGGAAGATGACAAAGTAGCAGCAAAACCTTACAACCTCCTACCCCAATCTCTGGTAACGAGGAATGAGTCTAACCAACGTAATCCTAAACGACGAGAACCTGATCACACAAAAACCGAAGAGGATGGGATCATCTTGGAAGGCGGTGAAGGTTTAGCAAATGAGCCTGAGGAAGAGGAAGGGCCCGGAGAAGAGGCCATAGAGGTAGGCTCAGATAACGAGGATCAATCCGACCCATTTGAATCACATTTTGCGAGTGTCTCACCCTCTAGATTGGCTTCCATCTCCTCCGCTTCAAAAGGTGAATGGAAGGATAATAAGCTGCCTAAATCTAGACTACTTGGGAATGCCTACTTATCCATTCCCGGAGGCTAGGAGCAAACCACAGGTAGAAAAAGGATTGAAGTCCTAAAAGACCTCAATTTGAAGAAGAAGCTGGTCGCTGAAGAGCTGACGCCGCTATAGAAGTCATCAAGGCAGCTTGTCTTCAATTATGTGGATGTTTTATATGGTGAAACACTAGGCAATGCTGAAGAGTTCCGGAGGATGTATTCCTTTATTCCTTGCATGGGCTAAATCACGTCCTAAAGTATGTTCCCACCTAAGCACTAGATCATCCTCATACCAATCAAGATTCAGGACCCGAGACCGAGTTCTAAAGAACAATGCCCGCCTAGCGAAGGCTACGGACGAGGAGCTAGAGCTCAGTGATCAAGGCTTCACAATGCCCAAATTCCTTTTCATACTACCAACTCGAAACGCTTGCGTGGAAGTAACAAATGCGCTGGTCGACATACTACAACCAGAGCGACAAGTAAGTTCATCCTCTCTCGAATACCTAACACTTTGCCAACTATTATAGGAAAACAAAAAATGCTTTCCAGATACATACTGCACACCCCCGGATGCCCAGCGGATTAGCCCCAACCAGCCCGAAGACTTCCGTGCTCTCTTTGGCGGAAACCACGACGATCTCTTCAGGTTAGGCTTAAAATTAACTCGGAAAACTCTCAAGTACTTTAGTCAATTCTACAACTCAGATATAATCTCACTTCACCGCTTGGGCTGCGTATGACTATTGGTGATGAGTCCGACAAAAAGCGCGACTACGATTTCCTTTCCAGTATAGGATTAGTAGTGGTGGACCAAGCCGGCGCATTGCTTATGCAAAATTGGGATCACCCAGAGCATATCTTCAAACACCTCAATTTGATACCCAAGGATCCGCATGGTTGTGACTTTCGGCGCGTGCGGAACTGGTATTTAAGCACTAATGCAAAATACTTCAGACAGACGTTGGTGCCCGGCGAGTTCGTGATACCGAAGATGGTGAAGTTGTTTAATTAGAGTATGTTAAATGCTGCCGGGAAAGTGAAGACTCAAGCAGAGTATGCAGGGTCCATGATTGATTTGGGGGTTCAAGTTCGACAGGCATTGCCCCCTCCCGCTCCTAACCCAACAGTTCCTCTTATTAACTATCATATTACAGACATTCACAAGAATAGATCCTCCAACCACAGCCGCAGACCTAGACGCCCGCTTCGACTATTTCTCAAAAGTAGTCCTACCCTCACTCCCCCGAAACACCTCCACAAGTACATTAATCTTCGTACCGAGTTACTTTGACTTCGTCCGAATGCGGAACGACCTCCACAACACCCCTATCTCCATCGGTGCCGTCTCGGAAGAAACGCCCGTCTCCGTCGCGCGCGCACTGTCATATTTATTTATAGGCCGTCACTCGGTTCTTCTTCTTTACAGTGGGCCAGCGCACCACCCCCGCCGCTACGACATCCACGGAGTCACAAGAGTGTCCGGGTTATGTGTACGGATAAAGGTGACACGTTTGAGTTTGTTTGATGGGCCACAGTGATTATGTGATGGATATTTAAAAGCGCTGTATATAATATTATTGTAGCTTGATAATAGAATACAGTTGGTCTAGAGGTCCTATAATTTTGGACTCTTGGCGAAGTGTTGAATAATGCGCGCAAGTAGAAATAGATTCACGAGCCTTAGGCTCCCTTTCCCGTCTCGCAACCCTCAACAGTAATTATTCGGAACTAGCACACGGGCAATTCCAGCAGTGGCCTCCTCCCCCTGTGAATCAAAACGCCAAAAAAAAACCCCGCGAATGCTCTAGCGCGCCCCGCCCCCTATCTTATTTATTTCACAAAAAAAATAATCCTGCTCGCACTCTTAAGAAACGAAAGCAACAACCTAAAACCACCATCCCCCCTCCCAATTAGTCCTATTCACCCATCCCCATTCACTCAACAAAACAGGAATCTATAGTATCATCCACTCACAGCCATAATCATACAGCAAATACTAACATACGCGCACAGTAGCTCCCCGATACGCGTGCACTTCCCAAACATACCGAAGAAGCTGTACTAGGAAAACATGTTCAGATGGACGAGCAGGAGGAGGAGAAGAGAGCAGGAAGGCGCGAAGAGAACAGACACATCCTTATCCTTCCTCGAATCAACCATTCCAGGGACCGTCTGGGCGACATATGTGCATGTACACATTTATAGGAGGATTACTAGGAGTATGGCGTCGAAGTTGGGGGGGTGGACTGCATTTTTCATTTAGTTTTCTTTTTTGCCCAAGCATAGTGGTGATCGGGGGGAAGAGGATTGATACCATTGCAGCTAAGTCCTAAGGAGCCTGATAGGCTAATATTGCTGACAGGATGATTTCGCATCTCTAGAAAGGTTAAGGCCCTGTTTGGTTGTGCTGGGCCCATTCCGTTGCCACATACAAACGACTGTTCCCCTTCCATTCCGAAATGGAAATGCGTGTTTGGCAACAGTACACCAGGAGGACAAAAGTGCATGAGTTTTTGTGAAGCGCAACCATCGCTAAAAGAAAATCACCCCAAAACTTGCAAGACTAGAATTACGGCGGTACTTAAGATCAAAAGTCCAACAACGAAAATGCGTCTATGGCAACCAACGTGACAACCAAATGCCAAGCTGGGTGCGATAAATGTGTTTATACGGTGAACCACATTTTCACTTCCTGAGGTAGAAGTGATAGTATAGTTCATATGGTGAAAAAAAAAGAGCAGGCCCTGTCCAGTCGTGGTCGGCATCAGTGTTCCGAATTGTCCAGTCAATCCGTCCTCGAGCTAGGACCGGACGGACCGTCTGCGGTGGTCCGTCTTTTTTCAAGTCTATGGACAGACTAGGGCAGATGGAGGTAGGACCGGACGCCTTACCTGGCCCTATGGAGTTTTGCTGTTACATTTTTTTCAGCTCATATACTCACAAACCCGAGGTTCATGATTTCATCTCCCCAATACGTTATGATTTGGCAAATCCTGTGATGTGTGTAAACAAATAAAGAAGAATACATCTTTAGGAAATAAAATAGATAAAATCCATTTCCGAAATAGAACTCAAAAACCACCGGCATGAATCTGCAAGGCTGCAAGCATATCTTCCACCTTTTGAATATCTGTCCCTTCCCCTCCAAAAGTGCACTAGAAAGAGCACTGGTATTGTAGTCCGGGGTCCTGATATTGGATGTAGATATCCGGATCTGAGAGAGTCAATTGAGTTTCCCTATTACTCGTCTGGAAAATCCCATGCATTGGCCTGTGAGTCGACCTCGGTTGCATCTGTGCGTCATCATGAGCAGAGTTAACGCAAAGGCCTATTCAATAGCTTTTTTCAGCTTATAAAAGTAAGAAGTCGACACCCGTCCAGGCTTTCCAACACCTAACAGCAGCACAATCCCGGGGTACGCTAGCCCAACCTGCCTATCATACAGTACATCTGGGAGATGCGACCCGCGCAACATGTAGGAAACGCACCACAGGAACCCGAATGCACGGCCAGAATACAGCAATCTTCAACAGCTTAGAGAAGAATGTGAAAGAGAAATAAGACTCGTAGTAGAATGACTTGTTCAGTCTCGTATTGACACTCGCAGCTTGATAATCTATTTAATCTTCTTCTCTTTGTTGTAGGAATATTGTTTACGGGGTCGGCCGCATTACATCACCATATATGACTCATAGTTGATCTGCCGTCCCCACCGTCCTTAGGCGCCCCCCGCCGTCACCTGTGGTCCCTCATTACTCGTACTCGAGTATTTATTCTCATGTGCATGGCAGTCATTCCTAAACCTAGTTGTCTGTATCCCCCCCCACCATCCTTGCCTACACCCTACGGTCCTTGCCTACACCCTACGGTCCTTGCCTACACCCTACTGTCTTTTGACACGTCCTGTAGTCCCCCGCAAAATCCTGGCCATCCTTCCATCTCCCCTGGCACCCCCCTTGGCAGTCGCTATCACGTGTGCCTCACCATACTAAGAAAGGCTTAGTGTGTAGGGCCCGGTGGTCCCAGCCCAACCTAGCAGTCCAGATTTATAGGTAGTTTACGGCCTTGGCTCTATGGCAGAAGCAATAATGTGGATGACTGCACAAACAAAATAATCACTTCCAGCAGTGTAAGCAAAAATGTGATTCACCGTATAAACAAATATATCGCTTCTAGCTTGGTATTTGGTTGTCACCTTGGTTGCCATGGACGCATTTTCCTTGTTGGACTTTTGTTCCTAAGTATGATACCGCCGTAAGAATCCTCTCCAGTTGCCACCACACGATATACCAGTACACACCAAAGAAAGAATAGCAAGAAGGATGCAGAGGCCTTACCCCACCTGGTATGAATTTTGTCTTATACACTTATAAAGGGTGGTTCTGTTCTATAAAAATTCATGCACTTTTGTCCTCTGGGTATAAAAGGCATCTGCCATTCCATTTCAAAACACCCCTAACAAAGCAGTCGCCATGTAGAAACATCACAAACAAATAATTATACAAATAAAATAATTATTGTCCTGTAGAATAATAACTCCTGTATAATATAATATCAACAATACACCTTTGATGCTTATTTTATTGCGAACAATTTGATGAGCGTTCCAGCGGATAATAGCAGCAGGGGGCAAGAGCGGGAGCAGGAACGCCGAGCAAGAGAATGAGCAAGAAAAGGGGCTGGATCCAGAAGCTAGAGCCAGAAACCGCAGGTGGGGAGTAGGAGCTAGAAGCAGAGTTGTAAATTCAGGAAGGTTGTAGGTAGAGCATCAAAGGTTTAAATTTGAGAAGGATTAGAAGTATCATACTAGTAAAATTGCGTTATGAGGCTCTAAGGTGAAGTTTTTTATTTTTAGTTGTTTGTCAGAAGCGAATCGTGCCAAATTGGCAATAGCCGTTCCTACAACTCTGACCGTTTCCCACTCCAACGGTCCTGAATGGGCCCAGCACAACCAAACAGGGTTTAAGCGTATTAATAAGCAACCAGGATTCAATCTGGATGGTCACAAGCAAATTTTTCTCCCGGCTCCGCTTGTTTCTTTTAACCCCTAATCTATCTGAGATTTCAGAGATTCCAATCGCAAAGCGGTAGAATAGGATGGCATAAGTGAACGAAGAAAGTGTCAGGTTTCAACATATGGCACCAGAAGCTGTGGAGGGGAAGTGTGTAACCTCGCTTTCCAGCCAGTTAAAAAAACGATATTATTGTGGTATTGACTTCCAGTTTTTTTTTCCGACCCTGGTTGCGCAGCCCACTAGGGGCCATACTAAGAATTTCAGTGTGAAGAATTAGCTAGAGTTGGCATGGGTGGTATGTGGGATATAGAGTCGACTAAGTTACATGTAATACTGTAGATTCTTAGATAAAATCTCGTGGCACTTGATATATGGAGAGCTCCCTATAACCTACAGAACAGTTCCCAATTTGAAAATATTTAGATCATGCAACAAATCCCAGAAAGTGAACAAAATGAATTATTTTTCTGGCCTACCGGACAGCACCTTGATTCCATCAATTTCCTATCATATATGGTTTGTAAACGTGACTGTTGCTCAAAGCGTTGGTGGCGACAGCTGTGGTATAGGGTTATATAGGTGCTGTTTCCGGCGTTCTTCTGCAGCGCTAACCTCACTTCTTTTACCATCAAGAACACGGCGCAGACATACACCTCTGAGAACGCGACAGCCGCATTCATAAATTGCTTTCTCGCATCCCTCTTTTATCTTTTCTACCTCGGCCACAAATCAAGTTCTGTGTTTTCAGTTTCCCTGAAGACCTCCATTGACTACTTCTCCTTCTAGCGACTTCAGCTTGCCAGTCCGTGTTTTTCTTCCTCTTTTCCGGCCCGCTTCGCCCATTAACCACGGCTACTGCTGTCAGAAAAGGAGGAATACTCGAACATAGCTATGGCTGATAATTGTAAACGGACCCCCCTGTCGTGGGCTGCCGGCGCAGGGCACGAGTCTGTTGTGAATCTACTACTAAGCCACCAAAATGTCAACCCCAATATAACAGACATGGAAGGTCGAACACCGCTATCATGGGCTGCCTATCATGGGCGCGATGGAGTAGTTAAGCAACTCTTGGGACGGGAGGACGTCAGCCCGAATCTCTCGGATAATATCGGCCGATCACCAGTTTTCTGGGCTACACTAGTACGGGTTCACTATCGGGCACTGAAGCAACCGCTGGAATGTGGAGATGTTAACCCCAACACCACCGACAATCAGGGCGAAACACCGCTCTTCGGTGCTGTATTGCGTGGTAATTATCAAGCAGCACAGATACTGTTGGAACGGGAAGACATTGCTCCTAATATCGCGAACATTGTTGGCGATACACCTCTCCTGATTGCTGTCAAGGATAGGTCTCACAGACTGGTGAAACTATTATTGAGAAGGGAAAATGTCAACCCCAATATTACCGATTACCTTCGCTATACCCCTCTCCACTGCGCTGCCCTGCTTGGGGATGATGAAGCAGTAAAGCTTCTGTTAGAACGGGCAGACATCACACCGGACATCCCGGAAAAATGTGGCACAACGCCTCTCGCGACTGCTGCCGAGTATGGGTATGAGGGAGTAGTCGAGCTACTGTTAGGATGCCAAAATGTCAACCCCAATATTACCGACATACAGGGCCGAACGCCACTCTCATGGGCTACCAGGAGTGGCCATAATGGAGTCGTGCAACTACTGCTTCGGCGGCAAGATATCAACCCCAATATCCCAGACAATGATGGACGAACACCAATTTGGTGGGCTTCTTTCTCCGGGCATGAGGGGACAGTGAATCTACTGCAAGCCCACAAATCTGGGAACTCTATGGAGGTTTGACTCCCACAAAACAAAACCTCTACCACCGCTAGTCATGATCTCCCCTTCGTCTCTTCTCATCGGTTTCCCGCGGAGAGGGGTTGCACTTTTGCCTTTTTTGTTGGGGCTCCTGTTTCTATATATTTACCTTACCTTTCCAATAACGGCACTCGACGAACCTGTTCCAGAGCTGCAACTTGACTCCAATCAAGACAGGGTTTTAAAAACAGATGACTAGAATCTTGTCAAGCGCCTCGATAACTCTTGTGATCCCGCTGCCGGTTAGTTTGCTATTAGGAGAGAGTTCATTACAGCACTATTGGTGGGTGGTGTGGGCTTTCTCGAGGTGGCATCGGGGTTGGAAGCGAGGTTTGTGGGCTCTTGTTTCTGTGGTTGGCTCTTGTTTCTGTAGTGGGCTCTTGTTTCTGTTGAAGACCTGAATTGATTCAGTAGTGGAAATTGAAAAGCTCATCCTTCAAGCATATAAAGTATCGAGGTTAACGCCCACATGTGCTAGCACTTGTAATGGGATGAAACATCTAATTATTTGTTTCATTGGGTTCCCCCCCGCAACTAAGCGCACAAATGGTTTTATACCGGGGTCAAGATTTAGTCCATGTCCCGTCGTCTACTTTACCAAGCCAGCGAAAGGTATGAAAAAAGCAGTAAATATCATATACGGTATCATAGCGTACTTCTCAGAAGTGTCTTCTGATAGTACATTCTCCTCTCCCTAGCCCGGGAGAACTTCGACTTGACTGCTGAGAAGGCGCTGGTTTAACCGAAAAAGAATGAATTCCCACCATATCACGCCGTACCATGTTCGAGCAAGTAATCCGTAAAGTGAGCAGTATTCAACACTATAAGGTTATGGGCAGCGAATAGAGATTCCAGTGGTCTGGCGACAGAGAACTTTTATTGGTACGAACAATTTGGGTAGATAAAGGTTATCAAAGAAACAAAAAAAGATAATAGAATCATATGCGGTAATGAGTGACTTCGGCAAAAAGTAGAAAGACAAAGTGAATAAATAATGAATGCGATGACTGACAAAGAACAAATGAACAAAGGGAAGATCAGGCTTTCTTATATCCTCCATGAGATGAGGCCTTTCCTCCACGGCACACTTTCTGTGCGTGCCATATCTTTGATCAGTTTCTTCCGCATAGTGGCCCTTTCCTACTTCTCAGCCGAATCCCATCCCAGGTGAAAACCCAAGGACCGAGGTTGTGATTAACCGATTTGCTGAATACTGAGTGTATAACCGCGGATGCCATGGTTGTTCGGCTATTGATAATAATTCGTGTTTCATTGTCGATAAATGGAGGTTTGATACTGTCGGACTAGATATGCAGGGTTGATGTCGGAGATCAGTATGAAGCTAATAGTCTCGAGACAGCTTTCGAAGACGTGTGCAACAGGTCTGAGCGATAAGGTTCCTAATCCGATGCGCATGGGAATATATGCAAATGGTGAGCAGTCCAGAACGATCCACGTTCAACAAGCAGCAGAGCAATGGAAATATGGTGTGTAAATTATTGTTGGGGGAGAAGGATGGTGAAAAGATGTAGGGTGGGTGGACGCAGCAGACAGGACAGGATATGAGGAGGATGGCGGAAGGTTTCCCGGTTTCGGTCACCAGGCAGCAGCTAAATCTCATGAAATGTTAGACCATTATATATCTATTTGACAGGTGTTGTACAATTAAAAATCTCATGCACAAGCAAGAGATCAGATATTCTTTGATGGCCCTCCTGGAGTGCATATACACGTGGTGTTTTGCGATGTTGATCGGTGAGGTTGATATCGATATCCCTGCGCTCTATAAGGGCCTCTACGACATCACAATAGCCATAGTGTGCTGCGATACAAAGAGCTGTGGATCCTGTTCGGTCACGGATATTAGGGTCAACATCCTCCCTCTCTAGCAGTATTCTTACCACTTCAGTCTTTCCGACACTTGAAGCTCTACAAAGTGCGGTCTGGCCCTGGCGATCTTGCAGATTGGCACGAATGCACGGCCAGTCAAGTAGCTCCTTCACTACTCCGGCATGTCCAGGGCTCGCTGCCTCCATGAGGGCAGTAATCCTGAACAAGCCAAGCTCATTTCCATCCACCCCGTGTCTCAACAGCTGCCTCACAACACTCGTTTGTCCTGCCTTTGCACCCAAGTACAATGGTGTTTTAGTAAATTCATTGCCGATATCAGGCTGACAATCCACACGCTTTAACAGGAACTCAACAACTGCCCAATCACCACACTCAGCAGCGTAGGAGATTGCAGTTCGGCCATAACCATCCACCCTACCAGAGTTCACCGATTCACTTGCCAAAAGTAGCTCTACTACTTGAGAATGCCCTTCCATAGCGGCCCACATGAGTGCTGTTCGGTTGTTATTATCTAACCTATCGGGGTTGACATCTTCACTTTCTAATAGTAGCTTCACCACTCGATCATGCCCGTTCTGGGCTGCCCATGAGAGGGGTGTTCGGCCCTTCCCATCTCCAATGTCCGCATCGATATCTCTGCTGCCCAACAACATCTGAACTACCTCGAGGTGTCCATTCTCCGCAGCAAACGAGAGGGGTGTTTGACCTAAATTCACTGCTTCAGCCATACTTGTGTAGTGTGCTTCCAATCCGGTAGTGCCGTTGGTGGGGGCGAGGAGGTTATGCTGGTGAAGTCGGGGTGGGTGGCTGGCGGGTTGTCGGGAACCTCAAGGGGGCGGCCGGCCAGCAGGTTCCGGAAAATTGTGAAATAGGGAGATAAAAGCCTTGCGTTATCTCGTCACACGGGGGGAGCGGGTGGGAGGACAAGTGATGGAGTGTTTCTGGTTTCCTTCGTTGGGAGAGGGAGGTGGCTGTTTTCTGAAGAGGGAACATCAGCAAAGAAACTCACATGTGCCCTGCCCTCTCTGTGCGCCGGACATTGTGGGCGTATATAACATAAACTCTAGTTCTGGGTGCGAACGCAACCTGACGCAGCCCCCCAGCAACCCTGCCCCCAGCGGCCAACCCTACTGTCCTGTAGCCACCAGTGTCCCCCCCCTGCATGCTTCCTCTTTCTTGACGTCCTGTGAGTCTGTGACTTGAACCCTCTTCTCCCTAACAAGCCCTACAAACAACTCCCCCCCACCACCTTTCTTCCGGTGATACCGTACCCCCTCCAGATTTCTTCCTCCGTTCTTTGAATCTTCCCCTCTGTCCAGAACCCCCCACCCCCAAAACCACATCTCCTAACCTTATCCAAATCTTCCACGCCTTATTTATGCCGTCCCCCACCTCACCCCTACCCTCGGCATCCGATTCTTCCAAACCAAGCCTCGCAAGATGCACTTCATCCAAGGGTGGCAAGAATGGAAGAGAGCGCAACCCCTCCTCACACCAGTATGTGAGGAACTCGGCTGCCATGTCATTCGGAAAGCTCAATTTCTTCAGTTCGCTGCCCATAGACCCAACACTAGTAGATGCCGCAGTAGACGGCGAAAATCGCTTCTCCTCCCTGGCCCGATACTCCAATTCCCCGGAAATATCGTCAAAATCGACATTTCCCTCTGCCCTCTGCACAGTGGCAAGAATAGCCCTAATTTCAGAAAGAGCACTGCCTGGGTTGGAGTACATGCACGCCACTTTTTGCCCGCTGATTCCGCACACTTATTCCACATCGGTTACTGGCTTCGGTAATCATCCGGAGGAGGAAAAGGGTTTGCTTTGCAGTGCAGGGGAGGAGTGCCAGCATGAATGTTCATTGTAGCGGTACACTCGGACACTCCTCCGGTTCTGGAAATGGAGATGGCAGCATCGGAGCGGGCGGCTGCTCTGCTGGTAAGCGAGTGTAACTGTTAGCATGGGGGTTTCACATACTTCGAAGTCGGCTTGATTTGTTGCTCGATGATGGATCAGTTGTCGGTTGGAGCTCTAGCGTTAATGTGGGTGGCAGAAAGGGCCGTGGAGTTTCCTGGATGGACTTCGATCAGGAGGCTTCTTTGTTGACCCACGACAAGGCGGGCGTATTCGGTTTCACCCATCATCTCCAGGATTCGCGAATCTTCTACACGGCCTAGATTGACCGGCGTTCCCGGCTTTACCAAGATACGCCCCAGTGCTTATTTTTGATATAATCTCTTCCACTATGATAGGCATTTGCTCGCTGTGACTGTTTTTGCTATTGGGCATTGCCGGCAGTGCTCGACCGAGCACACCATACCGAGAACCCCATGTCGCTCCTCGGCAGGAGCACAGGTCCGACACCAGGGATGTGAGTCTGCATCTGCCCCATGCCCACCTCCGGGAGTAGATTTATAGCCCTACTATCTAGTTGAGAAGTTATAAAGAATAAATGAACACTTTCTCTCCCAGCAGAAATCGGGGGTCGTGGGTGATGCATTACTTTCAATTTTTTAATGACGCAGGCGCCATCAATGGTTTCTTGACCTTCCGAGATGGCGGCAGGATGCTGGTCTGCAGGAGAGAGCAACATAATATCTTCTAGGAGCTATTGTCCTACTGAGTTTCTTGAGGTATAGAGAGTGTACACGATTTTCAGCATAGCTGATGGAAAGGTCGCCACGGAGACTGTATCCCTATCGCTTTTCATTGACTGTGCGATTCGTTTCGCCCCGGGCTTCATACACGAGTAGGGTGTATAGTGCGGGAGGTAAAAGGACTACCTTTGTCAAAAACTGCGGCAAAGCAGACAGAGATGGACTCACGATCGATCGATCAAGACACCAACTCCCCCCACCCCAACACCCTATAAGTTAACTGCCCGGCATATCCAGCGCTACTGCTAAAATTTCCCCTCAATCTCAATCAACATCCAAAACCCATTCTGCTCCCGCGATTAACTGCCATGCATAGGAAGAGTATCCTGCTTTGGAGTAATCGCCAAGCCAAGGATCATCGCTAGCTTCCATGTCCGCACTTTTGAAGCCCAGTTCTATTCTTCCAACTGATATTCTTATCAACTATCGCTAGAATATGAGCACTGTGGACACAGACGGGGGATGGGATGCTCCTCCTGTCGCGGGAAACGCTTCTTGATCCATCCTAGCAATCGAGTCGCTACATATCACCTCCGGCGAAACTTTCTGGGAGACTCCCCCAACCTGCTCTTCCGGGTCACCAGTGGCCTCTGGTTCGGTGAGGGAAACCCAGTGTTCTCAGTCGTCCAGTCCGTCCGTCTTCGGAGTAGGACGGGACGGACTACGGCTCATAGTCCGTCTTTTTTGGGGTGCTAGGACGGACTACGCCCGGGAAGGTTAGGACCGAACGGACTATAGGGGGCTGTAGTCCAGCACTTGGACTTCCGGTACTAGCCGAAGTTGAAATAATGCACCTCCGAACCAATCATATAGCATCATGAGACATCACTCGTGGCGTCCCCCGCCGTCCCCCGCCGTCCTCACCCATCCCCGGCCATCCTTACCCATCCCCGACCATCCTCACCCGTCCCCGGTCGTCCTCACCTGTCCCCGGCCGTCCCCTGCCGTCCATCCCCCTGCCCTGCACTAACATGTCTCACCCTATAGGGCCCGCCGTCCTGCCTAAAGACGGCGGTCCTGCCCTTAAAGCACCCCGGACGGACTACAGCTAGCCGTCCCGTCCCGTCTGGGGCTCTTGGTAGTCCCCCAGCGGGGCCGGCCCCCGGACGGCTGAGAACACTGGGCAAAGGCGGTAGAGGTGGTCGAGGTGGTCGAGCGGAGTGATCAAGGAAGAACCTCTATTAGAACTGAAAATCGACAAAAGAAGTACGTTTTTCCTATCAATCAGCTCTAATATATGATCGCACGACTCCCCTTTACCATTCGGGACCGCCCTGACAATTGCGCAATAGAATTCCGGAAGCTGAAGATCCCGATTATAATCCCGAAACTTCAGATGATCATGAACTGCGCGGTTGCAAAGACTCTGGGGAGACTCTGGGGAAGACTTAAGTAGCGACCCCGAATCGCAATCGGAAGATGACAAAGTAGCAGCAAAACCTTACAACCTCCTACCCCAATCTCTGGTAACGAAGAATGAGTCTAACCAACGTAATCCTAAACGCCGAAAACTTGATCACACACAAACCGTAGAGGATAGGATCACCTTAGAAGACGGTGAAGATTTAGCAAATGAGCCTGAGGAAGAGGAAGGGCCCGAAGAAGAGGCCATAGAGGTAGGCTCAGATAACGAAGATCAATCCGACCCATTTGAATCACATTTTGCGAGTGCCTCACCGTCTAGGTTGGCTTCAATCTTCTCCGCTTCAAAAGGCGAATGGAAGGATACTGAGCTGCCTAAATCTAGACTACTTGGGAATGCCTACTTATCCATTCCCGGAGTCTCGGAGCAAACCCCAGGTGGAAGAAGGATTGAAGGCCTGAAAGGCGTGAATTTGAAGAGGAAGCTGGTCGCTGAAGAGCTGACGCCGCTATAGAAGTCATTAAGGCACCTTATCTTCAATTATGTGGATGTTTTATATGGTGAACGAACACTAGGCAATGCTGAAGAGTTCCGGAGGATGTATTCCTTTATTCCTTGGATGCGCCAAATGCTGTCCTAAAGTATGTTCCCACCCAAGCACTAGATCATCTTCATACCAATCAAAACTCAGGATCCGAGACCGAGTTCTAAAGAAAAATTCCCGCTTAGCAAAGGCTACGGACGAGGAAATAGAGTTCAGGGAGTAAGGCTTTACAAGGCCCAAAATCCTTTTCATACTACCAACTCGAAACGCTTGCGTAGGAGTAACAAATGCGCTGGTCGACATACTACAACCAGAGAGACAAATAAGTTCATCCTCTCTTGAATACCTAACACTTTGCCAACAATTATAGGAAAACAAAAAACGCTTTCCAGATACATACTATACACCCCCGGATGCCCAGCGGATTGGCCCCAACCATCCCAAAGACTTCTGTGCTCTCTTTGGCGTCAACCACGACGACCTCTTCAGGTTAGGCTTCAAATTAACTCGGAAAACTCTCAAGTACTTTAGTCAATTCTACAGCTCCAATATAATCCTCGCTTCACCGCTTGGGTTGCGTTTGACTGTTGGTGATGAGTCCGACAAAAAGCGCGACTACGATTTCCTCTCTAGTATAGAATTAGTGGTGGTGGATCAAGCCAGCGCATTGCTTATGCAAAATTGGGATCACCCAGAGCATATCTTCAAACACCTCAATTTGATACCCAAGGATCCGCATGGTTGTGACTTTCGGCGCGTGCGGAACTGGTATTTAAGCACTAATGCAAA
>Ga0307513_10002610_pt1 | contig 24901 bp, 36 predicted proteins | sample 15_EM_MG_FD_202174 | JGI IMG/M metagenome (GOLD analysis project Ga0307513, IMG submission 202174) | Populus trichocarpa ectomycorrhiza microbial communities from riparian zone in the Pacific Northwest, United States - 15_EM | ecosystem: Host-associated > Plants > Roots > Unclassified | place...
GGTTGCAAAGTGTGCGATCGTGGGTTCTCATGGCATGAATGAGTTCCTGCCCGGCAGTGTCGAGGTACTTGTGTTGCAACGCCGGGTACCGGCCCCCGGTCACGTAATTATGACCCCGGTGGATACAACCGCCACCACCCACCCACGACTTCTACCACCACCGCAACCTCTCCACACCACACACCCCCCTCCATCAGTGCTCCGACTTCGACTAGCCAGAGGAAGAACTCAACAGGGCGATCATTCTCGCTGCTTTCCTCCCTCTTTCTTCCTGCTTGACTGACCTACCTAACCTACTCGTACCCCTTCTTTTCTCTTTCACACCCCCCCCCCCCCCCCCATCACGCCCTAGCACCATATTGTCAGCGGCATCGCAATTCGAACCCAATCGAATTTTTCCTTTCGCAAACTGTGTTGCTGCAACCTCAGCAGCTCAGCCCTGCGACTGCCAACCAAAATCGAAATCCCTCGCTTGTCGTTATTTGCAGCACACACAGGACGCACAGACACCCACCATCAAACACGCGGCTGACAGTCAACCCTACGACTGACCGAACCTCGCTTTCTTCCCCTATCCTCCTTGTGTGTTCTGTTGTCGTGGATAGTGGATGGTCTTAAAAAATCATCTGGCCTTTACATTTGAAGTCGTTGGGTGGATATATCGAGATAGGACGACACGACTGGTACAACACATCCCTGTTCGCTTTGTCTGCTCGAATTCCGAATCACTACGGCACCTCTACGAACCTTCGCTTTGGCCGACTGTCGATCCTCCTCGCCTCGAAAGCCTCCGGAATCCCGCTGCCAAAGCGTCTACCTGACTTATACCTCGATACATCGAAATCACCCTCTCATCTGTTTTGTACCCCGGTGGCCATCGTCTACAACCTGGTGTTTGAGGGCCCTTCTACGACTGTAACGAAACACTGCCAACATCCATCAACAAAACATCTTACCCCCCCCTCAGCTCTAGATTTTGGTATTCAACCCGGCCAGCTGTACGTCATCTCGGCACGACCACATCTCGTCCTTTATATCGACTGGGGGAATATTTATTGGGAGATCTGGCCCTTGTTCCGGTGGGGAAGTGAACTCTGAGGGCGTCGTTGTTGGGTAGCCTTCTCACTTGAGTTTCGCCTTTCTTCCGGCTGGGCCGTGGTTGTCATCCTTGACATATTTTGTTTTCTTTCACTTTATACATCTGCTACGACAAACTTCACGGCCTTAAATACTAGCTTTATTTAATACATTAACGATTTTCGATCAGTTCGCGCGTCCTGCGCCTGTATTATTCAACTTATACCCGAATACTGTCCTTATAATATCTTCGAAATGGGTGCTTGCTTTTCGAGGGAGAGTGATGAGGATCGTGTTAGTGCGAGGATTGACAAGGAGATCGGGGAGGACCTAAGGAGACTGAGGAGAGAATGCAAGATTTTATTGCTCGGTAAGGAGATATGGTGGTACTTATCATACTTGCTTATCTCTAATGTGGTATTTAGGTTCGGGTGAGAGTGGAAAATCGACGATTGTGAAACAGATGAAAATTATCCATCAGAATGGGTATTCTGTTGAGGAGCTCGCAATGTATCGGTTAACGATCTACAAGAACCTGGTGGATTGTGCGAAGGCACTGGTGATGGCCCTACGACAGTTTGACATAGAACCGGATACTACTACTAATAGGGTAAGAAGGGTGGCCTGGAATTTTCTGCGTTTGATTTTGACCTTCGGGGTTTCTAGGAATATGCGGACTTTATAATGGCCTTCCAAGTTGACCCCGATCCGAATACAGCTCTTGATCCAAAACTTGCATCGGCTGTCGTATCATTATGGAAGGACCCTTGCATTCCCAAAGTGATGGCCCACCAAAACGAATTCTATCTTATGGATTCCGCACCTTAGTAGGTCACCTGACAATGAGATATATGTCACTGCACAACTAATTTCTGGGTACAGCTTTTTTGATGAGGCACCTAGGATCGGCCAAGCTGATTACATACCAACAGAATCTGATGTTCTCCGAGCCCGGACAAAGACGACTGGCATATACGAGACTCGGTTTTCGATGGGGCAGCTCAGCATTCAGTAAGGTTTATCCTGGAGATAGGTTGGAGTAGAAGCCTCTGTAGCTAACTTTCTCTTAGCATGTTTGATGTTGGCGGCCAAAGGAGTGAACGGAAAAAATGGATTCATTGTTTCGAGACCGTAACTTCAATTATCTTCTGTGTTGCCCTCAGTGAATACGATCAGGTTCTATTGGAGGAGTCAAATCAAGTTGGTAGTCCGGTTTGGATCCGATTTCGGGAGGGAGGCTTTCTAACAGGATACAGAACCGTATGATGGAGAGTCTGGTCCTTTTCGACTCGGTCGTCAATAGTCGCTGGTTTGTTCGAACTAGTATTATCTTGTTCCTCAACAAAGTCGATTTGTTTAAGACAAAGCTCGCTCGAAGTCCTTTATCGAATTATTTCCCGGATTATTCAGGTGGAAATGATGTTACAAGGGCCGCCAAGTACCTATTGTGGCGGTTTAACCAAGTCAATAGGGCCCATCTAAACCTTTATCCACAGTATGATCTATCGATCCGTTTCGGGATTTATGTTTTTTTGGGGGTTTGGTACTAATGCATGCATTAGTCTTACACAAGCAACAGACACGTCAAATATCCGACTGGTATTTGCGGCGGTGAAGGAAACAATATTACAGAATGCCCTCAAGGAGTCTGGCATATTATGATTGAAATGAGTTGGTCCACACTTCTCTCATTAATTCTAACGATCCTTTGTACAAAAACGTTTGCTTTATCAGGTATTGGTTTTTTGTTTTTTCCCTTTGCTCGGCTTTGCTACCCTTCACTGTTACAGTTTTTTTTTATTATCTTCCTACTATTTTCTGTTTTCGGGGTTCCCTTCAAGTTGAGTACGGGCAGTATGCACTGAATTGTGCAATCTAAAAGAAAACGGGGGGGTTTTGTGTCATCTTGACTGGGATTGCTATCGGGAATCGGCCACTACTTAATGGTGGTTTTGGTCATGCTTCTTTTCCTCCTCTTTTCCTATCTCTTTCGGTATGGGTACAAAGCACGGGAGCATTTTGTGAATTGGTTCGCCTGGTTTGTCAAGAATCGGAGTTTCGGCGAGTTATTAGCACTCGCAATTGTGTATAGTTTTCCTTCGTAGCGTTCAAAATTCCCCGTCCCCATCTATTTCTCTTCCTCTATCATCTATCTTGACTTCATTTTAAAGTATAAGGGGATACGGGCGGAAATATGTAATTGGAGTAGAGTTCGTCTCATTCTCTTCTGTGCTGATTTTGCTTTTCCCGGTGCGGCAATTCTGCGACTTTTTTTCGCTTGATTTTTTTTTCTTTCAGTTCCCTTCACATTTTTTATTATTTCACATTCAAAGGAGGGATGGGTGGATTTTCATTCTTCCAGTGCTGGGATTAGTTTACGGAAAAATTCCGTTTACTGCCGCAGTCGTGCCGGCGTGAGAGGTGTGGTGGGCGTGAGAGGACGCTATGCTTTGTGTTCAAAGAGGGGGGAGGAAGAAAGCATCAGTGTTTTTTCTTTTTTCTTCTCCCTCTATGGGGGTTTTGATTGATAGTTGGTTCTCGGGTCGAAAGGGGGTGTCAAAAGAAGTGATGGAAAGAGAGAACAAGAACCGTTTTTGCTTGATTCCTTACTCCCTTATTTTTCCGGTATACGGTTCATTCTCGTGAATTATAGATGTGGTACTCCCCCGTTTATGATGCCTGTCTTAGAGGGGAAGGGGCAGATGTTTGGATGATATGATATATAGTGGAATATGTGGGCATAGAGGGTCAAGGTAGGACAAGATGTCTATTTTGTCCGTTGATGCCGGATCTACTGGGAAGACCTCAGTACTCGTACAAGCAGGAGTCGGAAAAGTAGAGGGGTCTTAGCCTGGTACGGAAAGGCATGCGAACCCCTCCTAATGTTCGTTCCTACCCCACCTACGCTGGTAAGGTGTTCACGAATGATTTAGAGGTTGTGTGCAGTTCTTATCGCTAGCCGGTACCGATCTGGTGGTGATGTAAATGTATCAAACGCTCGGCGTTAGTTCTGTTCTCTCGAAAAGCCCCTCCTTCCTCCTCTCCATCCCCCTCCTCCCACACTTTCAAGTTTCAACACGCCTATTTCCCCGCCGGATGTTTGAAATCTAACGTTTCCTGAGGTGGTGTGAACCGGTAGTAGTTTACGATGCCTCTCATCCGAATGTGTCAATCCAATTGCATTTCGGAATACCCCCCTTAGGGAGGAAGGATGGATCGAGGGGGGGACCTTTTGGCCGTATTTACATTTCTATGTAGACCGATTGTCTCCAAATCTTTCTTACCATCCCCTCCTCCTCCACCTCTCCTCCTCCCACCACTACTTTACTCTTCATCCACATCATCATCCTCTCATCCCTTTATCTTCCCCCTCTCCCCCCTCTTCCCCCCCAATTTCCCCTTGCGTCTTGATATTGCTCTGCCGTTCTTCATTCCTTGATTCATCTTCACATTTTACCACGATGTCGTCTTTGTCAAACCCTCCCATTCCAGGCAATGTCCCAGCCCCAGGCATCATCGAGGGACCATTCCGTCCAAAGCATCGTAGGACCCATACCGGGTTTGGAGTTCGCGAGATCAAAGCTGTTGAAGCAAGCATTCCTCAGCCTCTGCGAGAAACGTATGTTCATCAATATTAGCCCTACATTAAGAGTTAAGTGACTAATTGGATCTCTATAACTTAGCTGGCGTAAGCTTGTACGTTTTATTCTCTATTTTATAGTGCTCTCTTGATTTTGCAGATGGATTCTGATTTTTTTAGTCTGCCACTGAGTTCGCCGGAAAGGACCAATTCCAGGTCAGTGAATCCTCACCTGATATATGAGAACACCAAGTTCTAATTGCCATTGATGCTTCAGAAAGAGGTTGTTCGTCATGTCGAAACAACTTTAGCTCGTTCGATCTACAATTGCGACGATAATGCAGCATACTCCGGTACTGCCTTAGCTATTCGTGATAATCTTGTCATCAAGTGGAACAGGACCCAACAGCACCAGACTCTCCAAGACCAAAAGAGAGTTTACTATCTCTCCCTCGAGTTCCTTATGGGAAGAACACTTGACAATGCTATGCTTAACTCAGGACTGAAAGACACTGCCAGAGAAGGTGTTAGTGAGCTCGGTTTCAGGATTGAGGACATCATTGATCAGGAACACGATGCCGCACTTGGGAATGGTGGTCTTGGACGCTTAGCAGCTTGCTTCTTGGACTCGCTTGCTACCTTGAACTACCCTGCCTGGGGATACGGTCTCAGATACCGCTATGGTATCTTCAAGCAGGAGATTATCAATGGCTTCCAGGCCGAAGTTCCAGACTATTGGCTTGACTTCAATCCCTGGGAGTTCCCGAGACATGATGTTGCTATCGATGTCATGTTTTACGGAACCGTAAATCCAGGTCCCAGGTAAGTGGTTTTTATCGGTTAGGATAATATTTCTTTCGGCTAATCCTTTGTACAGGGACGATCATGGACATATAAAGAAGGTCTGGGAGGGAGGTGAAATCGTTCAGGCTATTGCCTATGATGTTCCTATTCCCGGATACGGTACCGATTGCACCAACAACCTGCGGCTTTGGTCTTCGAAGCCATCCGGTGGCGAATTCGACTTTGGGAAATTTAATTCTGGAGATTACGAGGGATCTATTCGTGACCAGCAGAGAGCTGAAACTATATCTGCTGTGCTTTACCCCAATGATAACATTGACGCTGGGAAAGAGCTTAGGCTTAAGCAACAATACTTCTGGGTGGCGGCGTCTTTGCACGATATTGTGAGGCGATTCAAGAAATCCCACCGTCCCTGGAAGGAATTCCCCGACCAGGTAGCGATCCAACTCAACGACACTCATCCAACACTCGCCATTGTGGAATTGCAGAGAATATTCATTGATATTGAGAATCTGCCATGGGATGAAGCTTGGTCCATTGTCACTCGCACATTCGGTTACACAAACCACACCGTTCTCCCAGAGGCTCTTGAGAAGTGGTCTGTTCCGCTTGTGCAAAACCTCCTGCCCCGCCACCTTCAAATCATTTATGATATCAACCTTTTCTTCTTGCAGTCCGTTGAGCGCAAATTCCCGAAAGTTAGTACTCGTACCCGTCTAGTTTTGATTTCATATAATAACAAGTGGATACTAGGATCGTGATCTGCTCCGCAGAGTTTCAGTGGTTGAGGAGGGCACACCGCAGGTGCTCCGCATGGCTTATCTTGCTATCATCGGGTCACATAAAGTCAATGGTGTCGCAGAATTGCACTCAGATCTCATCAAGGCTACCATTTTCAAGGACTTCGTTGATATATTCGGTCAGGATAAGTTCACTAATGTCACTAACGGGATTACTCCCCGCCGGTGGCTCCACCAAGCAAACCCAAAGCTCTCCCATCTTATTGCTAGCAAAGTGGGCGGTTACGACTTCCTACAAGACCTGACCAAGCTCAACGTGTTAGAAAAATATATTGATGACAAGGTGTTCAAGAAGGAGGTGAGTGGCCACGCATGAATATTAGCAATGCTGATGTGCTAATGTCGAATTAGTGGATGGAAATCAAATTGGCTGCTAAGGTCAAACTTGCCAAGTACATTAAGGACACAACACAAGTTGCGGTCAACCCGCACTCCCTCTTCGATATTCAAGTCAAGAGAATCCATGAGGTACTTTCATCCAATGATGTTTAAGAGTTCTTGGCTGACAAAACTAGTACAAACGCCAACAAATGAACATTTTTGGTGTCATTTATCGTTACATGAGGCTGAAAGAGATGACACCAGAAGAGCGCAAAAAACAGGTCCCAAGAACCTCCATCTTTGGAGGCAAAGCGGCTCCTGGGTACTGGATGGTGAATGCTCCCAGCCTCCTCCTCGGTCCAGCTAAAAGCTAACGTAGCGTAGGCAAAAACAATTATTCGTTTGATCACCGCGGTTGGTGATGTTGTCAACGGGGACGAGGAGATAAGCGGTCTGCTCAAGGTTATCTTCATTGAAGATTATAACGTTAGCAAGGCGGAAATCATTGTTCCTGCCTCAGATATCAGCGAGCATATCTCCACCGCCGGCACTGAAGCTAGTGGTACCAGTAAGTTTGATTGCTAAAAATGTGTCATCAAATGTTTCTGACACGTTTTGTAGGTAACATGAAGTTCGTCTTGAATGGTGGCTTGATCATTGGTATGCACATTTCCTGCAACTCTCAATCATTGACATAGGAAACTAATGACCTGCAGGAACTTGCGATGGTGCCAACGTGAGTCTTAACCAGCAGGTATTAGACATGATATATGTGTTGACAAGCGCGCTTTAGATTGAAATCACTCGTGAGATCGGCGAAGAAAACATTTTCTTGTTAGGTAACTTAGCTGAGCATGTTGAGGATCTCCGCCACCAGCACCGTTTTGGTAAGGATGTTACGATGGATCCCAAGCTCCGAGAAGTTTGTGATGCTATCGAGGCAGGACGTTTTGGCCCTGAGCAGACATATTCTGGGTTGATAGCATCCCTCACCATAGGCTTCGATTATTACCTTGTCAGCGATGACTTTTCCAGTTATATTGCTACCCAAGACTTGGTTGATGAAGCCTACAAAGATCAAGATGGTTGGGCTACCAAGTCGATCACAAGTGTCGCCCGTATGGGATTCTTTAGTGCGGATCGGGCTATTAATGAGTGAGATTCCTTCTAGACTCGGAAACTTCTGGGATTAAGGGCTGAAACTAATGTCTCTCTTTTTTAATAGATATGCCGACGAGATTTGGAACGTTGAACCATCGGGGGTCGAATCAAGGCCTTAGAGATCCATGCCCGAGGAAGCCGGTATATCACCATATACTTATATCCAGCGCAAATGAGCAACTCTTTTCCTTTCGGCTGTTGTCTTTGTCTGGGTTGTTATTTCTAAAGTTTCTTCTTTTCATCTTGTTGATTAAACGGGGCGATGGTTTGATACCACATCCACATTGGGACAGTGATGAATAACTGCCGTGCCTTCAAGTAAAGTCTCCCAGCGTCGTGAGCCGTTTTGTTTTTCAAGGATGGCGTTTCTATTTGAACGAATTGTCTTTTAAAGGCATTTTTGGTGACCCGACAGCGTGCTCTGCACGCTTGTGTACGACATGATGCTGGGTTGTCCCTTTAATTGACAAAAGTGATATACTGCATCCTGTCCCGCACACGCCCAACTCACCCAAATAAATAAGTTTTTGATCGCCCCAGCCACCGTGCATTGCGTATTTACAGACTCTTGCCCATAAAGCGTCTCTTTGTGAAGCTCAGCCACCACTATCAACCCATTATCAGCATACCTCGTTTCACTGCCGCTGTTGGGCGGGAGGATATACGGCACAATACCTTACTCGGCTTCTCGTCCCCGTCGGCATACACCCTGTTCAACAACCTGGTAACTAGCTCCTGCCTCATTTGACTGATATACCCCCTCAGCGCCTCAGCCTCCATCCTATCCCTAGGCGGCTGGTACAAAGCGTTGAGAGGGAATGCGGGATCGCCTGGGAGCGCGAAGTGGTCTAGCGCGGCCGTCTGCAGCGCTTTTTTGGAATCCTGCAAGCTCATGGTGAACTTGATCCTACTTAGACAATCCGACACGAAGAGGATGCCGTAGATGAGGACACGGTCGGCGGGGCCCTTGATCTCGAAATTGCGGAAGAGGGTGTTGGCGCGGAAGAGGGTTATCGTCTCGTCCAGGATGTCGTAGTACTCACTGTCCGGGTCGATGTCCAGATCGTTGGTTATGCTGGCCGGGAGCGAGGACAGCGTGTATGCCGGCCCGCGGGTGCGGGTGCGGAGGGGGAGGAGGGCGAAGTTGCCTGTGAATAAATCAGTTAGAAGGGGGTGGAAGGGGGAGGGAGGGAGGAAAGTACCGATGACGCGGACATCCGTGTCTTGGAGAAATGCGGAATGGTAGGACTATTTTATTCGTTAGTTATCTTTGGGATATGAGATGGGAATTGGGTGTCGAGAGTGGATTTTGTGGAAGGGAAAAAAGGGGGATAACGTACCGGCATTGTTAACCCCACGATCGATGGATGATAGATGTGGTGGCGGTTCTGGTGGTGGTGGTTTGACGTTGTTGTTGCTGCTGTGGCCGTTGAAAGGGTGCGCCTACGGAATGACACCTTCACCGAAAATGGCGGGGGAGAGGCAGATCGTACGTGTAAGCCTGCGTGGAGCTTGCGGCTCGAGTCGCGCTCTCTATGAAGGGCAAACTCTTAGCTCTCAAGGGGAGGCCGGGTAACCTTTCCTCCCCACGAGGGCCCATGTCTCGCAGTCTCCTTGGCCTGGGACCCGTTCGCACGCTACGGTATCATGTTCCAATCCTAGCTTATCCTGGGGGTATCATCAAAGAAGGTCGATAAATCTCCCCAGGTCCCCCACCCTCTCTCCATATCTGGCACGAAGCGTTCGGCACAAGCATCGCGGCGGTGTTAGGGTGTGTGGGGGGGGGTGAAACTTTTTCGAACAGCTAACATGAGGCTTGAGTGCCGGCCGTTTATTGGATTGTCATACGAGTATTATTATGGAACGCGAATGCTGGAGAGTGGGATGGGACGGGGGTTTCCGCCGCAGTGAAACCCTGGTTTTTCCTTGTTGAGCACCCCCAACAGTTCATGCGACAGCAAGTCAAAGTTTCAAACAACTTTGCTATCTTTTTTAAATCCGGGGGGTTATTTGTAGATAACGAGATATCAAAAGCTAAGAAGCAGTTAATATAAGCAGTGAGTCTTTTGAGGAAAAATAATAATAGAGAACTTGATATCAATAAGCATTCTCTATTGAAATATCTTCTTCCACAATAAGCTATATTGCTGACTATAAGGAAAATAAGTATTGGTATGATATCAACGTTGAATAAGGGTGTAAAGGAAAAGTGGTGATGTTTTCCTGATATTGAGTCATTCCAAATTAGGAAATTAATTTCAATTAACGGTTCAAAATATCTTTAAGAAAGGAGTAAGTTAAAAATGTATTTATTTTTTTCCTACTTTTAATTGAACGACGTTTGTGAACACGACCGCTATTGCGTGACATCAAAATCTGGGCAAGACAAGTTGGAGTTCTGATCGTGTGCAAAAGCAGTCATGATCACGGACGTCATTCAATCACGAGTAGTTCGAGTGAGGAAAATCATGCGGAAGAAGCTTGGTTTAAAACACTGCCGCCAAGTACTGTACTTGCACGGGTGTCACAGTTGCACGTTTTTGCTATATCCCTCAGTATCTGCGCCGTAACTCAAAAACGAGACCAGGCAATCATAATCACGCTTTTTTGCCTTCACCAACGGCTTGGAGTTCAGAGTGTTTCTTTTGGCTTCTGTCAGAGGTGCCTTTACGCCATTCGTAGATAAATAGCGTTTGAGAAAAGGGTCCATCCCAAAACTTTCCCTTTCTCTCTACCGGTATATGCTCGAGTACCGTAGTATAAGTTAATAGTAAAGGTGTGACAGGTGACCTAGCTTAACTTATCATTGCAGTTCTTTTTCTGCTTCACCCTTCACTTCCGTCATACCTCCCTTGATTGATGTCAATAACACCAAATCACTTTCCCTAACATACCTCACCGGTGCTCGCCTCACCTCCGCCTGCTTTCTTGCTCATCATAGCAACTAGGGCCACCTGCAAAAGCACCATACCCTGCTAGCAACCGTTCTTTTCCCACCAGGGAGCTTTTCTTGCCTTCCTCTCTCTCTTCGCTTTAGGCCCTATCCGCTAGACTACTGGAAGCGAGGGAGAGAGAAGTTCTTGCTGGGGAAGAGGGGGGAAAACGACCGGGATAGAGGGGGGTGTGATTGGAATTTTAACGCCTTCAACATGGCGCGACAGAAGGATTTTGCACCAATGGTGAACTGGCTCTATGACCTTATTCTGTGGTCTTTCTCAAGTATGTTCTGTGCCCTGCCTAAGTTTGTGTTCTTAGGGAAGAGAGAGCAGATGAGGCTCTGGGTGAGATTTCATCTCTCGGGTACCTGCTTGTAGTGATGACGGTGATGCTAACGATGTTTTCTTTCGATCAATAAGTTCTTGTGGATCTTTTCTTCCGTGAGGTTCACCCTCGCGGTGCATTCCGTATCCCTAGGAGGGGACCTATTATCTTTGTTGGAGCACCACATGCAAACCAGGTACGGCCTCACCTACCCTAACAATAGGAAGCGAAGGGATATGGCCTAACCATGTTACATAGTTTGTCGACCCTCTAATACTCATGCGCGCCGTCCGCCTAGAGTCCCGCCGCCGTATAGCATTCCTCGTAGCGGAAAAGTCGATGCGAAGGAAGTTCATTGGGTGGCTGTCTCGCTGCGTCGGTGCTGTACCCGTCTCTCGCGCCCTAGACATGACCAAGCCCGGCACTGGACGTATCTACCTACCGGACCCCCAACAACCCCTCAAGATTAGGGGTGTCGGGACGAAGTTTACGGAGGAGCTGGTTGCTGGCGGATTGCTGGTTCTACCACCGGCGGAGGGGCAGAGCGCGGCCAGTGCGGAAGTTATTGAGATATTGAGCGACGAGGAGGTCGTGCTGAAAAGGGAGTTTAAGGGAGATATCGCCCTGGCACAGCTTACGCAGGAAAGCGGGGAGGGTGGAAAGGGGAGCAGGTATAAGGTTGCGCCGAAGGTCGATCAGAGTCAGGTTTATGATGCGGTATTTCAGAGATTAAACTCAGGTGGTTGTGTGGGTATCTTTCCTGAGGGTGGTAGTCATGATAGGACGGAGTTGTTGCCGTTAAAAGGTAGGATATGCCTGTTCTGATTTTAACCACTGATTTTCACTCCGTATTGAGAGTGATATCATCGTCTGTGGTCACTTTTTCTGAGGGGCGTTACTGACATGTATCAGCTGGTGTTGCTATTATGGCGCTCGGTGCTCTCTCTGCCAACCCTGACTGTGAACTCAAAATTGTGCCTTGTGGATTGAATTATTTCCATGCTCATAAGTTCCGATCACGGGCTGTTATTGAATTTGGAGCTCCAATTGAAGTGCCAAAAGAGCTCGTTGATCAATACTCCAAGGGCGAGAAACGTGAGGCTGTTAGGGCCCTGCTAGAAATCATCTATAATGGATTATTGGCAGTCACTGTTACCTCACCGGATTATGATACCCTCATGGCAAGTCGCCCGGCCCCCGATAGATAAGCTAGCAAGGCCAGGAACTAATGTTTTTCACAGGCAATCCAAGCAGTCAGAAGACTTTACAAGCCGACCAATAAGAAACTTCCCCTCCCGATGGTCGTAGAGCTCAACCGACGACTGGTCACTGGATACACACATTACAAAGACGATCCACGCATAATCCACCTCCGGGCATCCGTATCAGAATACAACCGCCAACTCCGTCTCCTCGGCCTCCGGGACCACCAGGTTGAGTACGCAAAGTTCTCTTTCTTCCGCGTCATATTCACCCTGATCTACCGTGTCGGAAAGCTCGTCTTCCTCGGAACCGGCGCCCTACCCGGCTTCATCCTCTTCGCTCCGGTGTTCGTCGCAACACGCATAATCTCCCACCGAAAAGCCAAAGAAGCCCTGAAGGCTTCGACCGTCAAGATCCAGGGTAAGGACGTAATGGCCAGTTGGAAACTCCTCGTAACCCTAGCCCTCGCACCAATCCTATACAACTTTTACGTCGTAATCCTCTGCTGGTGGACATACCGCCACCGTCTATTCGGGCTAATGCCGGACTGGATGCCGATAATCGGCGTGGCAATCTTCGGCTGGGTATGGTTCCCCAGTATCACTTTCACAGCCCTCCGCTTCGGCGAGATAGGAATGGACATATTCAAGTCCCTGCGCCCCCTAATCCTCTCACTGAACCCCACAAGTGCAAACACCCTCCACAAGCTCCGCCAGAAGCGCGCGCAGCTCGCCGTAGAAGTGACCGACCTGATAAACGAGCTCGGCCCCGAAGTATTCCCAGACTTCGACTCTGCAAGGATAATTTCCGACCCGTTCATCAAGCCCGATGCCCTTCCCACTATTCATACTGCCTCCCATACCCGCCGTGATTCGGAGCTCTCCTCCGACTCGAACTTCTCCCCTACCTCCGAGTCCGGTGGTGGGGTTCCTTGCGTTACCATCGGTGCGGATTCCGGCATCGGAAGCAACAGTCACAACATCCCGCGCAACGAGAGCTTCGGGAACCTTGGCAGCATCGGTCTCTTCGCTTCTAGGCCCGCCAGTAGAGCGCGTAGTAGAAGCAACAGTGGCGGGTTCCCCATCAAAGCGCTCAGCAATATTGAGGGCGCGGGACAGTTTGGCTTCGACGAGGTCAGCCGCAAGATTAGCTCTGCTATGGCCGAGCGCAGGAGGGAGAGGAGTCGGAGGAGGAGTGGGGGTTTGGGCTGGGGGGAAGAGGAAGTCGATGGGTATCGGGGGAGCACTAGTGAGAGTGAGGGAGCTGAGGAAGAAGAGGATAAAAAGGTAGTTTGAGTAAGTGAATGTGCCAAAGTAAGAAGAAACGAAAAGAGTGTGCGGCGAGGAATGGGGGGTTTACCCCTCCAATTATTTCCACTTTCCTTTCCTTCCTGTTGAACCGTTTTTGTCTCCCTCTTTTCCTTCTTCCGTTTTCCTGTCGGGTTTGGTTCGGTCGGTAGGTCGGCTTGGTTTGGTTTTTGCCTGGGTCCTTTGTGTTCGCTCATTCATTCGTACTACAACTTCCCTTCCCTTCCCTTCTTCCCCTCCTCCCCTCTGGCACCCCGATGTGCCTAATTTTACCCATCAATTTGAAGCTTGCGCTCCTTCTCTTTCTTCCCCCTTCCAAGAGTCTTGAGTCAAGGACATTAAAATTAATTGAGAATACGATAGTCTTAATATGATTACTCCTGTTTGTTGTTCACGCGTGATCACTCGGCCAGTTTTGTCCAATGCGGTTGTTTGGTGACCAGACAGAGACCAAAACACACCAAAATTGAAGGTTCTCGGGGTGTCATTACCCGACGACCACCATCTGCGGAAGCAATGTAGCAAGGAAAATGTAATTTGCTATATACTAGCCACCCACACAAAACAAAGTGTGGGGGTTTCCCCTCCCATTCTCTCAGAGTACCGGTGGTGGGGAGTGGGGTGCTGTTTCCCTCAAGGCACCTGCCAAGACCACGGTTTTTGTATGGGAAGGATGCCTTGCTATGCACCTTACCCAGTTCATGTGCCCACAGCTCTGCACAAACTCCGGATGAAAGTCTGGAATAAATATCTGTCATACTTCAGACATGCTAAAAATTTTTCAAAGAATTTCTAAAGCTGAACTTCAAGACATCTGTAGAAATATAGTGGCTCGAAAACCTGCAATTTTGGTTGGGCTTTGGGCCTGTCTGGTTACGAAACGACCCCTGTTGTCAGTTGTAGCTTGTCGGCTGGGTCAGCAGTGGGTACTTCTTGGCGCGATGAGTACTGGGTCGATTACAATATTTCAGCACAGGATTCAAACATCACAAACCATGACGGACTAAATCCGTTCAATCAATATTAATGACAGCCCCTTTCCTACTTTCTATGCCCTAGACACATCACCTGCACTAACCCTTATTTCATGTAACGTTCATATCTCATCACCTCCCACAACAGGACACAAGAAAGGAAAGGAACAACAGAATTCGCAAGCTAAATTTGCGTGAAACAACAACCCCATTTTTATTCAACTTAAGGAGGTGGGAGAAAAACGGGGCAAAACGTGGAAGATAAAGTAAGATTGATGAACGCAAGAACTACAAGAAAGAAAAAAGAGAGCCCTTATTTTGTGTAAAAAAAACAAGGCTGAATCTAGTTGGTTCCAGTAACAGCAAGCCTGTAATGGCGGTTAGCAAATGAACAGATAACTGGAAGAAATGGGAGGGGGGAGGGTTACTTCATTAGATGTTCCATAAATGTTTGCAATGAGACGTCATCGGTGAATATGGTCTGGGCGTTTTGCGGAACACCACCGTATCCGCCGGATGTGTGGGTCGTCGATGGGTTAAGTTTTGACAGGAGGAAACGAGCTTGGGAACCACCGGCATCGCAGACGATGAATCGAGGCAGTGGGAAGCGGTCGGCAATCAGTTCCTGTATTGGCATTTATATTAGTGATATTTCTTCACTACCGGCGATGGGATAGGACTCACCCTAGCATCTTCCTTGGGCAACTCTAATAGCTCCTTGAAGTTCTCGTATCCCTCTTGGTCCTGGTACCCGACCTTCCTCCACTCGGCAATGGTCTCACCGTGGAAGATGAGAATGTGGAAGAAGGTGTCGAGTAGTAAGATGTGATTAGGCTGGATAGATGTGGAATCCAGAAGAACAGGACGAGGCGGCTCATCAAAGGTGTACGTATCAAGGGTGGGTTGAATCATGATAAGAGAGTTTCCAACATCTTCGCGATTAATGACATGTCGGTAGAAGGCTGTTTCGTCAGGGGAGTTATTGAAGACCTGCAAAAATTGACTGCGACGCAGGTGGAAGACAAATTGTGGGTACAGGGTGAAGTTCTTCTCCAATCTGAATGATGTAGGATCATCTTTGCGGTAGTCGGCGAACCTCGAGCACAGCCTGATAAGCATTCGGTCGACCCATCTCAACACGTCTGGGCCATCATCAACCTCTGCCTTGAAGACCGCAATTCTGGCCATGAGCACAGCCGCAGTTTCCTGGTCAAAGGAGTGGGCAATCGATGGATCACCAGAGGGACCGCTAAGGTCACGACCAATAGTTGTAACTCTCAGGTGGAATTGGCCAGAAGAGTGTTGATAATAGGTCAAATATTGAATAAGGCCCTTCTGGGGCCCTTGCTGCTGTTGAGCAGGGCCCGCCTGAGAGGCGATCTCAAAGTAGGTCGCGACTGAGGTTGTGGGGCTAAGTCCACACATCTTCCAAGAGCAGGTATTACCAATACCACATTCAGTCTCACCAACAGAGGTTGACTTTTTGTTCATTGAAATCGCATGGCCAATCAAACCGGTGACCTTCAATTCCTTGGTAGTCAAAACTTCCAACGAAGCATTAAAGCCCATCAGGAGATTGTCGGCAGTATCCTTATCGAAAATCTTGACAAAACTTTGCCTGAACATAGAGGAGGTAAAACTGTCGGTAAGAATCATGTGTCCACCAGTAGAGTTGGCAAGCGATTTCATCTCCAACAGCCCAACTTGATCCAAACAACCAGCAAAGATATCAATGATATGGCCGTTGTGTGCAGTTCTCTTGGCCATATTTTCGTAGAACTATCAAAAAATAACGTTAAAAAAAAGAAATAGATTCCGATAACACCCGTGATTAATCCCTACCTTAGTCGCCTTTTTATAGTACTTGATATTGTCCCTCTCAATGTCGTGATGAGATCTAATAGGTTCTCTAAGCTCCGGTCCAACAACAATTCCGGGGCCCTCGGTTCCAGGGCCTCCAGAAAACAGCATGATCCTAGCACCGGTATTTGCAAAAGAGGTCTCTAACAGCCCAACTGCAACACTCAACGCAACACCAGTACACCGCAACGGACGCTTGTCATTAGCCACAGGCCAAGGATCCTTCTGGAGTTGCTCAAGAGCATTCGTCAATTGGAACTCGCACTGCTGGACAGGCAAAAGGAAGCGTGACGACGGTGGCATATGAGGCTGAGGACGCCCGGGAGCCATTGGTGCCTGTTGAGGGCGAAGACTAGCAGCAAGGAGTCCGAGCATCTCCTGCACCTGCTTGGCAGAATACTCCTTGTTCCCCCGAAAAACGTAGGATTTGGGACATTCGGTGTATCCAAGCTCATGAACATGGGCCTAGATCCTTTAGAAACTATGCCCTCTTGGAGAAAAAGAAAGGGGAAAAGGGAAGAAAAACTCCGTACCATAGTACCATAGGTAATCAGCCCGACTAGTGCATGTGGAGGAAGCAAGCTCAAGCTCATGATCAAAGAGTCTTTGAGAGCCTTCAAGGAATCCTCCTCCTGGCAGGTATCCACCACAAACAAGAATATTGGGGGCGCCGGGGCTGGGCGGGCTAGCTTGTACTCGATTGTGGAAAACGCTGGGGACAGCTCGAGAGGCCATGAATTCGGACCGATGTCTTTGTAATGAGCAGGAAGTTGGTTCCTCTGTAAACAGAAGGGGCATATCCAAAGCTTCGCACGGGAATCCACTTGACTATACCGCAGTCAGAAACCGATTGGCAATAACAGAAAGGCGCCTTTATAGCACAAACCAGTATGGATTTAGAACAGCTCGACATGGTGCTTTGCATGTTACCGGCTCATACTGAACAGGCGGCTGTTCTTTTTCCTTTAAAGGAGTGTATAGGACACCGATAGGAACAACGAGCCGACTAGATTCTAGGCGGTTGCTGGGAAAGACGTTCCAACTAAGGGCCTCCGAAATAGCGGGGGTCAGCTATCGCAAACGTAGAGAGATGAGCTAATCTGCGGGGGATGGTGGTTGTGAACATAGCAAAATTTGTTTTTCCTCACCTCAAACGAACACCATCTTGCTCCTCCGCTGAAACCCACTGGTCTTTTAGTTGTTCCATGTTCCGGGGGTTAAGGGTTAGTGAGGCGAACCAGGAAGTTTATGAGGAGGAGGATGGAGACGGGTAGTGGGGAGGAGGACTCGGAGGTGGAGTTTGCGCGGGCGGCGGCGAGATTTTTTGATGAGGAGGGGCGGTGGAGATAGGGGCTTCTATTGAGAACACCTTTTCAATACCATGCACTTGGCAACAAGCCTTTCGGGTACCCTAGACCAGGAAATACCATCCAAAAGGTTTCACATAAGTTATGATAGCAACAAAAAGCAAGGTGCTCAAAGAGTGTCAGCAGTCAAAATTTAATAACCCAAATAATTTTTTGAGAACAACCTAAAGCCTCCATATATTTTTCCAATTTGTTTCCACAATTTTTGAAGATAAACTGAGACCCAGGGCGAGGGCTCCAGCGATTTTCTTAGAATTCTTAGCACAAATTACTACCCAAAAGACACCACTTTTAAGTGATGGCAGACCAACACACAACCCTTTCCTGGCTGTGGGGGGATTTGAAAAATCTGGCAGCCCATTAGGCTTCCCCCCCTTGTTTCGGTTTATTTTTCCTGAATTTTCTTTCACCATTTTATGAGGGACCAAAGGTGAAGTAATACTCTGTGAAGATTTCACTTTTTCAATGGTAAATTTCCCGATTGACGGCATTCGAAAGGCTTGTTGCCAAGTGCATGGTGCGGAGGCGTGGGCAGATGAGACCAAGATCCCACGGAAAGCCGGGGGAGAAAAAAGTCTAGTTGGGCGAGTGATAGTTCATAGAGTCGTAATAGGAGTAATATTTCTAGAGGAAAAGATCTCTCTGGCAACGTCATTTCCATTTATCCCGCACCAATCTCTACAAATTTTTTGATAGTATAATAACTTAAGAACTCGGTAAAGTAGCAACTTTAGAGCAGAAGATCTTCTCGGCGTCTTGCCAAACCCTGGTACGCTTTCTATCCTTCAATGAAAGCAAACTTGGAAGCAAATCATTACTGAACGCTTCACTGGCCTCACGTGGAAGGAGAGTTGGAAGGTGGTCAATTGAGATGACAGAAAGAGGAGGTCCGCCACTGACCCAGAGATATTAGCCTATGCAAAAATGCGGACTAGATTTTGGGTTGGGAAACATACTTGACAGGTACGGGGACTGTGGGCTTGTCAAAAGTAGTATTTACGCTGTAGATTGGGACAGGGTTATGGGGATTAGTAGTATCACAGCTAACATCCACAACGACCGAAAGCTTGCGATTGGGGCCTTCCAAGGACCCAGTGTCAATGAAGGGAGGAATCGACTGATTGAGGTAAATGCAGTTGATAAAGATGTCGGCTATAAAGATTTTAGCTATAAAAACACCCCCGTAAGGTCACTCAACAACAAAATGAACACTCACATTCAACAATCTCGACAAAAGGACCGCCCTTAGCAGTCTCCGCCATATCCCATTGTAAGACATTCTCGGCCGGGATGCCGACACTAAGTGCCAAATCGACAGCCCCCTTCCCGCATCTCCCCAAAGCACCAATCACCAAAACCCTCGGACTTCTTCCAATCTTTGCGCCTTTGAATAGTCAATACCCTTAGAGAGAGGGAAAAGACAGTAAGGCTCTAATAAATGAAAAGGAAGTCTTACTACTCTCGGTAACCACATTCTTGATGTGTGAAATCAAGGCATCTTCATTGGGGTAAGGCTTGACACCACGGAATTCCTCTCCAGGATGAGCATACTGCCATGCCCAAACTTCGACACCCAAAGCGGCGCCGGCAAATCCAGCATGATAACCGAATGCGGCAACTCTACGACCGCGCTCATCCAGAAGGAACTCCAAGTCTAGGAGAGTACCCTTGCCCTTAGGGAAGCGAGAGAGAACGTTTTCCCAGCCGCCTTGGTTCTTGTAACAATGAGCGAATTGGACGTGAGTATGTTTGAGAGGGACTATTATTTATGAGCATTGAATCAGGCAATTCAGTGAAGGTAGAGGATAGATGTTCATACAGTCATCCTCGGGGAGTTCCTTAAGGCCGACAATGATGTGGTCCGCAGGAGTCTCTAGGTTGAGAATCGTAATGGTGAGTGACTCAGCTCAAACACTTGGTACAGGACAGGTGGTTCAACATACCAGTCCAGGAGCCCTCAGGAACAAGCGTAGCACCAACCCTTCCGAATAATTAACAGATCATCCCCCAACCAAGTGCCCCGGGGTATATTAAACTTACACCTCAAACTCACTGTCATCGAAAATTCTCTGCTCACTACGCTCGACACGAACATCGTAACCAGCGTTCAAAAGAGCGCTGGTAGTGGTAGGTGTAACTATTGATAACTTAGCAATTACGAAGAGCGAGGGTCCCCAGGTGACTCACGGGCAGAGCGATGCTCGAGTGGTTTAGCTATGCACAGAAAAATGTGAGCCTCGATGTTTGACTCATAGGACGAGAAGAAATAAATGCCGGAAAATCGACAAAAAGTTGGAATTGAATTGAAACTGATCAGTGGCAAACTTACACTCGGCTCTCAAGTGAAGAACAACCTTGTCAGGCATATTCTCTTTGATTTTGTGTGTTATGATTTCCCGGTGGTCGTGTGTTTGGTAGGGGGAATGGAGCTTTGTTTCTTCAAGAAACGTTAGTGAGAGGGGCGGGGTCGTGACCCGCAGCGAAACTTTTTTTGGGACTAGGCACATTTAAATCTTTATCTAACTTATCTCATAGCCCGCCGTAATGCCACACCACCGGAATGTGCATGTCCTCCCCCGATACGCTAAACCACCGCACTCGAGTACCTGCTTCCCATAAAGAGATTGTTGTCTAGAAACCACAAGTTCGCTGTCATAATGTGATCAAGCTAAGAAATTTGAGCTTCGGTTCTATGTATTGTAAAAAGTCGCCCTAAGAACAGGACATCGGCTTCTCCACACTGGTATAGCTATCCAACCATGAACCATCGGTCCCGTACCGGTATCTTAAAAAACCTAAAGATACATACCATGCAAGCCCAAGAGAAAAATGGGTAAAAACAAAGATTTAGGAAATTTGTTTAGAAGCAAGACGGCAAAAACTAAGACAGAACCCATCCCTGACATACACTGGTTTACCACCACAAACCATATACCAACCTATCTGCAATGGCGGATACCAGTCTGTAGCTAGTTACAAGAAGACAATTTAGTTCCGGTAAAATTAGATTTCGTTAGTAGTCATCATGTCGTCTGTTGTAACAGTTCCTTAGGCCAAGTAACCTGTAACGAAAATTAGCAAATAGTCTCAACCGGAACAAGGACACAATAATACCTAGACGTTCCCCATCCAAACGCTCAAGGTACTCCTTCTCTAACAAGATATCAATACACTTTTTGATATCGGGGATCTTGGGTGTAAAGCGGGACTTAATTTGCCCAATGGTCTCCTGCACCAATACAACATGTTTGAGGACCTTGCGGGCCTTCATAATGCGAACAATCGCGGACTGGAGACTATTAATAAAATGATCCTACATTCAATAGTAGACGATGCATATCCTTACCTGCATCAGAAGCTTGCGATCCTCCTCAATGGTTTTATGAGTCTCCTCAACCTCCTGTTTTTGTTCTGCCCTGACGGCCATATTGAGATTCACGCGAATCTTCTTGGATTTGAAATCGAAGTTGAGAGAATATTGAGTGCCCGGCCCAATTTTCGAGCCAGGGGGCGATATAGTCAACACCTTGGCTTTCAAGAAGACTGCTAACGCCGGCTCCATATACTCCTTGGACAATCCGGTAGATTTTTCAAATTCCTCATATGATATCTTTGTTGCATCGTTAAACAACAAGAGCATAGCCATCTGGTATGTCGAGACCTGAAAGGTATATGGGGTCTTAGTTGCTTTGCAATAGCTAGCCTTTAGCTCCCCTTTACAAAGATGCCACAGCCAGGTCAATTTACGGCCATTGTGCTTCCCGTTATAGAATTCAACAAACCGAGTGTAAGTCTGAACAATAACCTCAGGGATATTGAAGGGGGTTGTTGGCGGGTTTAAAGGCCAAAAAGACGTCCCGAGAACTTGGCAGCTGAAGTCAACGCCATTAGACGCACTCTCTCCCTTTCCTTCTAACCATGCCTTATAAGAATCGTTGAGATCCTTAGAGATCTGCATATCCTGGAACATGCGCTGGAGTTTGTTGGTATATTCAAAACCGCAGGCTTCCTTGAGCTTTCCGATCATGCTTGTCTCTGCATCGTCGGAAGCCGAAGTAAAGTTCACCAGTCTCTTCGCCAGCATTTTTGAGTAAAACTTCTGGAACACATCCTTGTCTTCAACGTATTTGAAGACCGTCATGATGGCGGAGAGCTTGTTCTCGAGATCTGATTCCTCAGCGCTCTTGGCACTTTTACGCAAAAGCGAATCTGCATACTTTGCAAGAAGCTCAGGAGATTTTGTAGATGCCGACTTGCACACCTTATTTCTGTTCACAAATTCACGGCAGGCGTTATCCAGGGAACGAACGAATTCTGCCTCGCCTTTGAATGCAACATTCACGAGATTCTGGTATTGGGTGTGAACCTCCAACAAAGCATCGACATAGACTTTTGGGTCGAGATTGTCCCCACCCTCATCAGCAATCTTATCAACCGCAGATGTCCCTGCCCTTCTAACATGTGCTTCAAATTTTGTGCGAAGGGGTTCGAGTCCATCCGGTATACGCGAAAGCAGGTTATACATCCGCTGTAAGTCGCTCTGACGATCGTTGTCTAGCAATACTTGAAACTCCTCTCGGAGGAGGGGGGCATGTTCCTGAATGAGGACTTTCTGACAAGTCTTCATTAACGGCCCATAGATATCGGGGTGAAGATACATTTGTACACGCCCCTCCTCTTCAGATAGCCTTGTCTCGGCCTGGAATTCTCATATTAGCACCAAAAGTCATAATAAGCCGCCGGGGCACATACCTTTTTCATGTATTCAACTACACTGTTCTCGGCCACAAATTGCTTGGACTCCATTTGGTAATAGGCAGTGGTAGCCTCCAGGAAGGGCTTTTCAAAGAATTGACGATAGACATCCAAAGTTGATTTCGAGGAATCACTCTCGTCGAGTCCCAGCGAAACAAAGGAGTCTACTATGCTCTTGACCATAGCAGTCTCGATAGTCTCACCATTTCGCTGTTTCTCAACGAGCTTCAAAACACCATCCATGACATATTTTTGAACATGATCGAAAAGATCAACTCTCCAGCGAACGAGATGGAGCTAGAACGCCTAATATCAGCCCTAACCTTTTACTTCCCCAAAGAGAAAACTACCGTATAAACATCGTATATATTCTTCTTGCCCTCATCCATTTCACGCTTCACCCAATGTCGGTTGAGATATCGGAACAAGTGGTTTATGTATTTTGCCGCAGTGGTATACCGATCCCAATCACGAATGTACAGAGCGAGGAGAGCCTCATCCGCATGGCCAGATGCCTCCTAACCCCACCAGATCAGCGAATTGTCGTAATTAGTAGTAGAATGGGTTTATCCAACTCACATCCTTCAGAGCGGTCAGGTGTTTGCTTAGGTAACCGATAAGGTTTTTGTAGAGATCCTCGCCGAGTAGATGAGCTACAGCACCTCAAAAACAAAATCAGCAAACCAGAACCTTCTCCAAAGTTGGATGACGACAGACCACCTCGATGAACGGCACCTGAGTTATGTAGCGCTTGAGGGCTAGAGTTCACCGCCTTTTGGGATGTGCAAAAGTTGTGAACTGCACTGATGTTAGGCAAGAGAGCAGTTAGTGAGCAAATAGCAAATGTGTTCTGAGGAGAATATCTTACGTATAGACGCCCATATACTGGGGGGATGGTCAGTCTACAGAATACAATATCAACAGTGGGAAACCAGATGCAAAATAACTTACTGTAGTCATATCAACACCGGTCTGTAGATCCTTCATAATCTTCTCAACACCCGCCTCGAGATAGCTCCATCTACCATGATAATTCAGCCTCAAAGTATCGCGAAGAAAATACAAGGAATACTTACGTTTGACCAAGATCCTCTCTGTTTGGTGCCTTTGGCTGCATCATTTAGACTCCTTATTGATGCAAAGAGGGGATGCAGAAGTAGAAACACTGTTACGACAGAGCTGCTTTCGGAGTCCGCGAAAAAATACCGAAACCACCGTAGCGTGCCAGGATAATACAGTCAGAATGCAAAACGGGAAAGAAAGGGAAATGCAAAGAGAGAATTTGTGAAAGTGAACTGTTTGCAAACCGGGTTCACTGGATGGTGGGGTTTTGAGCAGGTGGAGGAAGGCGATGAAAGTGATGCTGGTGTTGGAGGGGAACTTGGGAAGGTAAGAGCGGTTCTGTCTGGTGTGGTGTTCTGAGGCTGGGTGAGGACTAGGCTGGGCACCATGCTATGCATCAGTGAGTCGCCCCGAACGGCCTGTTGTGGGCATCATCGAAAGGGCGGCTCAAGTAGACTCGCAACTCGAAAAAGCCTAGGGACTGGACGAGCACCGTGCAAGTACCGGTAGAAGGTTAGAATTCCCAACCCCCACCTGACACTAGCTGTTAAACCGATACCATACTATCACTGTTCCACGAAAACTAACGGTAAAATACAAGTAGGTGCCAGTTAAGTGATATAGAATACAGGTATAATTTTTCACTGCGTTAGGGGTACTGTGGCAATTTTGCTTTACAATACCGTGGTATGATACCAATTGAAGAAAGTGTAAATAACTTTACTCCTAAAAAAAAACTTACGTCCTGAACCCGTACACGTATAGACATAGCATCACACGTTAGGTGATAATAAACTACGATACTTCGAGTTAGATATTCGCTTGCCTACGGTACTCAAGACGTTATCATAGGGATTACTACAGCATACGACTGACAACTCGATCACAATACAGTACTTGCACTATATATTTTTGCACAAGCCAAACAACCCCACACACTAACTTATCTCAACCCCGGATACACTAGTTTGTCTGGGATATTGGTAGCAATGATTCCGAAGCACAGCCACCGCTGTTGCCTTTGCGACTCCCACCACATATAAGAAGTTTGTGTCTAGGATGCCTTTATTTGGGTATTGGCACAATACGGTACCATACTCAATTGTTTTATTGGAACTATAGCCACCAGTGCAGAGAGAATTGCCCATCCCCCCACCTCCATAAAAACTCTAACCTGTGCTAGTATTCAGTAGCCCTATCTATACCATAGCTACACATCTTAGACGTCAGGGCAAAACACAAACGGTGGCACGATATCGCAAGTGTGCCCATGCAAAATCCCTCCAAATGCATTCTATCCTGTTCCCCACCACGTTACTACACCATAACCCCCCCCCCCCAAAAAAAAAAAAAAAAAAAAAACTTAAAT
>Ga0307513_10002612_pt1 | contig 24891 bp, 26 predicted proteins | sample 15_EM_MG_FD_202174 | JGI IMG/M metagenome (GOLD analysis project Ga0307513, IMG submission 202174) | Populus trichocarpa ectomycorrhiza microbial communities from riparian zone in the Pacific Northwest, United States - 15_EM | ecosystem: Host-associated > Plants > Roots > Unclassified | place...
TGTTCTCCACCCTCTTCTCTATACTTCTGAGGTTTTTTTTGCCCAATAATGTGATTGGCTGTAGAGCCTTTCTATTTCAAAAAGCACTGAAAATCTGGTGCACGTTTTGAATGGCATGAACCATACTAGGGGGGCTAGCTTTGGCTTGGGTGAGAGATTATGATCCACACTAAGACTTTTGGTTTGATTCCTTATCATACCCTTCTGCCGCAATAACGCATATTCCACCACCACCGGGGCCCAGGGAAAAAATGGGAAAAATGGAGGAAAGGAAGACCCAAAAGCGACCTTGAATACCTGAATAAGTAGTGGCATTCGGATGCCTACCGGCACTAAATCAACAACAATGTCCTCTCGATATAATGTTGTAAATGGATGAGGTTGTTAAGAGTCGGTTGCTGAGAGAGGGCGGACCAACCCGGCTGTGGTAGGTACGTATATATACAGTGCAGTACTGTTTTCAAGCATGGGGACCCTTACCCTGATAAAATCCTGAACCTCCTTTCAGAGCCTCAGAGGGAGCGAAGTCAAAAAAAAAAAAGCCCGATCCTGCTGCACGGTCCTGGCGGCAAAATTCGTCTGCACTCCCCACATTTTACACTATAAATGGCTGATTTTAGGCACTCACGGCTTATCTAAAAGCAATATAGAATTAACTAAACTAATGCTATGGCGCAGGCAATTGCCCAGACTTTCTGGGTATGATATGATAGAAATTATGTGAATTTTCCCACTTCGATATGAGGGCTGAGAGCTTGGGATCCAGGTTGGATACTATTGCAATGTATCTTTTGTATAGGAAGTTCAGATAAGATAGAGGTGCCTTTTACCCACCATCATTACTCTTGGTACTGAACCGCGGGAATTTACTGAAGGAGCTTGTCACTTATGCATAATAATATCTCGATGGCTCTAAAAGCTCTAGCAGATTTTGGGGTTTTTCGTAATCGACAAAGCTGAGAGCTTGTGAAGCGAAAAGGCCTATCCTCGTGTAAAATGGGGGGATGTCGACGAATTTTGTCGCCAGGATCGTACTCTTCGTGGTATCATACAGTGGCAGGTGGTACCGGTGCTCTCTCGCTCTCAGGAATGCAACCTCTCCCGGATTCCGCAGGTCCAGCCAGAGGGCAGGGCAGAGTGGCTCTCACTTCCACATTACTACGCCAAGACTTTATTTCGTATTATCGGGCTGATCTTCAACATCAGCCCGTTGGCATATCAACATCCCCCAACATCACCTTCCAAAAAGAAAGCTCTTCCAATTGAGCCCCTCAAGCAAACATGTCTAAAGGCCTCAAAAACCTCACATACGGTATCCGCGATTCTCTCCACCGCAGGGAACCCAATCGATACTAATACTACACTACAGAAATGGAGGAGCCAGCGTTCCTCCGGCGGCTCCGACAACAGCATTCCGGCGGCGGCGGTCCAGAACGATATATCGCACCACGGAACAAGAAACGGCCTACGGACGAAGATGACGATGCGCCTACGTATGTGCTCGACGAAGGGTCTGGGGAGACGCTGTCGAAGAAAGAGTTCGACGCCATGAATAATGGGGAGATCGTAGAAGGGAGAGAGGGAGAGGAGGGGGCCGGTATCGTCAAAATCCCTGAGGAAAAGCCGGCAGCTGAAAAGGTGAACATCACAGAGATTGGTGGGAAGGGGAAGAAGCGAAAGGTTGCGAAAATAATTGGTGATGGCGATGAAGATGATGCTGCAGAAAAGGATGGGGGTGGTGATAAGGGGAACGGGAAGGAAGGAACCATAAGGAAAAGGAAAGGAAAGGCGGGTGGGAAAGCTAAAAAGGCCGTCAAGCTGTCCTTCGGCGATGACGAGTGATTCCATTGGAGGTTCGAAACATCCAGATTCTTCAATTCTCCCAGATTAATTACTTGGGTGGACTAAGCGTTATCGTTTTTGGGAAGTCTGGTGGGTTCAGGGTTGGAGAAAGTTAGGATTTAGGGAGGCTCCTGCGCTAGGCTTGCTGGCGTCGCTTGTGTGGGTCTCCTAATACGTCCATTGGGAGTTGTCGGCGAAGGTATTGTACTAGGGGATTAGTTATGATTGGAAGGATTGCGGAGGATCGTGGTAGTCTGCAGAAGCGCAGTTGGCGATGGAAGATCTGACAAGACTTTCTCAAGAGTATCGCGGTAGCCGAAGCTAGCTGCGCACGGCTACTGTAGTACGGAGGTAGGTCAGGTGAAACCAAGGGCCACCAAGCTACCGCTTTCTTGTCATAATTGCACTCGAGACCGTGCTAGACTTCCTGTCTTCGTCAAACCATAAACCCGCCGCTATGGCACCAGCATCTAGGGTCCGCGCATATCACACCTCGAACATCCACTCCACCACGCAATCGCTTAAGGAATTCTGTGAATCTGAGACGCACAAAGAATTACTCCGGAAAAAGTGATCCAATAACGCCTCTACTATCTATTCCTGATTTTAACGTCGCCCGTGTATATCATAATGCACTTGCACTTTTTGCTTGTTTTGCTCGAATAGTACTCGAGTACTAGAGTGCTTTGCCACGCTCGTTCGTGTTATAGGCAAAGTATCAGTTTGTAGAGTCTACAAGTGCCTCTACAAGAGCCTTACGCCATTGTGCAAATAGTGCCCGCCCCCTGTGAAGCATGCATAGTGCGCCGTATACCGGTATCCCATAAATCTCTCAGTCGGGTACCAGTACTCTAGTTCCCTATAGCAGTACTACGGGCACGGCTAGCTGCTACCTACGCTATCATATCCCTACTTTGGTGCCGCATGATTTGTGGGCCTTATTGGAAACTATGGTCCTTAAACTATTAATACATAACCATCTTGATTTTAGCTGTAGCTATTAGCTAATCACCCACCGCTATACGCAAGCTCGATGACTTGAAAGTTGCCACAATCACCCAGTAGCACCCATTTTCTGTCCCGGCCCTATGTGGAGGCCGCTCTGGAAAGGGCTCTGAATTATATCACATCTATGAGAAAAATCGTAAATTAATTTCCGAGTCTACAAAAACCACCTAAAATTTGGCGACGCCGGCCCATCCTTCAGTACCTTCGTCGCCACGTCCCGCGCGTCAATGTCCACACCCTGTACACGGTTCCTCCTACTGTTATCGAAGGCCATGTACGTGCCCAAGCTTCCCGCTAGGAGCATGCCGGCTGCGCCGAAGCAGGCAGTTGTTGTCAATGCAGCTTTTTGGTTATTAGCCTGGGAAGTGTAAGAATGGAAAGAGGAAGGAGTTACGGATGTAGTCTGGTGCATCCTGTGGGCGGAAAATATTGGAGCTCACAACGCCCATCATGTTTGCTACCTATGTTTGTATTAGTGGAAGAAGGGATAAGGGGAGGGGGGATGGAGGGGGGAAGAAGCGCGTACGGGCACGCCAACGGAGGTTAGAGCTATTCGCCTGCCTTCATGGGCTATGTTGTTGTTGTCTATGGGAAGAGTGTCAATATTACGAGTGGGAGGGGATCATGGGCCGTCACTCACACCATGTTGATAAGAGCACGCTGGGGGCGGAGGTACCCCAGCACATCATGAATGTTGCGAAGTAGGCTATTTTCTTATCGTGAAGGACGTCGATGCTGGCGTAGATTATGAAACCGATTAGTGGAAAGGAGAAGCCTAGCCTTGTTAGGATTCCACCATAAGAATTGCGGAGGAGGTGTACCCAAGGCAATAAACGGTGACCGCAACCTCGTGAAGTCTGAAGTAAACGCCAATATAAGTAGCATTACCGCACCGGTAACATTCGGCGCTTCCCCCTCAAGGTCAGCTCAATCACCCCACTCTTCCCCCCCACCACCCCAGTGATAACATACCAACTGTATAAAGATTCGTCTTAACAACGCTGTACCCCAACCTCCCCACAATCTGCGGCAGAAATAAACTGACGCTCTGCAACGGTACACCCAAACACATCTCGATAGCCAACCAGGCCCACGCGACCGGCATCCTAAAGACCTTGACAGCCTCTCTGAGGTCGAATTTCTCGTCGACTATGGAGGAACTATCCACCTGGATTCGGTAGAAGGCGAGTTCCTTTTCTTCGGGGCTTAGGAAGCGGGCTTTCGCGGCGCTCATTGGCAGGTACCAGTATGCGAAGAAGCTGAAGAGAGCGGTGCAGGTACCCTCTATTATAAAGAGGTACCGCCAAGCTGAGAAGCGGCTGTTGATGTGGAAGACGCCGAAGGCGAGGAGGCCTGAGGGTTGTTATTATGATAGGAAGGGGCTCGGAGTAGGCAGGGAATATACCGCTGAAAGCATTGGCGATGTTACTCGCTGCGTAGAATATGGCAAGCCTACGTGCTAACTCCCCACGTCTGTAGAAAGTCGTTAAGTAGTATATGACCTATACCACTCACCCACTCGCTTTAGCATTCAGCATTGTTTCCCCTCTTAGATAAACCAATCAATTCCTACCAGCGGGAAAAAGGCACTCTCCGCAGCGCCCAATATTACTCTCACTAATCCCACAACGTCAGCACCCCAGCCCCGACCCCCCAGAAGCAGTCACAAGAACGGACCAGTCATCATCTCCCCAAAATTCTTGCAAGCCGCCCCCAACAGCGTCATACTTCCAAACGTAAACATCATTATCGGCAGCACCCTGCTGGGCCCATACCTCTTCCCTAGCATTCCTACCGGTGGCGCGCAGAGCACATAGGGAGCGTAGAATACTGACAATAGGATGTTGTACTGATTCCCTGTGAAGCCTAGGTCGTTTTCAAAGCCGTTGGTTTTAGCATTGCCTAGATTTCCTTTATCTAGGCTGCTCTCGTTGTCAACACCTCAGGAAGGAGGGAGGCGGAGGGAGGGGAGAGGGAGGGAGAAACCTACGCATTAAACAAATACATAACCGCTAGCACCGGTAATAACCTCAGGTCAAACTTCCTACACAATGCTCTTTCGGCTTTCAAATCCACAACCCTCGCCGTTAATTCCCCTCCCCCCTCAACAACTCCAGCACTAGCACCTCCCTCAGAAACAGAAGCAGACCGATCATCAGGCTCAGGCGGTTTGTGGTCCCTATCAACCATCTTCCCAAGAAGCTATGGTTGCGAGGTATCTCGTCAGTTTCACTCTATTTTGTCGCTTTCGGGCGAAGAGGAGCGGAGCAGAAATCATTTTATAGGACGGACTGGACTGGGCCCCAGTGTTAGTCCACGAGCGGAAGAACCTCTTTAGGGGATGTTCCCCGGAATGATCAGCAAGGGCACATACCTGCTTTCGGAAACGGTAGGCATATCTCGCTGCGCCGCGCGCTGCTGGCTACGGATTTGTTCGCTATTTGCTTGCTTGCTTGGTTGATATTGGGTGTGGAGTGGATTGGGGGGGTGGGTGGGGGGACTGGGCCTTATCGTCCTTATAGTGTGCTCGAGTAGCGGGTATTGCAGGGGTCATGTGGTGGGATGGGTGCATTCCGGGAGAGAGGGCTGTTTGGGTTGTCATGAACGGGAGGAGATAAGTTGGGGTTCTTCCCCCTTTTTTTCAGCCTCATTTTTGGAGAAAGAGTATTGGCTGGTCGGTTGATTGATCGATCGGTCGCGGACTTTCCCCTGACACCAGTTTTCCTCGCCTGTAGGTTGGCCTATGGTATAATAGAGTTTCTTTTATGTTATACGAGCGGTACCAGTAGATAGTTGAAGGTGGATGGTTGTTCGCGTCAAGCTTTTTTCGGTACCGGTACGGCACCATGCGCCCCCCGCCCAACACAAAGGCAGAGGCAAACGCTTGCAGTATTGTGCTCTAGGGGTGTCCCATCATACTAGAATAACTGATAATGCTTCAGCGAGTGATCTTCTATGAACATTAGCTCCGCCAAGCCACCCCTTGAGGCTCCAAACTTTCCTCTATAGCCACAAAACTTTCACCACTCCAGCAATCCCAAAAATCAACTCCCCTCCCCAAAATGTCATCTCACTCACTGGCTAGGCCAGCCACAGCTCTCCGGCAGAACGCGTTACTAGTCGTTCGTACGTCTTCCTCCCAATTCCACACAACCGCTGCTCCACTCGGCCGCTGGGTCCGGGACCGCAGCAAAAACCGCGGTGTATCCGCCATCCACCGCCAGCCTAAGAAGGACATTCAGATCTCCGTTTCCAAATTTCCACTCCCAGAACCAGTCCTAGACGCCTCTAAGCGAACGGCTGTGAAGGTCGATCCTGACCACGGTCTTTGGGGATTCTTTCGCGACAAGATCGCATTGCCGACCCCTGAGGAGGACTACAAGCATGGTTTGTTTTGTTCTGCCTTGTTTATAGCGTTGAACGTGGGGTTTGGAGGCTAATTGGTACTGGGGGGGGGGATAGGGCGGCCATGGACGGCAGCGGAATTACGGCGGAAGAGCTGGGAGGACTTGCAAAAGCTTTGGTGGGTGTGCGCTAAGGAGAGGAATATCATGGCGACTCAGAAAATCGAGAGGCAGAGACTGAAGCCGGGGTATGGTGAGTTCGAGTCGAATACGAGATATGGGCAGGTATGTTGGGGCCAATTGTTCACTTTGGAGTCTTGGGGTTCTATTGGTGTGGATAGAGTAGGGCTCATGGCTCGGGGGAATAGATTCGGGTTACGCAGCGGGCCATCAAACACGTTCTTACGGAACGATATTATGTCTGGCAAGAGGCGCAGAAGATCGCGGCGACTGATCCTGAGGTAGACCTTTCCGGGGAGAGGCCGGCCTACCAACCACATGATTCGGCTGTTAGTACTACTGATTTTGACTTTCTCGAGAGTGAAGGTCGTGTGCTAATTCTCTTATAGGATGCTCTTTCGGGAAAGAAGCCGAAGAAGGGGAAGAAGAAGGAGAAAAAGAAAGAGAAAAAGAGGCACGAGGGGCCACGAGTCGTTGATCCAATACATGGGGTACGCCGAGAATTGCTTGGGGAACCATCTACTGAATCCCCACAAAAGCCGGCTGCTGCATAGTTGGGTCGAGGATATTTTTGTATTATAAATTGGATTCGGGCGTCGTACATACGATTGGGGTTGAGATATGTCTGAATGGCGAGTATATAGAGGAGGGGATAGCTAGATGGTGGGGTGTTCTGGCTGCTAATTGCCTATGGGATAAATCTACGGAGCTTGAATAACGGGATATCTATGAGTATGGGTATACCCCCGATTAAAAATTGCCTTTCTGCAGTATCTAGCATATTCTTGTAACGTATCTGACGGCACACCGAAAAATACAACACAATGAAGAATCTGGTGAGTGTGGGAAACATCTTAGAGAAGCAACCATGCGGGAAGATGTTGTAGTAACTCTTTTTAACCATTTGATAGTTAATTCACTTAAATCATTATTTTTTACCACCGTTTTGTTGTGTAGTTGTGTTGTACAACCTCATGAGTGTATCTCTACGCCAAGAATTCACTAAAACTCAAAACCTTGGCGCGCACTGTAAACCTCCGCCAAACTGAACATTTCTCCATCAAATTATTTTTTTCTTTCCTTGTCCTTTAACGCCCACCAACCGACTCAACCTCTTACTTGATTATCAACAATTACCCCACAATTCTCTCACCTCATAGCCAACGCACATCTCGGTATACAGATGGACTCTGGGGACTCCACTCCGCATTCTCAATCTACAGCAATCACCTCCCCGGAAGCCGACGAGTTAGCATCCAAGAGAGCGCCTGAAGTCGAGCTTGATGCCGCAACAAGAGCGGAGAAGCGTGCCCTCCTAGCGGCACGCATCGAGGAACTACGTGCGCGGCGGCAGGCTGCCAATGGTACTGGACCAAAGAACCGCCAGGAGCTAATGGAAATCCGACGGAAAAAGGAAGAGGCTAGGAAAGAGCGCAAGAAGCAACAACGCCTAGAAGCCAAGGCTGCAGAAGAAGCAAAGCGCAAGGAGGCGCGAGCAATTGCGACAGCATCAGTTAGTGGAGAAGGAGAGATACTTTCATCGCAACAAGCGCAGCTGAAAAAGGGCCCTGCCAACAACTTTTCATTCAGCACTGTCACATTCGACGACGGACAAGAACTCGACGCTACCCTCACAGATTTTAAGAAGACCCGAAAACGGAAAGGCCCCAGTGACGTCCTCGGGCAATTGAAGCACGCTGAGACAAAGAAAGCTCGTATACAAACTATGGCTCCGGAGAAGCAGGCGAAGATTGAGGAGAAGGAACTCTGGAGTAAAGCGCTTAAACAAGCTGCCGGTGAGAAAGTTCGCGACGATGAACAGCTGTTGAAGAAGTCGCTCAAACGACAGGAACAGGTTAAGAAGAAGTCTGAGCGTGAATGGTTCGTTCCATCCTCTTTTTGCTCCTATGATCAAGCATACTAAAATTAAACAGGAAAGAGCGCATCGAAAACGTTGCGAAATCAAAAGCTATGAAGCAAAAGAAGCGCGAAGACAACCTTGCCGCGAGAAGAGAACAGAAGGCCGGTAAGTCAGGCAAGAGGGTCAAGGCTGGCGGGAAGCAGAAGGCACAAATGAAGAAAAAGAAGAAGGGCGCTCGGCCTGGCTTTGAAGGGAGTATGAGGAGCAAGCATAGTGGAGGAGGAGGCGGACATCAAAAGAAGGGGAGAAAATAAAAATGAAAAGTTCATATATTATATTGTTGCTTCCTATACGTGGTTAAGATAATGGGTCAAAATCGGCTGGGCGGGAGCGGAGTTAAATGAAATGGGACCTTTTTAGATTTTTGTTCCGGGATGGTGGTTCTCGGTTATATTTAGGGAATGTGGGGGAGGCGGAAAGGAAGAGGAGGGAACCTTGTCTGCGGTTCTTTTGGATTACGCCCTGTAAGTACTGTATCTACGAGGCTTAGTATCTGGAGCTTCTAGAAAGTTATATCTTGTATCGGGAGATCCACTGTGAGTAGGTCCTTACACTATCCCGAGATAAATTCCCTTTAGTAGTGGAACTAGGGGGCGCCGTAGCAGATCGTTGCGCACTGTCGGAGGTCACATCACAGAGGCCGGAGTCGAAGCGCAAAGAAATGGGACTGATCAATGAAACAAAGAGAGAGAGTTGCTGTCTTGGTTGCTCGTCTATAGACGCCCCTGGGACTGGCGTACTTATAGCAATATATAGCATGAATATACTGTACATCAATATGACCACTGTCATTTCCTAGATCCTCAAGTCCCAAGTGGCCTGGCAGGACATATCCGCACCTATCATCATATTGAGGTAAAATTTCAGGAACGCACGGGCTCCAAAATCGAGTGACGTTCTGTGAACATTGTATTCAGCAAACCGCTTCTGCTGAAGCAGCTGACCTAGATTCAGATTGGCATAAGGCAGCACGCCCTAAAATAAGTGTAGCAATCATCCCTTCGTTAAAGATTGCTCGGTATATACCACGCTGCTCATCTAATGCCCACTAAGGAGGCTATGCCCGAAATCTCTCGAGATATAAGCACAATACCATCCAGAATTAGCAAACACCTACTGTATACCACCCCACCCACAACCGGATTTAAAAACCTCCACTGACGGCGCAGGCTCTGTGGATCATAGCTGTTCACATATACACAGCTAACCGGGTATTAGGGAGGGGGATTGGTGAGGTGGATATTCCCACTTGTTGAGAGCACTGGAACTCTATTAGCAGGTCAGGATTTTATTTTTTCCATTGGTGTGTGGTAGACACAGCGTACTGTATTCATACTCTACGTCGGGTCGATATCTAGCGAGACCTTTTGCGCAAAAGTCTAAAGAATAACCTGCATACACCGACAACTCCCCTGGATGGCGGGTAGGGTTAAAAGATGCTCGGATAAGCTAGCGGACTTGAAAACCCGATCCCTGCACTCCTAGGTTCTTCAAAAGGTAGTGGGGGTTATTGGCCGAGTTGGATGGCCTACTGTGGGGACTCATTCACTGCTAGGGTGTGCGGTTAGGGTAGGTTGCCGGCTCTACCCTCCACATGCTGGGGGGCGGACGTGGCGGGCATTAAGAGAGATACAATACAGGTATTCAGGTAGTCTTCTAGGAGCCGAACTGTATGGGTTCAAGCTGCCCTCGCTTTGGGTTGGTAAAAGGAGGCAGGACGTCAACTTTATTAAGGCGCTTATGTATTACAGTTGGGTTCAGAAAATGCGGAGAGTAGGCTACAGTAGATGTAAGCCACGGATATAATACTGTGCTCCCTAGTACAGTGGAGTAAATTGCCAGTGGCGAGTACTAGTACAGTACAGTGCAGTGCAGTTAGAAAAGTTCGGGGACAAATGCCAAAATACACCAAAAGTCCCACTTTTCAGCACACCAGAACAGCCCCATCTCACTTAATTAGAGTTTTTAATTTTACTGACACCATCTTGTATTTGGAGTATGATACCTTGTAAAAAGTTTACCATATTTTCTCTGGACCTTTAAGAGGAGGTATGCGGTGTATTCTAGCTGTGGTTAGAAATCAATGCTGGGGCACCTACTTTATACTTTACAATTCAACAAGTGTTGAAACTATTTTGCTACTAAACAGTGCAAGAGTGTGCAATTACATATTGGATTACTAAGTACTATACATGAAACCCAGATGTCTGGCTGCCATCACTTTAAGAAAGGTCTACAAGGCTTAGAAGTATCTAGAGGCTCTACTCGCTCAGTATGTTGAATTTGAGATACTAGCTGATTTTTTAAATTTCAGAGAATAGCAGTGCTATTAGGAATTTTCGTGTTGGGGAACCTCAAAATGTGGCATATTTGGTGTGTTTTGCCGTTTGTCCCTGAACTTTTCTAACGACACTGTACAATGCAAGCGAACAGTGTTTTTCGTCCAAATGCTTGATTTTTTTCACCTTGAGATCCGAGGCTGAGCTGCGGGCGAAATGTAGTGGTGTTCTGGCATCCAGCGCTGACTTGGTTGACACTACGAATAATACTTGCATCGTACTGTGCTGTACTGGTACTCGAGGAGTTGCATAAGCACACGTGCAACGCCAGAGCCTTGAGGGTTACCGCCTCATCTCCCTTCAGGCCTAAGGGATTCCCTCGGGCTCAGAGAGAAGTGAAATTTTTATTCCATACGATCCCTCACCTCTCACGAAAAAAAAGGAATTCGGATAATTAACTCTGGCGTAGATGTCGTCAGGGCGCCAGCAGGTCACCGGAAATGTCAACTCGTTCAACTCGTGGGCGCACTACAATAATATTGTCAACATCAGCACAGGACAAGATGCTGAGAGACATCAAATTATACAATGGCTATCACCACTCGAACCACAGCAACGGCATGAAGGTGTGCGAACTGACCGGCTCGATAGCGTGGGAAACTGGGTACTAGAAACCAACGAGTTCGGAAAATGGTGTGATACCGAAGATGGTTGCGCGGAGCCAGTATTGTTCTGTTACGGGAATCCGGGGGTGGGGAAAACCTATCTTAGGTAGGAAGACCCCTTGTTGGGAGAAAGTTGGTGTAGATGTCACTGATGATTATCGAATAATAGCTCTCTGGTGATTGATAGCCTGTGTGATCAGGCTGCGGGGAAAGACATTGCTGTTGTGGGACTCTACTGCGATTTCCTTGCTCAGCAGGAACAGTCTGCTACAAGTATGCTGGGCGCTATCCTTAAACAACTCGTTAATAGAGGAGAGATCCCGGGGCATACACGGGTGGCTTTTCAGAAGGCTAAAAGAGAGTTTGGTGGTCGAGGTCTCCGACTTTCTGAAATGGTGGAGGTTCTAAAGAAGGCAATCGTATCGCTACACCGGATATTTGTATGCATCGACGCGTTGGACGAACTAGCTCCGAAATACCGACTGGAGTTCCTCGAGTCACTTCAAGAAATAGTTCAAGTATCATCGAACATGCGGGTATTGCTTACCGGGAGGCCCCATATCGGTGAAGAAGTCATGGAGTACTTTAACAAGGCGGTTAGGATACCTATCAGCCCTACTCAGGGTGATATTAAGAGTTATCTCGAGATGAGGCTGAAGCGTGACACAACTCCCAAAGCAATGGATCCTCAACTGCGGGCGGATATTATGCGAGTCATTCCGGAGAAGATCTCAGAAATGTAAGCCAGAATATCAAGTATATTTCTAATACAAGTCCGGGTTGCTGTTCGCTAACGTGACGCCTAGCTTCCTTCTTGTTTCTCTAAACATTGATGCAATCCTGGGGGAGATTACTCTCCATCAGAGAAGGAAGAAGCTTGATGAGATGACCAAAGGGGAAGGCCTGGGTGACGCTTATGCCGCAACTATATCACGAATAAAGGCACAGCATAGAGGTAGGTCAAAACTTGGCATGGAGGCTCTAATGTGGATATCGCATTCGGAGCGGCCATTACATGTCGACGAGTTGTGTCACGCCCTCGGGGTAGAAGAGGGGTCTAGTGACTTGAATATTCGGAATATTCCAGCAATAGAAACGCTACTGGCATGCTCTCTGGGGCTTGTCACGGTCGAGAAATCCACATCTACCATCCGCCTTGTTCACTACACTCTGCAGGAATACCTCTCCCATAGTCCGGACTTGTTTAGCAAGCCTCACTCGGTGATTGCTGAGGTCTGTTTGACCTACCTCAACTTTGGGGAAGTTAGGGGGTTTTCGCCCACTATTCGTTCCATCCCACAAGCCGCCCGTTTTGTCGAATATGCTTCTTGTTATTGGGGTGCACATGCCAAGCGGGAAACGACTGAAAATACGAAAACGCTTGCATTGAAACTGCTCGATGGATACGACACGCATATATCTTCGAAGATGCTGTTATTGCATAGGATAAGTTTTCGCGAGCTGCTTTTTGACGGGGAAGGCATTCCTAGGGGATTTACGGGGCTTCACGGTGCCGCATACTTTGGATGTGTGGAGGTAATGGTTGCTTTATTGGAGGAGGATAAATGGGATGTGCAAGCTTCTGATCTTCAGGGTAACACGGCATTCGCCTGGGCTGCTAGGAGAGGGCATGAGGGAGTGGTGAGAGTACTGCTGGAGCGGAATGACGTCAATCCCGACACACCTGACAAATATGGCCGAACACCGCTCTCATGGGCTGCGCAGAATGGGCATAAGGAGGTCGTGAGGATCCTACTGGGGCGAGACGGCGTCAATCCTGACACAGCAAACGAATATGGCCTAACACCGCTCACCTTGGCTGCTGGGAGTGGGAATGAAGGGGTGGTGAGGATGCTTCTGGGACGGAACGACGTCAATCCCAACAGGGCTGATCGATATGGCCGAACACCAGTCGCGTTTGCTGCGCAGAATGGGCATGATAGGGTGGTGAGGATACTGCTGGAACGGAACGACGTCAACCCCAGCATAGCTGACGAAGATGGCCGAACACCGCTCTCGTTGGCCGCGCAGAGTGGGCATGAAGGGGTCGTTGGGGCACTGCTGGAACGGAGCGACGTCAACCCCAACAAACTTAACAAGTGTGGCCGGACACCAGTCGCGTTTGCTGCGGAGAATGGGCATTTGAGGGTGGTGAGGATACTTCTGGGACGGAGCGACGTCAGTCCCGACACAGCTGACGAAGATGGCCGAACGCCGCTCTTGTTGGCCACGCAGAGTGGGCACGAAGGGGTCGTTGGGGCACTGCTGGAACGGAACGACGTCAACCCCAACAAAGCTGACGAGTGTGGCCGGACACCGGTCGCGTTTGCTGCGGAGAATGGGCGTGAGGGGGTGGTGAGGATACTGCTCGAATGGAGCAACGTCGATCCCAACACACCTGATATATATGGCCTAACGCCGCTCTCGCGGGCCGCTCAGAACGGGCATGCGGGGGTGGTGAGGATACTGCTGGGACGGAGCGACGTCAACCCCGGCATAGCTGACACTGTATTCGATAGAACACCGCTCTCGTGGGCTGCGCGGAATGGGCATGAGGGGGTCGTTGGGGTACTGCTGGAACGGAGCGACGTCAATCCCGACCCAGCTGACAAATATGGCCTAACACCGCTCTCGCTCGCTACTGAGAATAGACATGAGAGAATCGTGAGGACACTATTGGGACGGAACGACGTCAATCCTAACACACCTGGTAAATATCGCCGGACTCCGCTCTCGCTTGCTGCCAAGAATGGGTATGAGGGGATTGTGAGGGCGCTGTTGGGGCGGAACGACGTTAATTCCGACACCGCTAACAAACATGGCCGAACGCCGCTCTCACTCGCTGCTGAGGGTGGATATGAGGGGGTCGTGGGGATACTGCTGAAGCGGAACGACGTCAATCCCGACCTAGCCGACAAATGTGGCCGGACACCGCTCTCATGGGCCGCGCAGGATGGGCGTGAAGAGGTCGTGAGGATACTGCTGGAACAGAGCGACGTCAATCCCGACCTAGCTGATAAGTGTGGCCGAACACCGCTCTCGTGGGCTACGCAGGACGGGCGCGAAGAGGTCGTGAGGATACTGCTGGAACGGAGCGGCGTCAATCCCGACACAGCGGATAAATTTGGCCGAACACCGCTCTCGTGGGCTACCGAAGACGGGGATGAGGGGGTCGTGAGGCTGCTACTGGACCGGAGCGACGTCAATCCCGACACAATTGACGAATGTGGCCGGACACCGCTCTCGTGGGCTGCCGAGGATGGGCATGAGGGAGTCGTGAGGCTGCTGCTGGAGCGGGACGTCAATCCCGGCACAACTGACGAATATGGCCTAACGCCACTCTCGAGGGCTGCTCAGAGTGGGCATGAGAGAATTGCAAAGCTGTTGCGGGACCGGCTGGATCTCATTCCTAGATATGCAGCAAGCCCGCAACCCACGGAGCACCTCCCCCTTGAGCCGCCAGAGTTGTCTGAACCACATTCCAAAAGGGCCCGCAGACTTTGACATTCCAGGATAAAACCCGACCCCCCCCAGCCTACTAAGTATAGCCCTCCCGGCAATGGAGCACACATGGTGGGGCAGAATCCTACGCCTGCTACAGACAGTTCTTGACACGTTGACTGACAAGCCACCTCAGATGCCAAACCCCTCATTGGATCATTTACCTAGAATTTTCCGACCCCTCATTGTCTCCCCCAATCAACTTACCCCTCTCCGCACTCCTTGTTTTATTGTTTTAGTTTTGTTTAGCCAATTTTATGTACATCTGTAGTCCGTTAGCACCTCTCTCTACTCTCTACTCTATACATATGCACCCTTTCAATTTCTTTCCTGTTTCTCATGACCATTGGGTTAGGTTATTCCCCTCCTGTCTGTGATTAACTTTGTATATACCTGGATTATCCCATAGCTTAGACAGCAAACATGTTGTATTATGGGGTGGATAGGATATTCGCAGGTATAGACAAGCTACATATGGACACATTTGCACATATGAGAGCGGGCGTGCCGCGGCAATCGGCGGAGAAGAGTTCATAGTGAACGATCCATAGAGTTTGGTCTATTTTTCTACATTGCTCTCACTTTTCTCTTTATTTCTACCACCCCTCCTTCAATACTCGCCTATTTACCGAATTGTAATCTAAATCTTCTTGTTAATACCAAAGACATCTAGCCTTTTGCCCCTGTTATCCCTTTTTTCAACCTCACAATTTACAATACCCTGTGCCCTCTCTGCTCAACCTACAATTCCACCCACCCACCCTCCCCAGCTTCGTAGGCCCCCGCCCCCTCGAAAAGCATACTAAATTTAGGATCCTTTTTGTAAGTATTCTCTGGAGCCGAACAGAAGGGGCACTGTAGGCATTGGGGACTGGGTTATTGACTCTCCCCTAAATTTACCTTAGTGTCGCTGAGGTGGGGTGCTGTGAATTAGAACATCAGTCGAGTCCTAAAACTGGAGGTTGATGTTGTTAGAGGCTGTGGTTTGATCCATGTAACCCTATCTGATAGTCGTTAGGGTGATTGGCTAGTCTGGGGCACTCAGTGAACCTAAGCGGCCGGTCTAGATCATAGCCTGGACTATGGGTCAGCAGTCCGGCCAGTCCGGCGATGGTTTTAGGGGCCTGGGTCAGTCCTGCAGAAGTTATTGGTGGTTTCCAAAGCCTGGCGGTGCCCGGACACCAGCCAGGTCAAATTCTGAAGCAGCCCAAGTTAAGGCTGCTGGGCGGTGATCCGTGGAAGGATCCGGATCTTTTGGCTGTGTTTTGTTGGTGCCCCTATCTTTATGTTTGGTTTGTGTTGGGATGGTGAAGCTGTTGAATATACCTTCCGTGCCTTTCCTAAAATAGATATACTAATGGTATAATATGTTATGATGTTGTTGATTATAATAATATTATGATATGCATTTATTGTTCTGACCCTAATTCTCTGAGGTGCTTGAACAATGTGGTGTGTTACTATGATATAAACAACTACCGTATAGTGATTTACAAGCTCAAGTTACGCTAGAAAACTGTATTTGGATTAGAATTCCTGATGTCAGGTAATCATTTGATTTTGTTCTTGGATCTCGGGGCAGACTGAGGTCTCCTTGTAACCCGTGAGTGGGCTGTTATCCCCTACAGTGCTTCTCACCTCTTTCCCTAGGCCACCCATCTGATTTCTTCCTGATCCTTCGCTTTACCCTCCGATAAATCTTCTTGCATTTCTGGTAGGTATTATTGGCCCCACTAACCTCGTCTGGTGAGTTTTACAGTAAGTTATCTTATTATGTCGTATCGCACGTTATGAAAGCATATTGGAGCCGACAGACAAAGATAGATGTGAGAGTTGCTGCTGGAGAGAGTGTTGCATCTGATCGTGGATGTTTACAGAATGTCTAGTGTTCATTTATTCTGGAGTTGGAAGGATTGATGGAGAGGGTATATGGTCACGTCTTTCCTTTATTATTACGGAAGTGCGCAGGAAAATAGGTGCATGCGTGGAGAGAAATCTGCAGGTATGTGGAGCGATAAAATGGTTGAGATGGTTTCATTGTATCATATCTTATATATGGTTAAGGTTTGTTTGGTGGCGATAACGTGAATAGAGTTTCTAATTATACCTGCCCTATTTCCTGTCCCTATTCAAGTCCGAGCATTGGAATATTGCGCCATTTATTTGTTATCCTCCGACAAAATTTACTTTTCGAAGGATATTGGTAGGCGAGTGAGGGGCTGTGATGCGATCTTATGTGTCTTGGGGGATCGAGTTGTTGGCAGCATCGCTGGGTGTGGCTACCAGAGGGATCGTGGGAAGCAAGATTGGGAACAAGAGAAAAGGAAGTAGGAGGAAGGATAACAAGCAAAACGTAAATAATAGGGCGGGGAAGCAAGCACTAACTTATATGGTAACTTTGGCACAACATAGCCATAATTTTATTAATAATTACTTTCACCAGTTGTTGTCCTGAAGCCCCATGTGCCAAGACCCCCCCTCTCTTTCCATTTTACCCTTATTTCCAGCTTCATGCTACTCCCACCGTGCCGAAATTATCGGAGATTCCACTGTATGCTACTATACGAGCTGTATGTAACCCGCCGATACCATACTCGAGTACTAGTTCCCTGCTGTGCAGTAGTGTGGGTTGCGAGCACAGGATGCAATACAAATAAACGGTATTTTCTGTTGGATTGCCTATAGGGAATGAGGTTAGACGGCTGTACGGATATGCATGTACTGTATGATATGCGGATATGAGGCCAGAAGTGATACGGTTATGGGGCATGCAGTTTTTTGATTTCTGGCGGTTAGGTATTCTCCCGTGGGTTGTTGTTTCACATCCTATGCCGCTATGCATAGGATATTTCCTTCATGGTTTTGTTGATGTCTCTAGCCATAGGGGTCTCTAGCCATAGGGTATGAGGTATCGGGTATTTGGTTTCATTGTTGCTATACCCTATGTCACTAGGCATACGGGGGTTGGCACACTGGCAGGTCATAGGCCTTAGGATCACAGAGGATCATGAGATATCATATCAATGGATGTTGCTATGGTTCAAGACGTTTATAGTGTACACCAAAGAGTGTGTAACGGGGGACGCCTTCGCATAAAAAATCATGTACCTAAGTTCAATTTATGTTCAAATAATAGTTTTCATAATAATGTCTAAGCCACATGACATACAATTTTGACAGTGCATAAATCACATATATAATATAATAAAACTATGCAAAAGAACACTTGGAATCTTATAGTATATGATCTAATAGTAATTAAAATCTTCAAATCTAGTTCTCAGAACTTTAAAAGTATTATTTTTGATATTTGCAAGCATATCAAGTAGAGTCAAAGTGTGTTCAAAAATGAATTTTGTGTATGAATCTGCAACTCCCTTCCACACTAATGAGCAATCTGACATTCTCAAATTCGAATATATCATCCAATTATGCCACCAAAATGAACACAAGGTAGGCCACGTATCGAAGCTCCGCTATCAGATTCTGCAATGCGTGTTCGTGCATATGGAGAAAGACAAAAACAAGCAGCTCTGAGTATAGATCAGCAGACTGATAGGAATAGTGTATCTACAGGATCAAGGTAACCATCCAATATATTGTATTTAGATTTTGTGATCCATTAAATAATCTGATGCATATAGAAAAGCCAATCTTTAAGGGTTGAAAATCCTAGTACACTACATTTACGTCAATGTCGTAAACGAAAGCGTGCGCAAAAAGCCTCTGAAGGCATTAATGCAGATCGTAGTATAGAAGAATGCATTGCAGAAGTGGTTCCTCCTGTAAATGAAGGTGCTAATTGATTAGATATATCGGTTTCCTTACCAGCTGCAGAGCACTGGCAAGAGGCAACTCTCTTTTCAACAAGTATGTCGCAATGGCTACACCACTATGGGCAAAGAGCACTGGCCTGTGATAAGAGACTGAATATTCTGCGTAAAGCTATTCAAGATATCAAAAAGGTAACCTTCCCTCATGTGAGTTCAAAATCTAAGGCAATTACAGGACCAGCATTTCAACAACACTATAATGTGCTTTGCTTCTTGAAGCTGTAAGCATTTCAGGAAAAGCAAGCCCTATTACGACCTAATCTCTCACTTTTACGATCTCGGAATACTCTTGCAAAGCAGGTGGCCGATGGGAGTCAGTCTGGCCAATGTGTTTGAATAAGAATATTAAAGATGAAGTCACTGGGGTACAATTTCGTAAAATTAAGAGAATTAGGCAAGGCAAACATCCAAAGGTTGCAAGTATGCTAGATGATGAAAGTACCATACTTGCAGTTAGGCAATATATTTCCACTTCTGGTCAAAGTAAGTTTCTTTATCTCTTATAAGTTCAATCATAGTTGGACTAGATAATAGTAGAGCCTTTAGATTGAGTCTACATGCAAGCAATTTCTTGAGAAAACCAATAAGCTAACTTATATACAAAATATATAGACTCTTATAGGATGGCTCAAGTGATTAGACAGTGTTGGGCTGAAACAGAGGATCTTGTTACTGGATCAGCAAGTAGGAGAAGTATAGAGCTAATTGAAAAGGCCATTACAGCTCGGACAGTATCTCGCTAGTTATTAAAGCTTGGATTCAAGTGGAAGGAAATGAAAAAAGGGGTGTACAATGATGGACATGAAAGGGAAGATGTTGTTGCATATCATAAGAAAGTGTTTCTACCATTCCTGAAGTCTGGTGAGTCTGGACTTACGGAGTGGAATGAGAACTTGCTTCCAAATCCAACAGATTAAGTACTAAGTGGCGAGCTTCAGCCCTTGATTATGGTTATGCATGATGAATGTACCTTTAATGCCAATGATGGTAAAAGGTTTGTTTGGACTCATGAGGAACATAATCTAATTAGAAAGAAGGGAAGAGGCCAAGGACTTCATGTCTCGAGGCTAGTGACGCCAATTGGCCGACTTGGTGGAGGACGAGTATGTAAGATTCTAAAGTGTGGAGGAGATATATGGTGGGACGGAGTCAAGCTTCTTGATGAGGTATTGACAAAGGCTATTCCAGTCGTTGAAGAAGAATTTCCTGGTTGCCAAGGACTCTTTATATTTGACAATGCAACCAGTCATATGAAGTATGCTGAGGATGCTCTGAGAGTAACAAAAATGAACTTGGAAGATGGAGGGAAGAATGCTAAGATAATGCGTTCAACCTCTATTGGAGCTGATGCACATCCCGAACGTGGATGGTGGCAAAGTATGGTTAGAGCAAATGGAACTTCAAAAGGACTATGCACTGTATTAACTGAACGTAATCTTTGGCCCAGTAGTGGCCCTAGGTTTCTCACCCAGTGTAGTATAAAATCATTCTCAGGTAAGTCAAAGCTTAATTCAAGTTCCAAATGTCTAAAAAGTAGCAACTGTTGTGCTAGAGGGCTTTTAGCATTACAACCAGACTTTAAGGCCCAAAAAGGTGAACTTCAAGAAGCTATAGAGAAGCGGGACACCTGGTGCTATTTTACCCACCATTTCACTGCGAGCTTAACTTCATAGAATACTTTTGGGAGGCAGCTAAAAGGTATATACGTGAGCACTGTGAGTACGGTTTGCCCTTCTTCAAACGGCTAGTTCCCGAAGCAATGAATCAGATTCCTGATCAATTAATTTGGAAGTATGCAAGGCGAACTAACAGGATTATTAATGCTTACGAAACTGGAGCCGTATATGGCTCTGAACAGTATAAGTCAATTGTCTCAACTAAGTACAAGTCTCACTGTCGAGTTCCAATTCATTAACTATCTCTGTATTTCAGTTTCAGTTTTTTAGTTTTTTAAAATTTAAGTTACATAGCTCCTTTATAATTCCAATAGAGGGTCATACACTGCTTTATTCGCATTTCTGTTAACTATAAGTCTGCAATATTTATTATACAAGATATTAATTCCTTAAAGTATACATCCTGTGTGGCTTCACAATTGTGAAATAACTATGCTTTAACCAGGAATTGAACTCAGGCATGCTTTTTTCATTTGTGGCTGGATGCCAAGGCGTCCCCCGTTACAAACTCTTTGGTGTACACCATAAACGTCATGAACCATATCATAGCTATGATACAGTTCACCTTGATTAGTTCGGGCTCTTCTCGTGCATGTGATAGCCCTATGCTCCGCATATACGCTATACATCCGTACATGCCCTAGAGTGTTCCTGATGTCCACACTTTAGTGTTCCTTCATAGCTGTGAGCGCTTCCTGTGCATCGGCTATCTCTGCTCCCATACAGTGCTCCACTACTAGCACTTACTTGTATGGCAACGATAGCCTTCCTTGTCTCCTCCGGTAGCGTCTTCTTTTTTTTTTCCTTTCCCATCACACCCGCTCTGCAAGGTGCTGTCTTGGCTGACACCTGCGGGGGACTCGTTGGGCTTCTCCTCCTCAAAAGAGATATTTTTTATATCTTTCATGGTGAGCTTCCTTCTCTTCAGTGCTTCCGATTAGCGCAACAGTTTGGGATCTATATTCCGTCGTGGGATAGGATTCATGACCTCTCCTGGGTGTGCTGCCTCCTGGTGCCTGGTAATTTGAAATTTCGTGCCGGCGTGATATTCATAGCCATCGAACGGGCAACCCAGAGGCGGGAAATGAACCCTAGGGAGGTGGTCCCTATGAATCATTGTTAATGTAACAATCCTATTATAGAGTTATATGCAACAGGCAATGACACTCGTCTATATTCTAAGTGAGCCTTTGTCTTTGTATATTAGGGAGAAGGAGAATACTATCTCTTCAGATAGTACGAGACTGGTTTGCTTGTCTTAAGTGATCCGTCGAAGGATACTATCTTCTTAGATAGTAAGATGTGTGGATTGCCGTGCTTAATAGAACCATCACAATAGTCCTATGTTCAGGCAGCCCGTCGAGACTATCACAATAGTCTCCGGGTTCTTAGAGCGTAGACTCTGGTAGAGAAGGTGTGTATGTAAAGAGAGTAAAGCGTAATCATATTGCAATATCTTGAGTATAGAAAAGTACTTAGATGGTTGCGTGAAGATCCTATCCTTTGGTCGGAACCAAGCGTCTTATATAGGCATCTTCCCACAATCCCTAACCCTGGTGACTCATCACCTTGCACTACATAAACCTTTATGACTCGTAGCGAGTGATAGCGCGAAATCCCTTGATGACTCACATAAGTCATCGCGGAACATTCCGTTAACCAATCAAAACTCATAAACCAAGTCATGTGCTCAAATGAGTCACATGCATGAAACCCATGACTCATAATATGAGTCATGTGCGAAAGTCATTACATCATATGACGTCACAATCGTGAGTCATGAAACAATCAACCAATCATAATATAACGATGACTCGCAAGTGCGTAGTCATCTGAAAACTATGAGTCAAGTGACGTCATGGTGTGAAATCCAACAAACCTAATCACTCATGAGTATGAGTCATGTGAAATCTGCCTTGCTTAGTCACGATTTGTGACAGTTAATCATTGAAAACTAGTGCAGCCTTGTTGGCAAAGTTCTCGCTGATGGGTAGGTATCTCAGCAAAGGTCTGGGGACAACTCATGTACCGGTACAATGATTTGCACTGCAGGTTTTCTGCAGACACTGGCACCAGTACATTTGGTACTGTAACATGTGTACATGTTCCGGTAACAGTACACAGGAGCAGGCAGTGCAGGATCTCCTATGTTTAGTTGATTTATATTTGGTTTATTTGATTTGATTTCAGCTCCGCCACTGTCTCTGAGTCAGATAGGCTATGCTATCGTATTGCTATGTTTAGTTTGCTTTGCTGGAAGTTTATATTTAGGATTCCGGGTATGGAATGGTCATGTAGCACTGGCGAAGGCTGAGCACTGTTTGTTTGTTTCTTTCTTTGGTCTTGCAGGATTACAGGATTCCGGTATGTGCGCAGCTACTGGTAATGATCGTGATTGCAGGAAGGCTATCGTTTTTGGGTTTTGTATTTAAACCAGTCTCCTGGCTAGCAGGAGACAGCAGACTTCGACAGACCTTCAGTCTCAGAATTCACTTGGTTGAACGGCAATCCCTGAGTTCTATTTGTCCTTCAACTATTATCCTTCTAGCTACCAGTCCCTTGAAGCCTCCCTTAGCACCAGCGCTAGCAGGGCTACCGCCGGTCCTATTGTATTTTTGTTAGACAGGAATAAACCTGTTACATGTTTTTGCCTACAGCAGGTGAAAACCCTTTGTTCTCAGGATTGGAAACAGCCTGGTAGGATTGATCACCCTTCCAGTATCTTGATAACTAGTTAGAAGCAGGAGCGGCAGGGGAAGGAACTCCCGGCTCAGGTGCTACATTCACAATAGCAGAACGCAGAAGCAGAAGCGTTACCAGGTCCGGTAGGGGCTACAATCGTCCTTCAGCAGAACCTACAGACGATACTCGAGAACCAACCACATAGTAACCAACCCCTGGGCCCACGCCAGGCTCAGCAGATACACCAGTAAGGACCACCCACCTCCTCCCAGGAGACCTATATACAGATTCAGACGAAGACCACAACCTCACAGCTGAAGAACTCATTCAAAGAGAAGCCCGGCGGCTTGAAGAAAGAGCAGCAGCAAGAGCAGCAGCCCAGCAAACTTGGGAAACTGAACGCCCGCGAGAACGCCCCACCACAAGCAGGTGGCGAGCACCCAGCATTCTAGGACTCTTTGGAAGTCAGACACTAACTAGAGCGCCCTCTAGAGAGCATAGAGAACAATCACTACCTGGTACATTCATCCCAGACACACCAGAAAGACCCTCAAGATCCAGGAGCGTCCGAGAGCCCCCTGAATGACTAGATCCACCACCTCCCGCACCAGACCCACCTACAGGCACATTGGCAGACCTAGGCCCGGCCAGGTTGCCCCCTCCCAAGCTCCCCAAACCGCCTATGTTTAGCGGGGAAAGAGAAGACCTGAAGCCAGACAAACTCAAGCAATGGCTTAGAACTGTGAAGAAGCACCTGGGGAGATCTGGACTAAATGACGACTCCCCAGGAGTGGCTGACTATTATGGTGCCTACACAGAAGGCAAGGCCAACAATGCATATCAGACACTATACAGAGAAGTGGAGGACCTCAACCTAGCACAGTTAACACAATGCCTACAGCAGCTATTCGAAGCCTTTACAACCACTGATGACACCTACCACAAATAACCGAATATCCGGCAGACAGCTGGAGGACAGCCAGCGCACATAACAAAGATAGCTGGAGAGTTAGCGGACCACAATGGATCCCTTCGAGCTGGATCAATCTCAGACTATGCACAGAAGGAGCGATTACTCGATGCTATGGACTCTAGACTACGCCGCAATGTTGAGCCCCAGCTCAGACCAGAAGATACCTGGGACCAGATGGTGGCTGTGGCAGAACGCTATGATGCTACTATGTATAGAACTGGCGGCTACAAGGGCAGCGATAGAAGCCAGGCTTCTAGCAGGAAAAACCATACACCAAAGAAAGAAAATACCTACCGCAAGCCCTGTACTACAACAACGCCCAGGAATACAGGCAAAGGAAAGGCCCCGGCCAAGAAGAGGCCCTATACGATATCCAACAAGCCCAGTAGGGCCGAAATGGATCGCCGCAAGGCAGAAGGAGCCTGTTTCTACTGTGGCGAAAGCGGACACATGGCAAATGAGTGCCCAAGGAACGAAGTTAAGACCAACCATGGTCGCCTCTCTGAGGAAAGCCCAGACAGCAGCGGAGGTGAATATGAGCCCGATACAGATAGTACAGAGGAGCTCGATGGTAGCGGCTCGATCAGAACCTACAAGACTACAGTAGGCACACCTGAAGACAGGCCATTCCAGGCACTCGAATTCACTATCAACATCAATGGCAAGCGCGCCAGAGCTCTCGCAGATACAGGGAGCATGGGTGTTACCCTGATATCCAACAAATTCGTTACAACACACAACATCCCCTACACAGCCAGGAAGAATCCCGTCACTCTGAAGATGGCAGTTAAAGGATCGCGATCAACTAGCAACTTCTCTGTTGAGGTTATGATTCAGCTAGGCAAGATGAGAGTTGACAAGTTGCCTATGCGGGTCATGCCAGTATCAGACTATGATATCCTCATCAGTATGGACGATCTCATAAGGCTAGGAGCGGTCATCGATTGCCAAAAGAACAGCATTTACTTCTCCAAGTACAAGGTCAGA
>Ga0307513_10002613_pt1 | contig 24872 bp, 23 predicted proteins | sample 15_EM_MG_FD_202174 | JGI IMG/M metagenome (GOLD analysis project Ga0307513, IMG submission 202174) | Populus trichocarpa ectomycorrhiza microbial communities from riparian zone in the Pacific Northwest, United States - 15_EM | ecosystem: Host-associated > Plants > Roots > Unclassified | place...
GACAAGGTGGGTGGTGCTTAGTAAGCCAGGGTGACTGATGGCTGGTACCTACAAAAGTCCCCTTCGGTAGATTTAGGGACTCTCAAATCCTTAAGTAAGTGTCTTTTTAGAAAGAAAGTGTAATGATGTTTTAGAGAGAGATGCTCTGAAAATATATATGTAGTAGATAATGGAGATTGTGAACCTGAAACTCGAAAGATTCATAGAGTGTTTATAGCTCGTGAGTCTTGTTCTTTTGTAGAGACAAGAAACATGAATGTAAGTTCCTTCTGATGGTATCAATAAAGAATAAATATCTCTTACACATCATAAATTAGGGATAAATATCCCTTGCACATCATAAATAAAGGATAGATATACACATCATTAATATTGATGGAAAAATTATAGGTTCTTAAAAGACTTTTATATACCTAGAAGTGTTGAGAGATGAATATCTTTAACCTTAACATTTTATGTTAAGGATCACAAGAATAAACAAGCAAAGTTTTATGGCCCAATATAGGGTCTAGAAAGATCGTTAGTTCTATATATATTTGGGCTTGACATGATACCGAGTCCAAAAATGTTGGGTCTGATAGCTCACCAAACCCACGTGGTTGAGTTCAAGGATATTGGGTCTAGCAGCTCATCAAATCAACATGCACTTAGACTTAGCACGTGGCTGAGCTCAAGAATATCGTGTCTGATAGCTTACCAGACCCATGTATATTTGAACTCGGCATGTAGTTGAACCCAATAATATTGGATTAAACGTGGATTATTACCCTGTTTTTGGCTTTTTAAACGTGGATTCCAGCAAAAATAACATATATAAAACACCCTAATGCATCACTTTCAGATGTCATGTCCATTAAACATCCTATTTTCAATGTTCCTATATTACAGGTCTCTCGAAAATAATCTGTTGATCGGTTATGTATCAGCTAACATGTGGCAGAATATGTCGTCCACTAAAAGTGCCGGCCTTACACTGTAAGAACTTAAAGAAGAAATTAAATGAAATCAGTAACTTTCAGCATGAACTCTTATATTAAAGACTCTTCAAACTGCAAAATACTGCTAACTTCTGCTTCTGTGCATATGAAATGCAGTGATCTCAGGAACAATTCGCTTTCAAGCATTTTAGGAGAAGTGAATCTGCCAGAAAATGTCACCCTGAGGTAGTGTTTTCGTAGAGTAATTGATACAATATTTTCTCTTCATGCTCATCCAGGCTTTGGACACAGCCTCAAATAGAAAAGCAAGGATTCAAATACAAACCTCCCGCTGATTTTCAAATGCCACAATAACGTTAATGAAATTACTACAGATGAAAAATGAGATCAATACTTTACCATACAATGTTTTTGGTTTTATACCCGTCAACTAGATTCTCATTATCTCAGTGCTTTTATTCAGGCTTGGAGGCAATCCTATCTGCCATGATGCTAACATACCAAACATTACCCAGTTCTGTGAACCTGAAGCTGGAGGAGATAAGACTCCTGAAAGGCTAACAAATTCAAAAGTTTCATGTTATGTTCAATCATGTCCAACAGATGACTTCTTTGAATATGTTGCATCAACTCCTGTGCCATGCTTTTGTGCAGCCCCTCTCAGAATTGGATACCGTCTTAAGAGCCCTAGCTTCTCTTATTTCACACCACATGTTAATCAATTCGAGAAGTACGTAACGCGTTCTCTTAACATGAGCCCGTATCAGTTGTCCATTGATTCCTTTTTCTGGGAAGAAGGACCTCGTCTAAGGATGTATTTGAAGCTCTTTCCTCCAGTTAATAATGTTAATTCAACAATGTACAATGCGACAGAGGTTCAACGAATAAGAGATATATTTGCATCGTGGCAATTTCCTCCAAATGACTTCTTTGGACCATATGAGCTTCTCAACTTCACCCTACTGGGACCTTATGCACAGAGTATGTACTGTTGCTCCTTCTTTCAGACTAAAATGAAATTCCAAATCCTTAGCTAAATGATGTTGAATTAACCTTTATGCCCTTATGTGTAACTAACATGAGTCTTTGTGTCTTCTATGAGAACAGCACAAGTATTTGAGATCACATAAATAAGTTACCAAAAACATCATGTCTTAGCTTTACAATCATTCCTATTCTGCAAAATAAGCATCTCCCAAGCCTGAAGATTTTCCGTTAGCGTTGAAGTTACAATTTTAACTAGGAATTCAGTGCCCCTGCTAACAATCCTGGAAGGATGAGTTCAGTTGTATTAAATAGCTCTTAAGATCTTTATAGAGTGAAAATGTTTTTTCTCTCAATACTTTCATAATGGTATGGATGTTCATGGTGATATACAACATTTTCTGAATTACAGTTCATCATGTCTATGAATCTCTTAAACATACACTGCAGGTTTAGCATTCTCTAATTCACTGATGGGTGTGTACTGTATGCCCATTATTTTTTTCTCCAACAGTGAATGTTGAGTCCCATAAAGAAGGTATCAGTAAGGGTGTTTGGGTAGCCATAATACTAGCTGCTATTGCCTGTGCTGTTGTAATAATTTCAGCAATCACAGTTTTGATTATTGTAAGAAATACCAGATACAGTCAGAGGCTTCCAAGAAAAGATTTATGTAAGTCTGTCATTGTGACTAATAAGTATTTGTTTCTTCTAATAATATCATATTTGGTTGTACCTGAAGAAGGTACATGAGACTATTTTGTTTATTTGCAGCCTTAACAGTACAGATGAAAATTGATGGAGTGGAGAGCTTCACTTTCAAAGAAATAGTCTTGGCTACCGATAACTTCAACAGCTCGACACAAATTGGTCAAGGAGGTTATGGAAAGGTTTATAGAGGTGTTTTACCAGACAAAACAGTGGTAGCTATAAAGCGAGCCGAAGAAGGATCCTTACAAGGCGAAAAGGAATTTTTGACGGAGATCAAGTTGTTGTCAAGGTTACATCACCGAAATCTAGTTTCGTTGACTGGATATTGTGTTGAAAGAGGGGAGCAGGTAATATTTTTAGGTGGTGGATGTCATTTTATATAATTTTTGCTGGCATGTACTTTTTTCAATCCCATTTGTTCTGGAAAATCAAATGAGAAGGGAATATACGCGGTGTCCCTGGCAAGAGGGCGGGGGCGTAGGAACTTGTTTGTTCAGAAATGCAGGTATGCATAAGCATCCTGAAAGCACAGTAGGTTCCTGGAAAGGACCTGTTGCTTTTATTTAGCATGGCTTAGGTTCTTGCCATCGAATTTCTCCAGGGAAATATCATCAGCTCATTCAGAATGTGAATTGAGATTGGGATTAAATTTCATTAATTTGTTTCGAAAATCTAAGAGGCTTTCTTTCTCAACTAAGTTCTTCATTTCATTCTGCTTATTGCGCACCAATCGGGTTTTGTTCGGCCATCTTACAGAGTGGTTTTGTAAATCCTTTTTCTAAGAAATTAAATGGATTTGATATGTTTTTGCATCTTTATTTGCAAAGTTTGATTGGTTACTTGTTGAATCAGCCTGCTTTTGTTCTTTGTCTATGCACAGATGCTAGTATACGAGTTCATGCCGAATGGTACCTTGAGGGACTGGCTGTCTGGTATAAAAATCTGCTAAATCTTCTTATCTGTTATCTACTTCATATCTCCATGATACTCTCCTAGAGTGATTATAATATTCTTAAAAACCTTTAGGTCTTATAATCACTCACATGTCGTTAAATGCTGGAATGAATATAGGTTCAGAGTTGGCTAAAGGTGTGGTTTAACTGTTACAGAGGGCTAAAATCGGATGGAAATAATGTTACAGTATTAGATCTAGACAATTCTCTACTTCATTTTCAACACCATAGACTATTGTAATTCCCCACTTACTATCTACACATTATCTTTTATTTAGAACATTAACCTTTTAAAGTGTTGGGAGTCTCAAAATTGATAGCTGCTGTTGCATGTGGCTAAAGACAAGGAGAAGTTCAGCTTTGGAACAAGGTTAAGCATTGCTTTGGGTTCAGCAAAGGGAATCCTTTACCTACATACCGAAGCAGACCCTCCAGTATTCCACCGAGATATTAAGGCTAGCAACATACTTTTGGACTCTAAGCTTACTGCTAAGGTTGCCGACTTTGGACTCTCACTTCTGGCTCCTGTCATGGATGATGATGGATATCAGCCTAATCATGTATCTACAGTGGTGAAGGGAACTCCAGTAAGTTTGACTCCATTACGAAAAGAACTGTGTAGCAAGGATGCTTTGTTACATGGTGAATATGGAATTTCTGTCAAAAAATATCATATTTGTTTGCTGAATGGTTTTCTGATCATAATGCTTTAAATTCCTTTCAAATAGTTTGTAAGATGTATTCCAAAGAACCCAAAGAATTAAAACTGACAGTACAGATTGCAGCAAATCAATTTCCGATTTGGAGTCTCTTCTGATTGTTTTGGACTTTTCTGTTCTGCCATCATTATAGGGCATTTACCTGTAATGGCCTGTATCATTTTAGTACTAAAACTCTTGGATTTTGTTATTGAATATGCAGGGATACCTTGATCCAGAATATTTTTTGACCCGCAAGTTGACAGACAAGAGTGATGTCTACAGCCTTGGAGTTGTATTTCTGGAGCTCTTGACAGGAATGCAGCCAATATATCGTGGAAAAAACATAGTCCGTGAGGTATTGTATGTGATACACATTGATCTTTCGGAGACCTTGAGTTCTCTTCTACTCACACTGCATTCAAATATTGATCAAATAACTTTTTATTTAACACAAGGATAAAAAAAATAAAATTGGTTTCAGGTAAATATTGCTTGTGAGTCAGATAAGATGTTCTCGATCATAGACAGAAGAATGGGTTCCTATCCATCTAAATGCGTCGAGAGATTTGTAGCTTTGGCACTCAGGTGTTGCCATGATAAGCAAGACAAGCGGCCATCAATGCTGGAAGTGGTCAGGGAACTTGAAATCATTCTCAGAATCTTGCCAGAAACAGAAACTACTGAAATAGATTCTGCTTCTGCTTATTCCAGGAAGACCACACCCACATTTTCTGGCACGTCAGCATCTTCATCTTCATTCTGCACAAACAGGGATATATCCAACTCGTCCAGTCACTTGGGAAGTGATCTTAGCAGTGGTGTCATTCCATTCATACCGCCTCGTTGATATCAAAATTAGATGACCTTTGTACTCATTTCTCTCCCCCTCAAATTGTGCATGAAGTTTACAGGGAAGTGGATGAAGGAACCATTGATGAGGCAGAAAGCATCATGTTCATAGAGTTAAAGGAATTATGAAGGCTGGTTCAGTACTCCAGCAAGGAATATTCATGTATTTATAAGGATATTTACATGTTTGTATTTACAGATAAGATAAGAGCTGTAAAATACAAAGAATCAAAGATTCTAGTTATCAGATTGAACAAACTAGTTATCAGATATTGAACAAACAACTGGATAAGAAAAGTAATATGTCATTCCTATAATTTCTATTTTTCCTAGGGCTTGTATATATCTTGTCTAACACCCCCCCGAGAGTTGATGGGGAGAGATCGAAGCATCAACTTGTCTCGATGTAGGAAGAATCGTGAAGAAGAAAGGCCCTTGGTGAAGATGTCTGATGGTTGATCATAAGTTGAAATATAATGAGCTTGTAAATCTTTGTTCAGAATCTTCTCACGTATGAAGTGATAATCGACTTCGATGTATTTTGTCCTAGCATGAAACAAACACAGGATTTAAGGATAAAGCTAGAGCTCCAATGTTTTCAACCCAGAGACAAGGAGCTGAGGTGAGTGGAACCTAAAGTTCAGCTACAGTGAGTGTCATAGAGTGGTATCCAGCCTCAGCACTCGACTTGGCCACGACAGGTTGCTTCTTAGCTTCCTATGAAATGAGGCAGGGTCCAAGATAGATGGCATATCCAGTTGTGGATTTTGTGACTCTTGGCCATTTGACAAGATTCACAGAGTTTATGAAGTCTAGACGAACCATAAGCAAGACAGACTGAAGAACAAGTTGTTGAAGGACAGACTCAAAGGGATGGCCTAATCTTGAGTGCCAAACTTGGATTGGTGCCTTGACTCCTAGTAGTACGGTGAAAAGGGGAGGAAGATGTTGATTAGGCGTCGGGGATGCCTTAGTGGACCGAAGATGTTGCAGATGGATGGGATACAGGCTGCTTCACTCGAACCTTGGAGGAGTGTCTCCTGTGTTTGCAGATCCTTAACAATAAAACAAGCAGCGGTAAGAATACTTTAGCAATTGTTATCAGCACAAAACTTTTGGATTGACAGCAAGTTAAATGAAGCATTAGGACATCTAAGAATATTTGTGAGGAAAAAATTAGAGGTGGGAGAGGAAAATAAAGAAGAACCAATGTGGGTGATGCGCAAACCTCATCCATTACCCACAGTAACTGTGTCTGCACCTTGATATGGCTGTTGTTACAGAGATAAGTGGTCAAGATCATCTGTGATGTGGACATTTGATTGGGCTGTTAATGCTGCAAGTTGAGATGGAGGATGACGCCCTTGGTAAGAAAAATGCATCCTGTTATAGCAGTCGAGTGCTTGGTGATTTGTTTTGCCATAAATTTGGCAGGGCTGTCGAGGTCTGTAGAAGAGTCTTTTGAGATGGGAGATGCGGGAGGGAGAGGGAGGTGCAAAGCGATTAGCCAAGGCGGTCCATACTTGGCGAGAAGAAGTTAGTCCATAAATAGTGGACAAAACTTTCTCAGATAATGTGGCATTTGTCCATACTGAGGATAAATTGATCCTTTTTTCTGCCATAACAGATAGGCATGGCTGAGATCAGACGTAGTCTTCCCAGTATCATCAACAATAAACTGAGGAGGACGGGGGGTGGAGCCATCAACAATGCTTAAGGGATCATAGCTACACCACTATCTGTGTTTTTTTATAGTCTGCAGCAGCAGCAGCCCATCATTGCTTGTTTCATTTGTTAGCGTGTATAATCTATGTTCTCTTGATGAATTTGCAAAGTGCTTCATTAGCTCCAAATCTGATGCAAGCAGACAATAGGAGGGTTGTGCGCCACTCCCTCTTTCTGTACATTGCCAGCAAAATCATAGCTCCATTGATCTGCGAAGTGTACTGACAGAAAAGAGCTCGAGACAACTCAGTATCAGTCTAACCATAGCCTCCGTTTCTTTCTTGGCAACACTCACTGGATTGGACCTATGCGTGTAAGAAAGAGCTTCTGTTCCTTGTAGGCCTCTGATATCGTTTGGGCTTGCCTCCAAAACATCAAAATGTGGGTTTAGGTAAAAATCAATAAAAAAATATTAAAAATATTAATTTAAAACTTAAAAAAAAAATTAAAAGTATGGTACAACCTATACTACCAAACTCCAACTCTAATATATATAACCTTGATCGATTAATCAATCAATTTCAGAAGCAAGCAATAATTGTGGTTGGAATATTATCACCTTCACTATTATTTAATATTGAAGAAAGTTGACTTTTTGTATTTTCTTCAAAAAAACGGAAATTGAAAGTTTGACTATCGCGGCACGTGCAAAGAACAACTATTACTCTTTCGGTTTTTCCTGTGGCGTCTGAAGGTAGAAGTGCCACCACGTTTCCATGTTCGAAAAGCGTGTCGGGGGAGATTTAATGCCATGTTTGGTCCCTGTATGTTTCATTTTCTTCTAATGTGGTCCATGTATTTGTTTTTTTCTTATTACGATTCTTCCACCTCGTCATTTAATGACCTCTGTATGAATTTTTTTTCTTAAATTAGTCCTTGTAGGTTTATACTTCAAGCTTTGTTAGTCATTGATTATTACATTTTTTTTTCTATTTTCAGTTAATAATTTATTAAATAAACTCTTAAGAATATATTCTTTCTCGATCTCTTTTTGAGATGACTTGCAAGGATAATATTGAGAAAAAAAAGGCATGCGGTGACCAAATTGTGAGAGTAAAAAGAATACAAATACCAAATACACAACTAACCCTCTACTTTTAGGCCTTTCTCTTTTTCCAAGATCTTAAAGGTAGGTAGGAATGCCTAGAAAAGTCCACGGCTGTCGCTGGCGAAGCCCCCCACCATGTTTTATTCATATCTACTTCCACTAAAGTTTGAGAAGGTATGCATAACAAATCGCAAATAATAATAATAACAAGATTTTTATTATTATTTTTGCACTTCAAATTTATTGCATGTGATTTGTTTCTTCAACAAGAGTAATTTTTCTTGAAATTGTAGATAACAAGACAACAAACAGTCCACTGGGTATCATTAAAGAACATGGTAACGTGAAGTGCAAACTGTGTTGAAGTTACACGTTGTCACTGTTTTGCATTTCATCCAAATATAGTTCTTGGTAATAATTGAGAGAAACAGAGTAATTAGTAAAAAAAAATGAATGTCTTTAGACTTTCTCTCTTGTATTCTTGCCTGGCTGCTAGAATGGATGGAGCAACCATGACGACAATGCCATCTCACATATATATCGTTTTCTATTGCTCAAACTAGATTCCATTTATTATCATTTGTGCCCCCATCAACAAGACTTCCGCTATATTTTTATTCCTGCCCACCAAGCTTTACTTGCTTCTGTTGCAGAAGTCTACAACTTTTGGTTCTGTGGTCTCAAGGATTCATAGCTTATCGTATAGTTTGGATGTTAAAAGCAATCCCCCTGTAGTTTGGTCAGATTTGACTCGTTTCCAGTAAGCATCTTCTTTTATCTTCCTTTCCTTTTGTTTTCGTTGAAAATTGTGGATTTTTTAGACTTTTACTGCTGGGCGCCTGTTTCATTGTTAGTTACCGGAATTATGGGGTTTGACTATCTTCCTTGTTTGGTAAGCTGGATATTTTGGGGACATTAAATCTGCAAGCTTGGTTTGGACTTTTTTCCCCTTTCCCTGATATGCTTTTTTTGGGTGAAAAGATTGTATCTTGTTGCTTATTTTCTTTTGAGTTTGAAGGGATTGCTGGAAATGAATATGCAAAATGTTTAGTTGTTTTGTTTGGTTCTTACTTAGGGCATGAAGATGTTGCAGCTCAGAACTTGGGGGTGTGTTTTTCTCCTGTCATATTGTTACTTGCTGCTCCTTACAGTTGCTCAAGTTACAAATCCCTCTGAAGGTGAATTTTATCTTTTTTCCCCCCGCAAATTCTCAACTTGACTTTTACATGAATGTTATCATGATTGCGTTGACAAAATGATCCTGCGATACGTGTTCTTTGAGGCTTCTAAAATGGGTAGAAATATGTGTGCTTAAACTATATAATTAAGTTGTCTATTTGGAGAATAAGAAAACAAAACTAGACAAGGAAAATTAGGCAAGTTGTTTTCAAGAAAAAAATTGCACCTCCTCTTTTAATATGCTATTGTGATGCCCAAAATTCTTGGTAAAGCTAGGCAGTGTTGGTTGCTTACTGCTCTGCTCTAATGTTATAAATATTGTGCATTTTTGCAGTCAATGCATTGCTAGCAGTCAAGAACAATTTGATTGATCCTATGAAGCAACTCAGTAATTGGAATAAGGGAGATCCATGTACATCCAATTGGACTGGTGTTTTTTGTTATGATGCAACTGGGACTGATGGATACTTGCATGTCCGAGAACTGTATGTTCTATGCATTTTCTTATTGTTGTTCTTTTTTACCCTTCGTGTTTTGATGAATAAAGTCAGAGGATTTCTTTATGTACAGAATGTAATGAGTGATACAATCATAACTCTGGCTATGAAACACTTACCATTTGTCAATTTTGATGCAGTCAGCTTCTTGATTTGAATCTTTCTGGAAATTTAGCACCTGAGCTAGGCCAACTTTCTCAACTGGCAATATTGTGAGTTGCAATATCTAGTAACCATATTTCTGGAGAATTTACTTTTGAGTATCTGAACATGTCTTGCTAATCCGCTTCTGGTGATTCTAAGTCCCCTTTCTGTTGTGATTACAAGGGATTTCATGTGGAATGAATTGACTGGCAGCATACCAAGAGAGATAGGAAATCTTTCATCTTTGAAACTCCTGTAAGTTGGTTTCATGTTATTTCATTTTTTCAGTGGGTTGTTGTCCTTCTTCTGTCATGGTTATAGAAATGGATATCTTAAAAATGAATCTACACTGGTATATGCTTGGAATTAGTTTAACCTCCTGTAATGTATTATTATCTATGCAGGCTGTTGAATGGAAACAAATTATCAGGATCGTTACCTGATGAGCTTGGCTATTTATCGAAATTAATTAGACTCCAAGTGGATCAGAACAATATTTCAGGACGAATACCAAAATCATTTGCTAACATGAGCAGTATTAGACATTTGTAAGTGTATCTTCAAGCTAAATCCTTCTTTGAGTTGCGAAGAGATTAGCTTTTGTCCGCACATATCGTTGACTGGCATGTGATACTTGCAGCCACTTGAACAACAACTCAATCAGTGGTCAAATTCCACCCGAGCTTTCCAAACTATCAACTCTTGTTCACTTGTGAGTTTTACTACAATGGTTTCTTTTTTGTTCTAATGTCTACTTATTTTTATGATCCATGTGAAAATTTTCCCTTGATTGAGAACATGTGAAACAATCTCTGCAGGCTTTTGGATAATAATAACTTATCTGGGTATCTTCCACCAGAATTATCAAAGTTCCCAGAGATGCGGATAATGTACGTGCTTCTATCACGTTGTCTAGAATGTTACTTGAATCATTATCACATTCAACCATTTCTGTTATTGTGTGATTTTTTCTTTTTATGTACATGCATTCTATTAGATTTGCTTATTAGTAGTGGTATTGATTGTAGTAAGAATTCAGTAAAGCTGCAGGGTGCTTAAATGAGATGAGGCACGATGCATGTTCGTGTGCTTGTGTGTTTGTCTGTGTCTGTTCATATGTTACTTAAAGTAAATTTTGTTGACAGTTCGTTTGTTGTCCTCCTTGCAGTCAACTTGACAACAACAACTTTAACGGATCTGGAATTCCAGCTACTTATGGCAGCCTTTCCAGATTAGTAAAATTGTAAGTCTAAATAAAACATGTCAGGCTTCAAAGCTATTTTGCATTCAGAGGAGGAATCTTCACACTGTTTGGACTGTATGGAGTCTTTGACATGAATTCTGATTGTGTAGATTTGCTCCTGGATAGCTGGTTTAAAAAATTTATTTATTTTCATATTCATCAACTTGTGTTTCACTTATAGGACATGCTCAAGGGCTTTTCTTTTGTGTTTATATAAACACGAATCAAATTACAAACTTGTTCTGCATAAATATACACAAAAAGAAGTGTCGATGATGACCTTTTCTCTTTGTTTTTAATCCTCTTTGACAAGGTAGAAGTCTCAGAAATTGTAGCTTGCAAGGTTCTATACCTGATCTTAGCAGCATACCAAACCTATACTATTTGTAAGTTCTTTCTGCATTTGTTAGTATTCTCATTCCATCAATGCCACTGAACTTGAATTTCATATCTATTTTTCCATTACATGCACTTATGGTACCTGCATATCTAATTTGGCTTGCAGGGATCTGAGCAAGAACAACCTTAGAGGATCTCTACCACCCAAACTTTCTGATACTATGAGAACTATGTAAGTAAAACCACGATGAAAAGGAGAAAAAGAACTGGCAAATTATAGGCTGTATAGGTTTGCAGTTGTGATATTCAGTGTTCGTAAAACCATGTTACAAGTGGAATTTAATCTACTTTACAACCACTGGATGAATTAACAAGTTTGTGATGAAGGTCTTTCTATGTTTGAAATTTATTCTTGTCAACTGCAGCGATTTGTCAGAGAACCATCTTAGTGGATCTATACCAGGAAGTTTCTCAGATCTTTCTTTTCTTCAAAGACTGTGAGCTTCTATCTACTTATTCCTTAGCTCTTGAAAAGATCTTAAAAGCATCTTAATGATGTTCTACATGTTGCTCTGAATGTCTCAAATTAGATGCTCTTATTTGCAGGCTATGCACGCTAAATATGATGTTCTAAATGATTGTATACTGCAGGTCACTTGAAAATAATCAGTTGAATGGGTCTGTGCCAGCTAACATTTGGCAGAACATGACCTCCACTAAAAGTGCTTGTTTTACAATGTAAGAATTCAAAAATAAATGCAATTAAAACCATTAATTTTCAGCATTAAAATTAGTATACAAGACTCTCTGCAAACCGTAGAGTATCAGAATAATACTAACTAATTGTTCTGTGCACCCCGCAAATGCAGTGATCTCAGGAACAATTCACTCTCAAGCATTTCAGGGGCGTTGAATCCGCCGGACAATGTCACCTTAAGGTAATATTTTTATAAAGTAGTGCGCACCCACCTTTTTATGATCTGCTTCGTAAACACTTGCACCTGATCTCTGGTAGACAATTAGATGTGCGAAGTAGAAATATGTTGTAGCCTTATCGTCCATTGGAAGAAATAGTAAGAGAATTGGAGGAATTTGTCAAATACATGGATTTAATTAAATTTGTCTATTAGATGGATATGCATCTTCAATCTCCACCTTGCTATTTGATGATCCAGCTTGTTTTTAAGATCTGTGAAATCAAGGATGAAGCATCCCTCTCCATGCACACAGGTTTTGGATAGAAAGCTTCATATAGAAAATCAAGGGTCCAGTATAGGCCTGCAGATTGATTTACCAATGTTGCTAGCTATGAGGATTAGGAGATAGATCAGAGAATATAAATTACTCAAAATACCAACATGATGGCATTGAGAAATACTCCTTTTTTTTTGTTCTTTTAATTTTATATATCACAGTCAGATTCTGATCATTTTAGCAGTTTTTGTTTAGGCTTCGAGGCAATCCTATTTGTGAAAATGCAAACATAGCCAACATAATCCAGTTCTGTGGATTTGAAGCTGGAGGAGATAGGACTACTGAGAGGTCAATGAATTCTACGATGACATGTCCTGTTCAAGCATGCCCAGTAGATAATTTCTTTGAATATGTCCCAGCTTCACCTCTACCATGCTTTTGTGCCTCCCCTCTTAGGATTGGATACAGACTTAAGAGCCCTAGTTTCTCTTATTTTGATCCATATGCTTTTCCATTCGAGTTACATGTGACTAGTGCTCTTAAACTGAATCCATATCAATTGTCAATCGATTCCTATTTCTGGGAAGAAGGCCCTCGTTTAAGAATGCATCTGAAGATATTTCCTCCAGCTAATAATGTGCACTCAAACACATTTAATGTATCCGAGGTTGGACGAATAAGAGGTGCATTTACATCGTGGCACTTTCCTGGTGATGACTTATTCGGACCATATGAACTTCTCAACTTCACTCTAGTGGGACCTTATGCAGCGAGTATGTGTTCCAAATTCCTACTTCCTTTTAGACTGAAGTTAACTTTGTTAATTCTTCAGAAGATGATGCCGATCAGATTATGTGCACTGTATGTCTGCCAAACATCGGTATTTGCATTGTTTGTGCTCCAAGAATTGGTATTTGAGATCACAGAAACAAGTTAGAGAGCTTGATTTATTGCTTTCCTCAAATAACTACAAGTACCAGAAACATAATTGGCTTCTTTTCATATTACTTTCTTTGCAAAATAAGCATGTCTTTTTTTACAAGTGAATTAGAATGTCTTCAGCCTGAAACTTTTTAGTTATATTTGAAGTTGCATGTCACAGCATCTCAGAATCTTTCACATCTTTTGCGAAGTAGAGTTGTTTTCCCGTTGATAATTCCATTTTGTTCAAATTATTTTGATGACTTTTATATTGTTGCTTGAAACTTGTGCATGAAAGCTCAATGATTTAAGGGCCAACCTATCCAAATTTGACACTTTTGCAATTCAAAATTGTAAAGTTTCTGAAGTGAAGTTCTACTGCAGCTATATGCCCAACTATGGTTCCCATCCATTGGTAGATGCATAGTCTTCTCTCATATACAATATCCATATATGTGAACTCTTTGATCTGGACTGCAGGCAAGGCTATGCCTTGGCAATATGGTCTGTGTGTCTTTTCGCTTTGGAATTTATGTGCTGGATTAATAGCATTAGTTTGCTTCATGTCAATATATTTGTTTCTAATGGGTGGCTATATAATAATATGCCTTTCTTTTGCCAACAGTACATTTCGACACAAAAGGGAAGAATATTAGCATAGGAATTTGGGTAGCCGTTATATTAGGTGCTATTGCCTGTACCGTTGCAGTATCTGCAGTTGTCACACTTCTTATTGCTAGAAGATATGCTAGAAAGCATAGAAATTTGTCGAGAAGACATTCATGTAAGTTTCTTAATGTGACTGCTAGAATTGTTTTCAATTAATAATAGTATATGTGGCTATCCCTGGAAAAGGTATCATGGGATTATTTTTGTGGTTTACAGCATCGAAGGCATCGATAAAAATCGATGGTGTGAAAGGCTTCACATTTAAAGAAATGGCCCTGGCTACTGATAACTTTAACTGCTCAACTCAAGTTGGTAGAGGAGGCTATGGAAAGGTTTATAGAGGTGTTCTTTCTGGCAACTCAATTGTGGCCATAAAGCGTACTGAAGAAGGATCATTACAAGGCCAAAAAGAATTTCTGACTGAGATTAAATTGTTGTCAAGGTTGCATCACAGAAATCTAGTTTCACTGGTTGGATATTGTGAAGAAAAAGAGGAGCAGGTAAATATTACGGTGCTGAAATTAAATCTTATTTTAGATCATCCAGGTTTGCAACTTTGCAAGTGTTTTCTGATAAATCCTTAAAAGAAGAAAGTAGCAGAGATTCTTGGAAGGGACCTATTGGCTCTGGCCATTTCATTCTTCCCGAGTAATACTTTCAAGATGACATTTTTATTTTTAGCATATTTCAATGAGAAATTTAAAAATAGGCAAGATCTCCTTTTCTGTCCCTTGTTTATTTTGCACAGACCAACAGCATTACCATCTGCGAAGAGTCCACATTGGTCAGACAAAACATCAGGATAGAGATGCTATAAGTTAGATGGGTTATGGTCCTAGTCTAGCAATTGGATGTGCTTCCTTTTCTTAGCCATGCCTTGCTGTAGCATATGAACTGAGTTTTGACCCCACGATCTTCTAGAATTCGATTATGCTAATCCTTGTCCAAGAATGTGAAGTGATCTGATTTTCTTTTAGCATCAAAATTGGGAAACTTGACTTGATTACGTGTAAAAATCCACCTGGTTGTTCTTGGTTCTTGCACAGATGCTGGTGTACGAGTTCATGCCAAATGGTACCTTGCGGGACTGGCTTTCCGGTATGGAAAATTTCTGATTTGATGGCTCTTTAATCTATTCAATGTCTCCATATTATTCTGTACAGAATGTGTACAGTAGTCTTACAAACTTTTAGATCATACATATGATCTACCTCTAATCGCTGATTTTGAGTCATAGGTTTGTAGTTGAGCTAATTGTGTTGTCTGCCTGTTTTGAAGGACTAACGATGCACTGTCATATTTCACCAATGGAGTGTAAACTTAAAAAATCCTGTTTAGCACATGAAATAGTTTCCAGTATCATTCTTTTCCAGCTCCATGTTTTAGGATGTTATCAATACACTGTCTGTTACTCTTTGGTTTAAGACATGATATCTTGAACGCTCAAAGTTGATGGTCACTGTGTTAATGCAGATAAGGCCAAGGGAACATTGAACTTTGGTACAAGGTTAAGCATCGCGCTGGGTTCAGCTAAGGGTATCCTTTACCTCCATACTGAAGCACAGCCTCCGGTATTCCACCGGGATATCAAGGCCACTAACATACTATTAGACTCTAAGCTCACTGCTAAAGTTGCTGACTTTGGACTCTCACGTCTCGCTCCTGTCTTGGATGATGAAGGGAATCTGCCTAATCATGTATCAACAGTAGTGAGGGGAACTCCAGTAAGTTTGACTCCATTATATGCCCACTTTCTCTTTTTAACTTATTGAACACGGGAAGAGGATGCAAGGTGTTATGGATGAGAAAAATGTGAATTCTGCGAGGTCTCTAATCCTGATGTTTCACTTGCAAAATTTTATCTTATTCTCTTATCTATATGCCAAGAGAAGTACTTTTAAAGAAGGTGAAGAAATTAACAAAGGAATAACTAGAAGATATCAAAAACCTTTCTGGTATGCCCTGAAGATATCTTTACTGAAAATTCATGTTAGCATGATTAATTGTGGATTGACAACTTCGAGTAAGGAATGTAATTTCCGGTCCCAATATTTAGCCACCTGGTTGGCAAAGTTTTTGCCATGTCTAGATGGCCTCAGAAATCTTAAGCTTCGTAACTTGTTTAAGTCCTGTGGATAGGATAAAACTGAGTTGCGCAGATGTTGGAATCCCCTCCAAATCCTTGGATGTAACTTGTCTACCATCACTAGATGCTATGGAGCATCATTGACCTCGTTTGAATAACTCTCTTGATTGTCACCGTATGTGCAGGGATACCTCGATCCAGAATACTTTTTGACCCATAAGTTGACAGACAAGAGTGATGTGTATAGCCTTGGGATTGTGTTTCTGGAGCTCCTGACTGGTATGCACCCCATATCACATGGCAAAAACATTGTTCGCGAGGTACTTCAATGAGCTCTTAATTCAGAGGCCTTGAGTTCTCTTCTTATATACATATCAGTCACAACCATGTCCAGCTTTACTTGAACTTTTCAACTATAGCTTATTTTGATAGAATAACTTCTCATTTATGATGCAACAGCAAGAAAGGCTAAGAACCTGGGAATTGAGAAACATCGAAGCTAATACCGATATTATGTACTCCGGTTTCAGGTTAACATGGCTCATCAGTCTGGCATTATGTTCTCTATCATAGACAACAGAATGGGTGCTTATCCATCTGAATGTGTGGAGAGATTTGTGGCGTTGGCACTCAGCTGTTGCCATGACAAGCAAGAAAAGCGGCCGTCAATGCAGGATGTGGTCAGGGAACTGGAAACCATACTCAAAATGATGCCAGAAGCTGATGCCATCTATGCAGAATCCACTTCCACATATTCTGGCAAATCCACTCCCACATATTCCGGCAAGTCAGCATCATCATCTTCATTTTACTCGAGCCAATATCTATACGAAAGTTCCTGTCTTCTGGGAAGTGATCTTAGCAGTGGTGTTGTTCCCACCATCAACCCTCGCTAACATCAAACAAATCGACAATCTGGAGTTTAGTTAGGTGTAAAGTGGGTTTGATGCCCTATCTTATTCAACACAGAGACATGCCTGTATAAAGTGGAGAAAATACTAGCGGTTATTGCATGAGAGTTGACCCATTTCGCAGTCGATAGAGTTAATTGCGAAAAACTAGTTCATGCCTTTTGTTACTGAAAAATGAATCATCCCAGCATTGTCATGATGACTACAAATGAATCTTCCATCACGTCTACTTTCATTGAAAGATTTTTTTTTTTTTTTTACCACTTAAATCAACTAAACTATTATAAAACCTGAGCTAGCCTGTCCTAGTCATTTCTGGCTGACCTAGAGCCTAGTTAAATTGAAGAAAAAATAAAAATGATTCAATAGGATTTAGTTGATTCAAGATAAAACAGGGTCTTCAAGTCATTAATTTAAAAAAAAATAAAAAAAATATTATTGTGAATTTTTATGAAAAGATAAATTTAAATTAACTTCTCAACTCGAGGCTCGCTAGAGACTAGAGTTGGATTTATAACTATGCTTTTAAGCTAAAATATGTTAGAAAACAAGTGGAAAAATTCGAAGATAAAAAAATTGATATTCCAATAATGAAATGCAAAGTAACATCAATTTGGATGGGCTGGTTTTATGGTCAACTAAGTTTGCTTTATTTGTATTCATTAAGGGTTAGGTTATGTCTAGGGTTCGATTATAAGAGATTAAAAAAATATTAATTTTTTAGTTTTAATATGGATTATCTAATTAAAAAAATAGATTTAATCTTAATATTTAAAATCTTGATGACTAAAAAGATGATAGCAATTGGTGGATAAATCCAATCGAGAGTCAGATTCAATGATCGAACCTCAAGATGTGTCATGTAAAACTCTAAGAACTCATTAACCCTCATAATCGATTTTATGACACAGTTCAAAACTTTGTAACCAAATCAATTTTTGTAAAAAAACACATTTGCCAAAATAATCTTGAAAAAACTAAATTTGCTTTTTGATTTCAGATTTAATTCGATATTTTTAAAAAAAAAAAACAATGTGTAAACACCTTTTCATAAGATAGCAAATGAATTATTCAAGCAATTTTCATGTTGAGGTAACCAAAAAATGTTGAACCAAGACATGAAAAATAAAAAAACTCATGTCTCATGTCTTTTGGGCTATATTTTTAGTTGTATACATAATCGCATGTAGTTCGATTTACTAGTCATTGATTCATAAAAACCCAAGTCTTTATGCTGACGAAGTATTATCAAGTATGGTAGCGAAGAAAATTGCAAATGAGATTTATGATATTTTGACAAAGCTATACAAGTCCAAGTCTTTTCATAATAAGACCATTTTAAAAATGAGACTTTATACCCTACGAATGGTAGAAACTATGTCGGTGACTGACCACATCAACATAATAAAAACTATATTTTCATAACTCATTATATTAGGTTAGCAAATAGCCAAAAATAAATGTGCAAAGCTTATACTTCAAAGTATTCTTTATTCATATAATCAACTCATTATTAACATGACCAATAACATCTTAACAAACTATCTAGTTTTTAATGATGTTGCAACCACTTTCTTGAAAGAAGTAAATAGGTGTAAGAACAAATGAGACAAAATTAACAGTTCACTCCAAGCAAAGATATTATTGATGTCAAGAGGAAGATCAATGGAGTGTGACTCCAATAGGATTCGAAGGCCAGGAAGTTCCAAATTAAAAAGCAAAAAGACTATGAAATATTACAACTATGGCAAAAAAAAATGGCACTTTAAAATGGATTGTTAGAATAAAAAGGGTATGTAGAACAACTCTAAGTCATCAAAACCTCATGGGTGTGTTGCAAACACTTCAAATGATGAAGAAGTTTTATATAGCGAAGCAGTGACAATCTCTAGAGATAGAATAAAACTCATTAAGGTTTGGTTAATGGATTCAAAAGCAATAAGGCACATGACTCCTCATCAGGATTGGTTTTATACATATGAACTCATCTCTAGAGGCTCAATGTTCATGAACAATGATCATGCCTTAAAGATTGTTGGCATTGGCACCATTAAACTAAAAATATATGATGGCTCAATTCATACTATTTTAGAAGTACGACGTGTGAAAGGCTTGAAGAAGAATATTTTATCTGTGGGACAATTTGATAATCTTGGTTGTAAGATTCATCTAGACAATGGTATTATAAAAATTGTTAGAGGGGTGCTAGTGGTATTAAACGCTAGAAAGATAATTGCAAACTTTTTTATGTTAATATGAGAAATATATCATGAGACAGATGCATCAATTGTATCATTCAGTTCTACAGAAGAAAAGACAGTAATGTGGCATCAAAAGCTAGGCCATGTGTTAGAGAAAAGCTTGAAAATTCTTTCTAATAGAAGTTATTCCCTGGTCTCACAAAGGTTTCTTTACCTTTTTATAAGTATTGTATTACAAGTAAATAGCATAAGTTGAAGTTTGGCACATCAACAATTAAGAGTAAATGTATTTTATACTCGATTCATTCTGATGTTTGGTAAACATCAATTATATCCATGAGATGAGCAAGATACTTTGTATCATTCGTAGATAACTTCTCTAAGATATGTTGGGTATATCCAGTTGAAAGTAAGCAAATGTGCTCTTAGTCTTTAAAACATTTAAAGCACGGGTAGAACTAGAAGCTGAAAAGAAGATCAAGTTTTTGAGGATGGATAATGAAGAAGAATATATCAGTGATGAATTTGATAAATTTTATTAACAAAAAAGTATCAAAAGGTAGTTCACAATAGCATATACTCCAAAATAAAATAGAGTGGCAGAGTAAATGAATAGAACTTTGTTTGAACAAACAAGAACAATGTTAAAGGTTGCGGGCTTAAGAAAGCTATACTGGGCAAAAACAGTCAAAATCATATGTTATGTGATCAATCGATCTCCATCAATTATGATTGATTAGAAGACACCAATGGAGATATGGACTGGGAAACTAGCTAATTATTCTCACTTATATATATATATTCAGAAGTCTTGTGTACATGATGCATAATACATAACAAGTTAGAAAATTGGATTTAAAATCTAAAAATATGTATTCTTGGGATATATTGTGGGAGTAAAGCAATATTACTTATAGGATCCCACTGCCTACAAGGTAATCATCAGCAGAGAAGTTATATTTGTAGAAGATAAAATGCAAATGGAATAAAATGAAAGCATTTTAAAAAAGACTACAACAATAGTTCAGGTAGAAAATACTCAAGACCATACTTCTTCCAAAACTGCACCAGAGTATGAAAAAGATGAACAAATAGAGTCTGAAAATGGTCAACCCGTGAGAGAAGACCACTAGCTTAGCACTCAGAATATGTTACTAAGAGCAACATTGCATATTATCTTAAAACATATTATGGAGAGTCATCAACTTTCTATGAAGTTATAAAAAGTATAGATGTATCTGTGTGGATGATAGCAATGCAAGAGGAGATAAAAACTCTACACAACAATAAAATTTGGGATCTTGTTCCTCTACCGCAAGAAAGTAAGGTCATTGGCAATATATGGGTTTACAAGATAAAATGTGATGGAAATGATCAAGTGGAGCGTTATCATGTAAGATTTGTGGTGAAAGAATATGCTTGGAAAGAAGGGATATATTTTAATGAAATATTTTTCATGGTTGTACAACTAACAAGAATCAAAGTAGTCTTGGCGATGTGTGCTATATTTGATCTTCATTTAGAGCAATTAGATGTGAAAATTGTATTTCTTCATGAAGAGCTTGAAGAATAAATTTATATGTTTTAACTAGAAGGCTTTGCTAAATTAGGCTGGGAGGACTTTGTTTGCAGGCTAAACAAATCTCTATACAATCTCAAACAGTCACCTAAGTGTTGATATCTATTATAATTAGCCTTAAGTACAACAAACTCAGTTCAGACCATCGTACGTATTATAAAAGGCTTGAAGAAGATGAAGATTTTATTATTTTATTGTTGTATATGGATGACATGTTGGTAATAGACCCTAACAAAGATCAAGTCCATGAATTAAAGGCATGGTTGGATAAGGAGTTTGATATGAAGGACCTAAAACTGGGACCAGCAAACAAGATTCTAGGGATGTAAATTCACCAAGACAAAAAGAAGAGGAAGATTTAGATTTCATATAAAAAATTATTTGAAGAAAATCTTGTGATGTTTTAACATGCAAGATTGTAAACTAATTTCAACCTCAATTCCTAATAACTTCAAAATATCCTCAAGTATTCTCTTAGCAATGAAGTAAAGAGTATGGATGTGTCTCGAGTACCATATGCATCGACAGTGGAAAGTTTAGTGTTTCTCATGATATGTACAAGACCAAACATTGCACAAACAGTGGGAGTAATTAGTTAATAGATGTCAAATTCTTATGGAAGGCATTAGAATTCTATTAAAAAGATCTTGAGATACATCAAGGGTATCACAGATGTTGTATTATATTATGGAGGATCAAAATTTACTATCAAAGATTATGTTGATTCAAATTTTACAGACAACCTTAAGAAAAGAAAATTCACTTCATGCTATATATTCATAATTGCAAGAGGAGCTATGAGATGGGTCTCCAAACTACAAGTTCGTGTAGTTTTATCCATAACAGAAACTGAGTATGTGGCAACTATCCAATCTTATAATGAAGCATATGGCTAAAAAAGACTCATGGAGGATCTCGAGCATAAACAAGAAAAAATTATCGTGTATTGTGACAATCAGAGTGTCTTGCATATTACAAGGAATCTAGTGTTTCATTCAAGAACAAAACACATAAATATTCAGTATTGTTTTGTTCGTGAAGTAGTGGAAGATAGAAGTGTGTGTTTTCAAAATATTTACATCTAGGAAAACCTAGCAGATGCTCTAACCAAGCCAGTCAACAGTGATAAGTACATATGGTGTAGATCCTCCTATGGCCTAGCAGATTCATGGAAAACATGAAGATGAAAAGTATAAAAAGAATAGAAGAATCACAAATGATCAAATACGAAGACATGATTAAAAAATCAAAGTCTTCAAATGGGAGAATGTAGAGGCAGTGTTCATTAAATGCTTGGCACTAAAATTTGCCTAATAATTGACAACTTTCAATGCACCATTAATTAATTGTTGGTGTACTATTTGTTTATTGTTTTTTTGTGAAGAGATGATGGGATGCCCAGCTTATAAATAGGTTGTATATCATGTCTTTGGTGCATCATACAAGAGAGAAACATAAGGGTAAGGAGAAGAGGAGTGAAGGAGAGGAATCCTATAAACAATGAGGTATTTGTGAGAGTATCTGAGGTGTTTTTTCCTATTAGTACATAGATTCTCAATTGTTCTCCTACTAACAGAGAGTAGTTGTAATTTTCACATTACTTAGTACAATCCTTCTATACTTGCCTATGGACGTAACTAAATTTGGATGAACTGCGTAAATTTTTATGTGTTTTATTTCGTATTTTACCTTCTTTTGAGTTGTGTATTGTTGTTTTGCATGTCGAGATCCTAACACTTTGACCTTTCTTTTGGTACCCTTCTTTTGTTTTCCTTCTTTTCACATGCATATTAACATAATGTTTTGAATGTCAAATATTGTATTCTTTTTGTCATGTTTGCTTGTTTGTTTTGGTTATTTCTACGTGGGTTTTTCATGTTTTGCTTTGTATTTGTGTTACTTTTGTACGATATTGTAGTTTTGTTTTCATGTTTGTTGGTGTCAAGATAGGATTTTAATGTCAAATTTGAATGGAGGGTTGGAATGACTCAGGTGATATGGAAAATAGATTTGCAATGTTTAGATTACCTAGGTCTTTTATTTTTACTTTTTTGTTGGTTTATGTTGTTTGAAACTCTTGAATTTAAATCCCTGTCCTAACCCCCCACTCTTATTTTTCTCTCCTCGCCTTCATGTTCCTGATTGGCACATTCACCTCAAGGTGCCTTTGGTTTCTGCTATCTTGCTTGAGGTGTGATTTCTAAGTGCCTCTGATTGGTGCTTCTTGGTTATGCTAGGTTTTACCTATTATTAATGTTGTTGTCTCTAACTCCTCTGTCTACGTTTTTAGGATATTCTGGTGTTGGTCTATGAATGTGATCATGCAATGCCACTACTTAATCATGTCCCCCTGAGAGTGATTTGTGTTATTTAAGGTTCATCTTGGCAGTATATCTTTCAGCTGAGTTTTCAATTCAGTGTATGCTCTCAAGGTGCTGGGTTGCTGGTTTCTCATAGTCTGTATCTCCAGGCACTAGGTTGTCATCTTTTGTACTCATCTTGTTATGTCCTAGCCATTTGGAATCATAAGTGTCTAGTTTGTTCTAACGCTTATTAGATACACATTCTCATACTTGCTCTTCGTGTTATTTTCTTATGCTACATCAGTCTCTGCTACAATTTACAAGAGTCTGTGCCTCTTTAGTGCAAGAGATTTCTTCATCTGCTGTTTGTGTCTATTTATATGCATTTATTTACTTAGTTCTTTTCTACAAAATCTAATTTTGATTTAGTTCTTGCCATTGCTTCTGGATCGCCAACAGCAGATATATTTCTTGAAAAACTGAACCCCAAGTCAAGGCTTGTTGCGCAGGTGAGTCGGCAATCATCAAAATCTTTATTGTGTTTTTTTAGTCAAAGAAGTGACTAGCAGGGTCATAAGATTGTGGAACAATCCTAAACGGGAAAGAGAGAGATGTAGCATCTAACTTTGAGTTTGTGAGGTTTTTCTTGTTAATTTTATTTTCAGAATAGCCTATGTTGATCGAGGATGAACTTAGCACCTGAAGTAACAAGCCACTGGATTTCGTCAAAACGACAACCTTAAGAAACTCTTTATTATGTTGTGTTGTTGTCATGCTACATATTCATTTTCATGATTCGTGTAGCTTAGATGGGTGGCTGGTGCTTACCTTTGATGAGAAGTGATGAATTAGGAATTAATTACCCCTTTGCATGCTTACGCAATGAGTGATTCTTATTTTGATTATCCAGGAAATCTTTTCCAGTTCGTTTTACAAGACAGAGCACTTCCAGAAAGTTCATACGAGCACCGGGCTACCCTTCAGCACGATGCTTTTTTCCGACGACGAGGAGAGGAACATTGAATCAGTAAAAACAAGCTTTCAATAGCTGCTTCTTGTTTTGTTTCTCTTAGCAGTTCATGTAACCCCTTCAGGGAAATCTCATTTATTTGAATGGCAGGTTTCAAACATGGGAGTAACAAGCATCCTAGTCGAAGATGGGATTCGTCTCGGAGCACTAAGGGAGGGGCTCAAGGAATTTTCTGAAAAAAATGTAATGCATCTGAGAAAAACAACCAAAGGTGGTTCAAATTATCACAAAATCCAAATTCATTTGTGACAGACAGGTCAAGATTGAACCTTTTTTTATGAATACTCAAATGGAACCTAAGATAATGGCATTGAAATTGTTACAGAGGCAAGGACTGGATCTGGCAATGTGAAGTGCAGTCCACTGCCAGACAACCGAAACTCATCTCTTATATAAAATCAACCGTAGAAGCCCATTTTATCCATACCATAAAATCAACCGTAGCCCTGTAAAACTTCTAGCTTGTTTTGGGAAGCCCTAATGTAGCGCATAATTATCTATTTGAGTCCTAATCTTTTTGATGTTATCAAATCTACCTCAGATATAATGAATATTAGACAACATCACCTTCGACGGGCTCACTAGCAGTGATAGTTTAATTTTTTATCACGTATTTGTTTAGTGTTTTCATCAAAAGCTTCAAAGTAAACTCTAATATTTCACAATG
>Ga0307513_10002614_pt1 | contig 24859 bp, 20 predicted proteins | sample 15_EM_MG_FD_202174 | JGI IMG/M metagenome (GOLD analysis project Ga0307513, IMG submission 202174) | Populus trichocarpa ectomycorrhiza microbial communities from riparian zone in the Pacific Northwest, United States - 15_EM | ecosystem: Host-associated > Plants > Roots > Unclassified | place...
TAGATCGCAGCCCCCATGGCGACCCATTCGCGCAGCCGCTGCGCATGCTCGAGCACGCGGTGCTGCACATAGAGGCGCTGTTCCTGGTCGCGCGAGAACACGAGATCGGCATGCGCGAGCACGCCTTGCACAAGCCAGCCGTCGATCTCGTCGCCGAAGTAGCGGTCGTGCGCAGACTGCCGCTCGCCGAACAGCAGCCAGGCCGGCGGCCTTGGTGTCGCTGCAGCGCGCGTCTTCAGGTGGCTGCGCAAACCGGCAAACCCGGTGCCGTTGCCGATCAACACCAGCGGCCGCGCAGCGTTGTCGCCGATGTGGAAGCTGCTGTGTGCGCGCAATCGCAGCGGCATGCTGGCACCGATGGGCGCCTGTTCGGTGAGCCAACCCGAAGCACAACCCAGGCTGCCATCGGCATGCCGCTCTTGCCGCACGAGCAGGTGCAGACGGCCATCGGCCGGCACCGATGCGATCGTGTATTCGCGCGGCCGCGCCGGATCGCCCGGTGCGCGCACCTGCACCAGATCGCCGGCCTCCCACTCCGGCAGCGCAGTGCCAGAGGCCGGTGCCAGCATGAGATGGCAGACCGGTGCGCCGACACTGCCGGCATTGAGTACGCGCCGTTCGACGAGTTGCCAGTCTTCAAAGGCCGGCGCCTGCCAGTCGGGCAGGTCGGTGGTGCCGGCCAGGTGCGCGACCTGGTGCTGCCAAGCCGTCAACGTGGCTGCGTTTTCGTTGTCGAGCTCGATGCGCTCGAACAGCGCTGCCGCACCGCGTGCCTGCAGCCAGGCATCAAGGCGGCGGCCGAAGCCGCAGAAGTTGGCGTAGCTGCTGTCGCCGAGCGCAAGCACCGCGTGGTGAAGCTGCGGCAGCCTCGCGTCGGCCACCATGGCCTGCTGCGCGAAGCGCGCGCCGTTGTCGGGTGCGTCGCCCTCGCCGTAGGTGCTGACGATGAAGAGCGCGCGTTCGGTGCGTGCCAGTTCGGCGAGCGTCAGCTGGCCGAGCGGCAGCACGCGCACCGGCACGCCCGCGGTGTGCAGCAGGCGCGCGCTCTGCCATGCCAGCTGTTCGGCAAAGCCGGTCTGGCTGGCAAAGGCCACGAGGATGGGGGTGATGCCTTCCGTCGCCGCGCCAAGCGCAGCGGAATCCCGGTCGGACTTCCGGCGCTTGCTCCGCTCGGTGCGGTAAATGAGTCCGCACAGCGCGGCATACGCGAGCAGCACGGCCGCCGCGGCCAGCAGGCGCAGCGCGCCGGGGTCGATCTGATCCAAGGCGCTCACTGGAGCACCTTCGTGCTGCGCACTGCGGCAGCCGCCTTCAGGCGGCCCGGCGAGCTCATGCCAACGCCGCGAAGGCGCTGCTCATGCGGTCTTCGAGGCCGCCATCGGGCCGGCGCGCGACGAAGAGCGCCGCGATGCCGCGCTGTTCGGCCCACGCGGGCCCGTCGGTGGGGCCGAGCACGGTGAGCGCGGTGGACAGCGCATCGGCCGCCATGCAGCTCTCGTGCAGCACCGTCACCAGCGCCAGGCCGTGCCCGATCGGCTGGCCGCTGCGCGGGTCGATGGTGTGCGGGTAGTGCGTGCCGCCGCGTTGAAAGAAGCGCCGGTAATCGCCCGAGGTGGCGACGCTCAGCCGGTGCAGCGCGATGCGCGTTTGCGGCAGATCGGCATCAACGCTCCAAGCGCCGTCGCGCAGCTGCGGTGCCGATTCCAGCGCCACCCACCACGGCTGCCCATCGGGCTTGAGGCCGTTGCCACACAACTCGCCGCCCACTTCGACCAATGCGTCGTCGAACCCGAAACGCTGTGCCAGCATGCGGCCGACACGATCCACCGCGTAGCCCTTGGCGATGGCCGACAGGTCGAGTTGCACGCCGCCCGGTTGACGCACGCGGTGCGTCGAGGCATCGACCTCGATGCGGTGCCAGCCGCTGAGCGCCCGTGCAGCGGCCGCCTCCGTCGGCGAAGGCGGCGCGAAACCGGGCTCGTCATGCCGGCCTGTCGGGCCGAAGCCCCAGGCGCCCACCAATGCGCCCGCCGTCGGGTCGTAGGCACCCGCGCTGTCGCGCGCGACCGTCAGCCCGTACTGCAAGACTTCGAAGAACGCCGATGGCAGCACCTGCCAACTGCCGGCCGGCGCGCGGTTGAAGTGCGTGATGTCGGAGTCGGGCTCCCACGGGCTCATCTGTGCGACGACCTCGTCGAGCTCGCGCTGGATGGCCTGCGTGACCGGCTCGGGCCTCAGCGTGCGCGGCCCGACGAACCTCACCGACCAGGTGGTGCCCATGGTGCGGCCCACCAGCGCGTGAACGTGCCCGCCGAGTGCCGGTGCGCGCGCTTCGAGCGCGTGTGGCACCAGCACCCGCACGAGCGGATCGGCCGCAGCCGACGGCGAGCCCATGCCGGTCCGCGCTTACTGCGGCAGCACTTCGACGGTAGCGCTGAGGCTGGCGCGGCGCGCCGGCTGTACCGCCGTGCCGCCCGGCCCGCGGCCACCCGCGCTGGCACCGATCCAGTAACGGCCGGCCTCGGGCCATTTGACGCTGAACTGGCCCTGCGCATCGGTCTTCAATGCGATCTCGCCCATCTTGTAGCGGTAGCGATTGCCGCCGCGCAGGATGGTCACGTCGAGATCGGCAGCCGGCTTGCCATCGAGCAGCAAACGGAAGCTCGAGCTGTCGCCGGCGCTCAGGTCGGTGGGCGTCGTCAGCGGGATCAATTCAAGGCCGTTGCCTTGCGGCGTGAAGGCCCTGCTGGCCTTCGGATCGGCCTTGGCATCCACTTTGTTGTCCGCTTTGTTGTCATTGGTGACATAGGTCTCGACGCGGTTTTGCATGCGCGTGACCTGCAGCTCTTCGGCGTTGGCCGGCACGTCCTTGGCCAGTGCGTCCAGGTTGCCGCGCCAGCGCTTGGTCTCGCCGCCGATCTTGTAGCTGGCCATCGCCGTCTCGCTGAAATTGACGATGCGGTAGGTGCCCGGCTGCGTGAGCTTCACATCGAAGCTGCTGCGGCGGCGTGTCGTGCCGAGGTTCTCGGCGCTGAGCTTGCTGCCGTCGGGCGCAACGATGCTCAGGCCATCGAGCGCGAGCGAGTTGGTGTCGTACTCGAACAGGTCTTCGGACACGGCGGCGTCGACCGACACCTGGGGCTCCTTGCCGCTGACCACGGTGGCGGACGGCAGCAGCCAGGTGCGGTGTGCGTGCGCCGCGGAGGGCAGCAGCACGGCCAGCGACAGCAGGGCGAAGGGGAAGGACAGAGAGAGGCGGGAAGCGTTCATCACGATGTTCCTTTGCGGCTCAGGGCTTCAGTTCCAGCGACAGCGCGCCGAGCTCGTGCTCGCCCTGCGCCTTGATCGTCTGGGCCGTTTTGGCGGGCCAGTCGAAGGGCATGTGCAGCACCTCGCGGCCGCCGTTCTCGCGCGCCGCTTCGACCACCAGCTGATACGAGCCGGGCGGCAGCGCCTTCACGTCGAGGCCGATCACGTGCTCGCCGGGCGCCCGCGTTGCGGCGCTCACGCCGTCGGCCGGCATCTGCACGTCACGGCCGCTCTTGCGCCACCACTGGCGCATGTCTTTCAGCCACTTGGCGCCGCCGTTGTCGCGCTTCTTGATGTCGTACCAGACGGCGAGGTTGCTCGCAAAACTCTGATCGGCCGCCTTCTCGACCCACATCGCCACGTAGGGCTTGTGGTACTCGGCGACGGTGAGCCGCGGCAGCTCCAGCTTCAGGCTGGCATCGGCCGCGAAGGCAGGCGCGGCCAGCGCGACAGCGGCTCCCATGGCCATCGAATAGCGTAGTTGCATCTTGGTTCCTTCGGGTCAGTAAGAGGATCAGTGAGATCTAGTGGATGAAGAGAATGGCCAGCAGCAGCGGCAGCACCAGGCCCAGCGCGACGATCGGCCAGGTGCTGGGGCGGTTGGCCGCGTGCATCTTGAGAATGAACAAGCCGGTGATGGAGAACACCAGGCAGGCGAGCGCGAAGAGATCGATGAACCAGCTCCAGGCCGCGCCGGTGTTGCGGCCCTTGTGCAAGTCGTTGAGGTAAGAGACCCAGCCGCGGTCGGTTCGTTCGTATTCGAGCTCGCCGGTATCGCGCGCGATGCGCAGCCAGGCATCGCCACCGGGGCGTGGCAGCGAGAGGTAGATTTCTTCCGGCGACCACTCGGCTTGGCGGGCGCCCACCTCGATCTTCAGTTCCGACGCAATCCAGGTGGCCAACGCCGCTGGCAATGGCGCCGGCGGCAGCTTGCTCTCCTTCGTGCCGGCGGCATCCGCCGGCACGGCAATCTGGGCCAGCAGGGGCGGCGGCAACTGGGCCTTGCGGGCGCTCACCTGCGGCTTGGATTCGATCTGCGTGGCGTGGTTGAGCGTGAAGCCGGTGACCGTGAACAGCAGCAGCCCGAGCAGGCTCAGGGCCGAGCTGATCCAGTGCCATTGGTGAAGCGTCTTGAGCCAGTAGGCGCGGCGTTGCGGGTTGCCGGCGGGGGCGTCGGTCGCACTCAAACTTCAGCCCACATGCGCAAGAGGTTGTGGTACGTGCTGGTCAGCGAGACGACCTCGGTGTCATCGCCATGCCGCTCGCGCAGGCGCTGGATGGTCTGGTCCAGATCGAACAGCATCGAGCGCTGCGCGTCGTCGCGCACCATGCTCTGCAGCCAGAAGAACGAGCAGACGCGGGCGCCGCGAGTCACCGGCAGCACGCGGTGCAAGCTGCTCGACGGGTAGAGGATCAGGTCGCCCGCAGGCAGCTTGACCTCGTGCGCGCCGTAGGTGTCCATCACCTCCAGCTCGCCACCGTCGTAATCGCCGGGCTCGCACAGGAAGAGCGTGCACGACAGGTCGGTGCGCAGCCGCAGGCTGGTGCCCGGCACGCCACGCACCGCGCCGTCGACGTGCAGACCGTAGTGCTCGCCGCCTTCGTAGCGGTTGAAGAGCGGCGGCACGAAGCGGTGGGGCAGTGCGGCCGAGACGAAAAGCGGGTTCGCCTCGAGCGCCGTCAGGATGATGGCACCGAGGCGGCGCGACAGCTCGCCGGCTTCCGGGAGCTGCCGATTGAGTTTGACGCGCGCGCCCTGCTCGCCGACGGTCGCACGGCCGTCGGCCCAGTCGGCTGCGTCGATGGCCTTGCGGATGTCGGCCACCTGGGTCGGTGTCAGAACATTCGGCACGTGAAGCATCATTTCCAGCCTCCGTCTGCAGCTTTCGTAGGGGTCAGTACTTGAAGTTGGCGGTCAGCAAAGTGTTGCGCGGCTGGCCCGGGGTGTAGCGCGAGCCACCGCTGTTCACCGAGGCCACGTACTCCTTGTCGAACAGGTTGTTCACGTTCAGTTGCAGCGACACGTTCTTGTTGATGTCGTAGATGGCCATCGCATCGGCCAGCCAGTAGGACTCGGTGCCGGGGAGGTTGCTAGGCGCTGCCTGACTGCTGGTGCGCGCCACGGTGTCGATGTACCGCACCCCGCCGCCCAAGGTCAGGGCGGGAAGCAGCTTGTAGCTCACCCACGAGGTGAAGGTCACCTTGGGCGAGAAGACGATCACGCTGCCTGTGGTGGCGCTGGCACCGCTCGCACCTTGGACGATGGTCGGGTCCATGTAGGCGAAGCCCGCGTTCAGGTTGAGTTCGGGCGTGACTTGGCCGACGAGGCCCAGCTCAAGACCGTCGACGCGCCGCTTGCCGATCTGGGTGTAGGTAGGAATGGTCGCGCCGTCCGACACCAACTCGTTCTTGTTTTCGCTGCGGTAAATGGCGCCGGTGATGGCCAGCTTGCCGCCCACCACGTCCCACTTGGTGCCCAGCTCGATGTTGCTGCCTTCCTGCGCTTTCAGGTCGGTGCGGGACTGGCTGTTGTCCGAGTTGCTCAGTGCGAAGTTGGTGCCACCCGGCGGCTGGAACGAGTTGGAGACGTTGACGTAGACGCTGCCCTCGGCGACCGGCTTGAACACCGCACCGAGCTTCCAGCTCAGCAGGCTGTCGGTCACGCTGAGCGGCGCGTTCTGCACGAGCGATTCGGACGCGGTGGCCGTCGCCGCGGTGAAGGTCGAGCCATTGGTCTCGGTGTGGAACTTCTCCCAGCGCAGGCCGCCATTGATGAGCCACCGCTCCGACAATTTCAGCGTGTCGAAGGCGTAGACCGCGGCGCTCAGGGTGTTGCCTTTGGTGTAAGCACCCTTGTACGGTGGGCTGAGGAAGGTATCGCCCGTGCTCGGGTTGTACAGGTTGGCCACGGGCTGCAGCAGCGAGGCCGGCAGCGTGGTGTAGGTCAGCGTCTGTGCGTTTGCCTGGCTCTGCCGCTCGTAGATGAATTCGACGCCGGTCGACAGTGAATGCTTCACCTTGCCGGTCGCGAACTCTGTGGACAGGTTGGTCTGGTTGGTCAGGATTTCGTTGGTTTGGTGACGACCCTGGCGACTGCGAACCACCGTATAGGTCGAAGGATCGCTAAGCACAAAGCCGCTACCCGCGGGGTTGATCCCATTCACGCCGGTCAACACATAGTCTTGCTCGGTGTGGCCCAGCCGGGTGGTGTTGCGCAAGATGGTGCCGGGCGCGAATTCGTGCTCGATGCGCGACGTGAACATGTGCAACGTCACGTCGTTGTAGTCGTTCAGCGAACCGTAGTAGTTCGACGGGTCGACCGCGGGGCCCGTGGCGCCCACATAGCCCGGCAGGCCATAGGTCGACACACCCCCGTCCGGCCGGTTCTTCTGGTCGACGTAGAGGTAGTTGAAGTAGGCGCGCGTCGGCGTACCCGCTCCCAACACCAGCGACGGCGCGAAGCCGAAGCGCTTGCTCTTGACGTCATCGCGCCCCGGTGTGCCGTAGTCCTGCGCCATCACGTTCAAGCGCAGCGCCGAACCCGGGATGCCCAGGTTCAGCGGCGTGTTGAGGTCGGCTGTAGCGCGGGTGCGCTGATCGGTGCCCACCGTCACAGTGCCGTTGTTGAACGCCTCAAGACCCGCCGTCTTGGAAGCCAGGTTCACATAGCCCGACGAAGCGCCGCGGCCGTTGTCAGAGCCCGAAGGGCCCTTCACCACTTCGACCTGCTCGATGTTGAACATGTCGCGCGCGACATTGCCCAGGTCGCGGATGCCGTCGACGAAGATGCTGTTCGTCGTGTCGAAACCGCGCATGAAGATCGAGTCACCGGTCGTGGTGTTGCCGTTCTCGCCCAGCTGCAGCGTCACACCCGGGGTGTTGCGCAGCGCCTCAGAGAGCGAGGTCGCCACCTGCTGTTGCAGCAGTTCCTTCTTGATGACGGAGATCGTCTGCGGCGTGTCCACCAGCGGCTGGGTGAACTTCGGTGATGCCACGGTGTCGGCCTTGTAGTCGACTTCGGGCGTCGCCGTGGCCTTGGCGCGCACAGGCGGCAACGTCACTTCAGGGGCGGCATCGGGCTTCTTCGGTGGCTCGGCGTTCTGCGCAGCGACGGGCAACGCAACGGCCATCAGGCCGATGGCTGCCGTGTGGGTCAACGTGGATTGCCGCGGTGCCGCGTGCTTGCGGCTCTTGATGTAGGCCAATTTCTTCTCCAGATTTGTGATGACGTGACAAGGTTTCCGCGGCTGGCGAAGGCTGGCTCAGGGTGATGAGAGGGCGAGGCTGTTCGCACGACGGCGCCTCGCAAAGAAAGTTCGGAGCGCGCTACTTGGTGAGGATCAACTTGCCGAGCGATGTTTGGCGCAAGCGGTACAGGGATCCTCGGTGCTCGATCTGCACCTCGAGCGCACCGGCGAGCAGCTCGTCGCTGGAGATGCGATGCACCGGCTCAGGCGTGCTGGCGTGCTGCATCGGCCGCACGGTCGCGGGCGGCAAGGCGGTGGGGTGTTGAGGTGGCGTGGCCATGGCTCAGGGTGCCTCCGGGTCGCTGATGAATCCCACCTTGGTAAGACCCGCCTTGGTGGCGTCCGCAAGCGTCTGGGCGACGTTGCGATACGCGACGCTCTGGTCGGCCTTCAGGTGGATTTCGGGTTGCGGCTGCTTCTTGCCTTCGTCCATGAAGCGCTTGGCTGCTTCGGTGCGATCGACCGGCTCGCCGTTCCAGAAACGCTGGCCGTTGGCGTCGATCGCGAACTCGACCTTCTCGGCCTTGACGATGTTGGGTTGCGCGTTGGCCTTGGGCAGCTCCAGCTTCACGGCCTGCGTGAGCAGCGGTGCGGTGACGATGAAGATGACCAGCAACACGAGCATCACGTCGATCAACGGCACCATGTTGATCTCGGCCATCGGGGCGCCGGCGTTGCGGTTGTCGAAGCTTGCGAAGGCCATGCGCTTCTCCTCAGGCGGCCCGCGGGCGGCCGACCGACGGTGTGCGAACGGGCTGCAAAGGCACGGCACCGGTGTCACTGCTCAAGGGCTGGCCCATCGACACGAAGGTGTGCAGCTCGTAGGCGAAGGCGTCGAGCTTGGAGAGGATCACGCGGTTGGAACGCGTCAGCCAGTTGTAGCCCATCACCGCAGGGATCGCGACGGCCAGGCCGAGGCCGGTCATGATGAGTGCTTCGCCCACCGGGCCGGCCACTTTGTCCAGCGTGCCCGCGCCGCTCACGCCGATGGCCACCAGCGCGTGATACACACCCCACACGGTGCCGAACAGGCCGACGAAAGGGGCCGTGGCGCCCACCGTGGCCAGCATTGCCAGCCCGTTTTCCAGGCGCGTGGTCTCTTCGTCGAGCACCTTCTTGATGGTGCGGGTGACGAAGTCACCGGCGGTACCGGCCTCCTCGAGTTTGGCGGCGCCGTACTTGGCGTGGTGCGCCTGCGCGTGCATGGCGTGGCTCGTAAGGTGCGAGAACGGGTCGTTGGCACCGTGGGTGCTGATCTCGCCGGCCACCGCGTCGAGCGAGGTCGCGTTCCAGAAGAAATTGAGGAAGGTCTCGCTGCGGCGTTTGCGCGCCACCAGCGTCAAGCCCTTGAGCGCGATGATGGCCCACGAGGCTACCGACATCAGCACGAGGATCATGAGAAGGGTCTTGCCCACCACATCACTTTGCATGATGAAGTGGCCGAAGCCCAATGCGCCATCGGGAGTCGCCACGGTCATTTCTCCAGTTCGAAGATCACGGGAATCACGGCCCAACCCGCCATGGGCTGGCCGTTCTCGGTATAGGGTTTGAAACGCCACTTCTTCACCGCGGCCAACGCCGCGTCGTCCAGGCGGGACGAACCCGAGGAGCGGCTGACCTGCACGGTGGACGGCAGGCCGCGCTCGTCGATGTAGAGACGCAGCATCACGGTGCCCGATTCGTTCAGGCGCTTGGATGCACGCGGGTACTCGGGCGGGTTGGCCTCCAGATACTGGAGCGCCGAGGCCGGAATCATCTTGGGAGGGGCCGGCGGAACGGGTGGTGCAGGCGGTGCTTCGACTGGCTGCATCTGCACCGGAGGCGCGGGCGGCGGAGGCACTTCAGGCGGAGGCGCCACTTCAAACGCGGCCGGCGATGGCGCGGCAGCAGGTGCCGCCATCACGATCGGCGGCGGCGCCTTGACCACCGGCTGAACCGGCGGCGGAGGGGGGGCGGGCGGTGCAGGCGGTGCGAGCAGCTCGACGAACATCGGCGCGGCCTCGATCACCGCTTCGCGAACCGCGGGTACCTGCAGCACAGCCCAGATCGCGCCGACGTGCGCGACCGCAATCATTCCGATGACGCCCCGGCGCTGCGCCGAGCTCAGCCCATCCTGCGCAGCCGCAGGACGCCGCAACCCCAGGGGAGCAGAAGCGTGTGACGCCACAGTGGCAGCAGAGGACGAAGACATCGCAAATGGATCGGGCCGGAACGGGGACGCGACAAGAACGCCGATCAAATCAGTTTAACACTAACGAGAACGATTCGCATTTGTGTTTATTGCTTGTCGCTTTGTTGTCGTTTCGTTAACTGAAAGCGGTTCGTCGACGGTGTGCCGTCAGGGCAGACGGGATCCCCTCACCTCATGCGGCAAAAAAAACGGGCCGCACAAGGCGGCCCGTGTAGATCAAGGAAAACTCAACTGATGGCGAATCTTGCTGGTGCGTGCTACTTGATCACCAGCACGTCGGCTTCGCTGCCGGCATTGCTGCGCTTCATCACCAGGAAGCCCGTCTGCGATGGCGACGCGGTGCTGCCACCGGCCACCGCCAGCGTGTCGACGTAGCCGAGGCGATAGCCCTTGACGATGCCGCTCGCGTCGCCTTTTACCGCGTAGCGCGGCTTGGACGGCGTGAACTTCATGTCGAGCAAAGCATCGCTGGTATTGCCGGTGAAGTAGTTGTCGAAGGCGAACACCGAGAAGCTCAACTGCGTGTCCGGCGTGGCCCCGAGTGCCGCAAGCGGCGCATTGAGGATCAGGTTGGCCGAGTTGAAGTCGACATCGGAGTAGTAGTAGATCGTGGCCACACCGGTGGAGAGGTTCAGCACGTTGACCACGTTGATGCCGGTCGACGCGAACGCTCCTTGCTCAGTGTTGTAGATCGCGAAGTCGGGCACGCCGTCGGCATTGACATCGACGTCGACCTCGAAGCCGCCCGGGTAGTTGGCCTGTGCACGGCGCCCGAAGGTGTTGATCGCGAACTGCAAGGCACCCTCGTCCGCCGCGTAGCGCACGCCCACTGCACGCACGTCGACCACCGCGAAGTTGTCGCCTGGCGCTGGCAGGTCAGCCTTGTCGTACTTGGGGCTCGTGCCCGTCAGCGCGAACACGTCGAACTCGCTCGGCGCCACGCCCGCATTGGCAAGCAGGATGATGCCGCCCGGCCAGTTGGAGCGTTGTGCGATCACGGAACCCGCTTCGGCTGCCTTGCGCGGCAGGATGTGCCAAGGCACGGTGAGCGTTTCAGCGCTTGCCGCCGTCAAGGTCAGGTAGCCGTCGTACTCGAACTTGTCGAGCAGGTTGCCACTTCCGCCGAGTGAGCCGGCGTTGAGCGTCCAGTCGGGCAGCTTGAGCGGGTTGACGCGCAGCTTCACCGTGATGGTGGACTTGCTCTTGCCTGCCACCTTCACGCTGCCCGGCACGATGACGGTTACCGCGCCGGTCGCTTCGTCATTGGCGTAGCGGAAGGCGCTCTTGATGCTGAAGGTCTTGGCCTTGCTGTCGAGGTTCTCGACGACCAGCTTCTTCTCGTACTCGGCGAAGTTGCTGACTTCCTGGGCGCCGAACGACAGCGCCGCAGAGAAGTTCTCCTTGCTGTAGGCCACGGCGTTCAAGGCCAGCGCCTTGTTCACGCGCACCTCGCCCGCGCCGATGCGCGTGATGGGTGCCAGCACGCCCGGCAGCAGCGCCGGGTTGGTGTAGATCTGCGTGTTCGCGCTGTTCATCAGCATCGACTTGATCTGCAGCGGCGTGCGGTTCGGATACTTGCCGATCAGGATCGCGGCAGAGCCCGCAATCATCGGCGTGGCACCCGAAGTACCCCCGAAGGCTTCTTGTCCGTCACCGCTGCCGGCCACCGCCGAGACCGATGCGCCGGGCGCGCCGATTTCAGGCTTGATGGTTTGATAGCTGATGCTCGGGCCGCGGGCCGAAGTGCTTGCCATGCTGCCGACCAGGGCGACCTTGGTGGCATCCGACACCGTCACGTTCACCGGTGCCGCGATGTTGGCCTTGATGGCCTGCGAGAGCGACTGCTGGATCACGAGCGTCGGCACGAAGTGCGTGCCACCGCCGTTGCTGAACGACACGGCGTCGCCCGGAGCGACGAGGCCGATCAACACCGCCTTGGCACCCGCCAGCGCGGCCAGATCCACTTTCAGGCTGACCGAGCAAACGCCACGGTCGATGAGTGCGACCTTGCCGGTCAGGTCGGGCAAGATAGCACCCGGGCAGGCCGTGCCGACGGCGACGATGTCACCGGTGAAGCCGGAGCCGATCGGCGCCCAGTCCACTGTGGCGGTGTTGTTGTAGACGCCGGCAATGACAGCCGGCGCATTGACCTTCAGCCCGTACAGCGATGCGCTCGGCACGGAGGTCTGCGCCACGCTGATCACCGCGGGTGAAATGGACGCCGCGCTGACGATGTAAGGCTTGTTCGCATCGTTGCCCGCCGCAACGGCGACCGTGACGCCGAGTGCGACGGCTTCGGACAACGCCAGCGTCGAGTCGTCTTCGGCCTGGCCGTAGGACGAGCCCAGCGACAGGTTCATCACGTCGACCGCGTCTGACGGGTCGCCATCGCCGTTGGGGTCGATCGCGTAGTCGATGCCCTTCAGGATCGACACGCCGTTGCAGCTGGTGGCAACGGCGCTGCACACGCGGATGGCGATCAGCTTGGCGCCGGGAGCGACACCTTTGTGCGTGCCGTCGAGGCTCCTGCCGGCGATGATGTCGGCCACGTGCGTGCCGTGGCCCTGGAAGTCGATCGGGTTCGGGTCTTCCGTGCGGTCACCATAGGTCGGCCACAGGTCGCCGACGAAGTCATAACCGCCGACCACCTTGGCCGTCGGGAAGACGCTCGGGTCGACCGTCGTGTTGAGCGGGTCGAATGGATCCGCACCATAGGCCGCCGCATAGGCCTCCGGCGTGCCGGGACCGCCGAGGTTCTTGTGGGTGTAGTCGATGCCCGAGTCGAGCACCGCAACCCGCACGCCGGTGCCGTCGGCACCGGCAGCCTGCGCCGCCGAAGCACCGATGTATGGCACGGTCTCGGACAGGCTCATCTCGTAGTTCATCACGCGACGCACCTTCACCACACCGGGCAGCGATGCGATCGCCCTCAGCTTGGCGGCGTCGACGCGCACGGCAATGGCGTTGTGCGCCATGTGCACGCGACCGAGTTCCTTGGCGCCCAGCGCGCTGAGGCTGCTGGCCGCCGCGTTCTGACGCGACAGCACGCCAGCGCGGTGCGCTTGCAAAGCCGTGCGGACCGACGCCGGCGCGCTGCGAAGCATCTTCATGCCCTGTGCCTGCTCAAGGCTGCTGGCGGAGACCTGGCTGCTCAGCAAGGTGGATGCAGCAGACGCAACCGAGGCGTCTTGCAGCGTGACCCACACGTCCACCGAACCATTTGCATTCGCGAGACCTTTGTCGATGACCCCGGCCATCGAACCGCCGGGAACGGCCACCGACTGGGCCGAGCGCTGAGGAGGATCGGCGAGAGGAGCTTCATCGGGCGAAGCCTGTGGCGAGCTGCTGCCACCGCCGCCGCAAGCGGCCAACACCAGCGAAGCCGACAAGGCCAGCACTGTTTTCCATGAAAGACGGATAGACACGAGACACTCCTTTTGGGGCAAGTCCACCCGGTTCCAGCGAGAGCTGGGCCGGGACAGTCCGCGCGTGGATAAACGCGCTGAGCGTGGGGTTACGGGAGGCACATGCTGAGCGGGGTGCTTCGCTTCAGTCAAGGCAACTTGCCCCCCTACCACTAGGGGGGTGGGGGAACCCTAGGAGCCGTTCTGGATCAGCGGGTGCGCGCTTGCTCCGGCCGTGTGCCGCTATGCTTGCGGCATGAAGACATTCGTCCGCTGGTTGCTGCTCTCCGCCGCCTTGTTGCTGGTGGCCCACCTCTACCCCGGGGTCACGGTGAAGAGCTTCGGCTCGGCCATGATTGCCGCGCTCGTGCTGGGTTTGCTCAACGCCTTGCTGCGTCCGTTGCTGGTGTTGCTAACGCTGCCGGTGACGGTGCTGACGCTCGGCCTCTTCCTCTTCGTCATCAACGCGCTGATGTTCTATTTCGCCGCGTCGATGCTCGACGGCCTGTCGGTCGCAAGCTTTGGTGCCGCACTGATCGGCTCGCTGATCTACAGCGTGTGCGGCATGGTGATCGATGCTGCGCTCGAACGCCTGTTTAAGAGTTAGCCCCCCAGTCGCTATCGCTCCTGCCCCCAAGGGGCGCCACCCAGCGGCCCGGCGAAGCCGGTTCCGCGGGCGTGGCCTGATGGAGCACTTGCTTCGCAAGTGCTGATCGTGTGGCGCTCTACTTCAACATGGCTTTGATGCCACGCACCGCTTGGCGGATGCGGCTTTCGTTTTCAATCAGTGCGAAGCGCACGTGGTCGTCGCCGTGGTCGCCGAATCCGATGCCGGGTGACACCGAGACCTTGGCTTTCGCCAGCAGCTGCTTGGCGAATTCCAGCGAGCCCAGCGATCGATAGCGCTCGGGGATCTGCGCCCAGATGTACATCGAGGCCTTGGGACTGTCGACCATCCAGCCGGCCTCATGCAAGCCTTTCACCAGCACGTCGCGCCGTCGCTGGTACTGCGCGGCGATGTCTTTCACACATTGCTGGTCGCCTTCAAGTGCCGCGATCGCGGCCACCTGCAATGGCGTGAACGTGCCGTAGTCGTGGTAGCTCTTGATGCGTGCGAGCGCGGCCACGAGATCGCGGTTGCCCACCATGAAGCCGATACGCCAGCCGGCCATGTTGTAGCTCTTGCTCAGCGTGAAGAACTCGACCGCGATGTCTTTGGCACCCGGCACCTGCATGATCGACGGCGCCTTCCAGCCGTCGAACACGATGTCGGCATAGGCCAGATCGTGCACGACGAGGATGTCGTGCTTGCGGGCCAGCGCGATCACGCGTTCGAAGAAGTCGAGCTCCACGCACTGCGCGGTCGGGTTGCTCGGAAAGCCGAGCACCATCATCTTCGGCTTGGGGTAGCTGCCGCGGATGGCGCGCTCCAGCTCGCCGAAGAAATCGACGCCGGGCACCAGCGGCACCGAGCGGATGTCGGCGCCCGCAATCACGGCGCCGTAGATGTGGATCGGGTAGCTCGGGTCGGGCACGAGCACGGTGTCGCCACGGTCGAGCGTTGCGAGCATCAGGTGCGCGAGGCCCTCCTTGGAGCCGATGGTGACGATGGCTTCGGCATCGGGATCGATCTCCACCTGGTACCGGTCGTGGTACCAATGCGAGATCGCGCGGCGCAGGCGCGGAATGCCTTTGCTCACCGAGTAACCGTGCGTATCAGGCCGCTGCGCGACCTCGGTGAGCTTGGCGACGATGTGCGGCGGCGTGGCCCCGTCGGGGTTGCCCATGCTCATGTCGATGATGTCTTCGCCCCGGCGGCGCGCGGCGAGCTTGAGCTCGGCCGTGATGTTGAAGACGTAGGGAGGAAGGCGGTCGATGCGCGCGAAGCGGCGCTGGCCTGCGGAGGAGGTCATGATGGACTTTCACGTGAGCGCCCGGAACCGTCCGAGCGACGTCGGCTTCGCATGCGGCGAAGCCGGGCGCGATGTTATCGCGGCGCTTGCATGTCGCGTTGGGCCGTCTTCACTCCCGGCGCCACGCACTTCGAAGCGCACCGTCTGCAGCACGCGCGCATCGCGGCCGAGGAGTCGAAGCACGTGCCGCCCCGGCCACGGTGCCCACCCTCACACCGACGGTGTAGCGGTCAGTGAAGCCGATGCACCAGTTGTCGCGCATGTCCTTGCTGGTACCGGTTTTGACAGCCGCGAAGCCCGGTGTGACGAGCGCGCTGTCGAGGCCGAAGGTCCGTGCACGCCGCGTTGTCGGTGACCGGAAACACCGCTGCGGCATCGGCCACACGTTGCGGTCTCGTCGACGTGGGCTTCAACGCCACCGGAGCGAACACACCGCCATTGGCGAAGCTGCGGTACGCGTTGGTCAACGTCAGCGACATATCCTTCGACAGGCTCAGCCAGAACGGAGAGTGGCTCGGGCTTTCATCCTCAGGCTCGCTGACACCGAGCGGGAAGCTTCGGCCAGTCTCAGGCGTTGATCAGCCCCGGCCTTCTCGGCGCTCTTCCGCTTCGCGGCGACGCACCTGGCTTTCGATCTCGTGCAGGCGGGCTTCGATCACCGAGGCTTCGATGAAGTCCACGGTGCGGGTACTGCGAGCCAGCTTCTGCCCGGCGCGCAGGCGGTCAACGCCGCCGGTGAGGTCACCGATGGCGATGCGCGATTCAGCGTCGGCACGCAAGGCACGCAGGCTGTGGCCTATCTGCTCCCATGAGCGGCTGAGTTGCGACCAGACGGTGGCGTCTTGCGGGTGCAGCGAGGTCCAGGTCTGCATTTCTTCGACGCTGCGCTGCACGGCTTGCTGGTCGAGCGCCAACGCCACCTGCGCCGACAACAGCATCACTGCGCGCGACGACGGCACGCCGTCGGTTTTGGCATAGGGCTTGAGCGCTTCGGCCGCGTGGACCGCGTCCCCTCGCTCGATCAGCGACTGCGCTTGCAGCAGCACCACTTCGCGCTCGGCAATGGCATCGCTGCGCGGGCTGCCGCGCACGAGGCCGAGGGCCAGCTGCAATGAGGTGTCGGCACGCGCCCAATCGCGCAGCAGCGTGGCGGCGAGCGCGCTGGCGTAGGCGGCCATCAGCTTGTCGGACACGCTCGCGGAAGAAGGCGCTTCCAGGGCCTCCCAGCGGTGCAGTGCGTCGACCCGCGAATCCATCATCACCTTGGCGCGGGCCTGCGCCACCGTGTGCGCGAGCACGCTCACCGGCGCCACCGGTGCGGCGGTGCCCAGGCGCGCACGGGCTTCGCCGATGCGCTCGGCGTTCAGCGGGTGGGTACGCAGGTAAGGGAAGCCGCCGCTGTCGTTCAGGCGCGAGGCCTGGTCGAGCTTCTCGAACATGGCGGCCATGCCACCGGGCGCGAAGCCGGCCTGCGTGAGCACGCCGAAGCCGATGCGGTCGGCCTCGCGCTCGACGTCGCGCGAGAAGTTGAGCTGGCCCTGCGCGGCCACCGCCTGCCCGCCGGTGAAGATGGCGTTGGCGCCGTCGACCCGGTTGCTGCGCGAGGCCGCGAGGATGCCGAGGATCATGGTCGCCAGTCCGATCAGCGATTGGCGCTGGCTGTTGGCGATGCCGCGCGCAATGTGGCGCTGGGTCACGTGCGACATCTCGTGCGCCAGCACCGAGGCCAGTTCGTCGCGTGTCGTGGTCATCGCGATCAGGCCCAGGTTCACGCCGACGAAGCCACCCGGCAGCGCGAAGGCGTTGACGCTGCGGTCACGCACGAGGAACGGTTCCCACGCGAAGGCCTGGTCGATGTCGGGCGAGATGTTGCCGCGCTCGCGCGATGCCTTCACCAGCGGCTGCCAGACCGACTGCAGGTACTCCACCAGCACAGGGTCGTCGAGGTAGTCGGGGTCACGGCGGATTTCGCGCATGACCTGTTCGCCGAGCCGCCGCTCGCTGCCCACGCTCAGGTCGTCGGATGCAGCGTCGCCGAGCGCCGGCAAGCGGTCTTGCGCCACCGCGGGGGGCACGAACGACGTCACGAGCAGGCTCGCAGCGCATAGGCTCGTCAGCAGGCGCTTGGCGCGAAGGGATCGAAGGGTGGCGTTCAAGGTGGCGAGGCAGGTGCGAGCAAGGCAGACACATTGGAGCCGGGCCGGGCATGAAGGTTCAGCCCGCAGCGCCCGGCCGCGTCGCTATGATGCCAGTGACACATTGCCTGCATGTTTCCCGACCATGTCCACGTCTACGCCATCCTCCGCTTCGTCATCGCCGCTCACGCATTTCGATGAGCAGGGGCAGGCCCACATGGTCGACGTGTCGGCCAAGCAGGAGACCCACCGGATCGCCCGCGCCAGCGGCGTGATTCGCATGCTGCCGGCCACGCTGGCGCTGATCCAGAGCGGAACAGCGAAGAAAGGCGACGTGATCGGCATCGCGCGCGTGGCGGCCATTCAGGCGAGCAAACGCACGGCCGAGTTGATCCCGCTGTGCCACCCGCTGCCGATCACCCGCGTGGCAGTGTCGTTCGAGGTTGACGAAGCGGCGAGTCTGGTGCGCTGCGTTGCGCAGGTGGAAACCCTGGGTCGCACTGGCGTAGAGATGGAAGCGCTGACCGCAGTGCAGGTCGGCCTGCTCACCATCTACGACATGTGCAAGGCGGCAGACCGCGGCATGGTGATGGGCGAGATCCGCGTGCTGGAGAAGCATGGCGGCAAGTCGGGCGACTGGGTCGCCGCGACCTGAGTTCAGCGCTCGCTCAGTTCGAGCGCATCTTGAAGTCTTCGTAGGTGAATTGGCGCGTGGCCGGCGTGCACTGGAAGGGCTTGGGTTCGCCAGCCTTGAGCGGCTTGTCGCACTCGGCAAAAAACTCGGCCGCGTCGGGGTTGCGGAACTCCCGCAGGCGATCGGCGATGTAGCGCGCACGTTCGACATCGCCGCGCTCGTTGTAGGCCTTGGCCCAGGCCATCATCAAGCGCGTGTCGAGCAGGAAGTGCGGTGCGCGCCGGAAGGCCTTCATGGCTTCGGAGGGACGCTCTGCCACAGTCGCTGCGGCGTAGTCCGCGTGGTGCGCGAAGAACCAGCTTTTTTGTCCTTCGGCGATGCGATACGACAGCGGCATCTCGTCCTCTGACGCCGAGAAAATCGCGACGACGCGCATGTAGTCGACCACGGAAGCGACGGTGCCGACCATCAACGCGATCGATGCGCCGATCAGCGTGCGCCGCAACCACTTTGCCGATGGCCCCGCGCTTACCTCCGACTTCTGCACAGGCGGCCTGGCGTGCCCCAGACAGATGCCCAGCGCAAACGCAGTCGGCAGCAGGAAGTAGGCATACCAAAGCGGGTACTCCAGCATGCTGTGCACGACCATCATCAGCACCATCACGAACGCCGTGCGAACCATGCGGCTGTCGGGTTCGGGAGTGGTGATGCAGGCCCGGAATGCCTTCCACAACGCCCACAAGAGCAGGCCCAGTATTAGCGTTCCCAGCGGAATGCCGAGCTCGACCAGGAACTGCAGCGGCAGGTTGTGCGTGTGATCGAAGAACGCCGTCGGCCGGCCGGGGAACGGCGTGAGCGTCCATGCGAAGTTGAATTCACCCCAACCGACGCCGAACCACGGGTTCTGCTTGATCAGTTCGAACGTGTTGGCCCAGATGCCGAACCGGGAGCTTGAGGGATCGGATTTGTGAAGCTGCGTGCCACCCGCGAAGTCGTGGGCACCCGCCTGGGACCATTCGCTCATGCCCAGCCAGCACAGGATGTAGATCAGCGGCGCCAGCCACAACAGCACACGCGAGAAACGCGACAGGTGGCGGTCGAGCACGCCCCACAGCGCAAGCAGGACGACGCAGACGGTGCCGGTGCGGGACACAGTAAGCACGACACCAAAGAGAAGCATGCTCATCATCACGGTCGTGGCAACTCGCCTCGGCTTCAACGACGGTATGGCCTGTTTTTCCACCAGCGTGTCATGCAACCACACCAACGACGCCATGGACCACAGCAACAAGCTGCTAAGGTGATTGGGTTGTCGCAGATTGCCGCCGGCGCGGCTTTGTGTCGCCGAGCGGGCGATCCACTCACCATCAGCCCAGGCAGGTGCAAAGGCTTGAACGATTGCCAAAATGAAGCTGAACACTCCGGCCAGGATCAATGCAGCGGACATCGCCCGAAACGCCCTGCGACCAATGAGCTGGTGGCTTGCCATCGAACCCGACATGAGGGCCAGCCCCGCAGCAGCGAGCAGGCCCAGGCTTGACAAGAAAAGGCTGGTTGGCAATCGCTCGAACAGAAATGACAGCCCAGCCGCAAGAGCCATCAGAGCCAGCGCATTGATCAATGGCGCAGTCGGGCGCACGGCCTTGGCCGTGAGGTTGCTCGCCATCGCCCCGAGAAAGAGCGCCCACCCTGCCAAGGCCGCAGCTTGGTTGAAGAAGGTGGCCGAGGGCGCAATGTTGCGCGCCAAGAGCGCCGGGCCACAAACTGCCAAAGCCGCCATCGGCAGCAGAAGGCGCGGCAACCAGCTTACCCACGTATCGGCTGAGTTCGATATTGAGGATCGCAAAGACGGTAGCAACACAGACTCGGATAACGAAACAGCACGCGTGGTGGGATCAACGACACAGTCGTTGGGCAGCGCAGACTGTAGCCGCTACCCGCCAGCGACAGAAGCTGCTGGAGCCGCCGCCCCCTTGAATGCTCCGCTGAATCAACTGCCTGGGCAACTCCGCGGCGCGAATCTATTCGGAGCAGTGGTTGCGCAGATCCAACCACCGAAGGCATCACGCGTCCACGTAACGGTATAGGGCGCCCCGGCGTTCAAGAGAATTGTTGAAGAACTACCTCCAAACGTCGCGGTGATCGTGTCACCCCCCGCACCAGTGAGCGGGCTTGGGGTCACTTGTGGATAGCCATTCATACCAACTACGGCTGGAGAGCCCGTTCCTTGCAACGGACCCGCGGTAGATGAAAGCAGGTTGGACGGCGATGCTGCAGGGTCGCAGTTGTTCGTGCCGGCCGTGGCCGCGGCGACTGTCAGTCGGCCATCGGCAATGCACAGGTCGATCACTGGCTTGAGTGCGCCAGCTTCCCCTGCCACTCGCGTGATCTGGGACTTGACAACGTACGACTGATATTGGGGCAAAGCGATAGCAGCCAGGATGCCGATGATCGACACGACGATCATCAATTCAATCAGCGTGAAACCCCTTTGGATGGAACGCCACATACCGACTCCACGGAAACTTGTTAGTTACTTAAATCATGCACTCTGCATGCCAAGCTCAGTTTCGAGCTGCAGCGTGACATCTGCCCGCTGTCCTAACATGGATGGTCACCATCTGCAGAATCATCGGCTGCTACGGACAAAAGTTGACCACCAATGTGAACTATCCATCCAGAACGGGCATTCCAATGAAAAAGCCGCCCGGAGGCGGCTTTTTTTTGTAAGACAGCACTCTATTTCAATTAAGTACCAACGCAGGCCTTGGGGGCGAAACGATTAGGCGCCGTCGTGGTGCAGGTCCAAGCGCCGTTAAGGTCGCGCGTCCAAGTGAGCGTGAAAGGGGTGGCCTGCAGCGTCGCAGCAGCGGCATTGCCAAACGTGAAGGTGATGGTGTCACCGCCAGCACCGGTCAGCGGGGAGCTAACTTGGGGGTAGCCATTCACACCCGCAGTAGCTGCAACACCAGTCCCTTGCACTGCACCAGCCGTCGCGTGGAGGCTGGAGGGTGTCGCTTGGGGATCGCAGTTGTTCGGGGTGGCAAGGGCATTCACGCCGACAGTCAACTGACCGTTGAGGATGCAGGTATCAACGTTGGTCTTCAATGCGCCGGCTTCACCCATGGCACGGGTGAGCTGGGACTTGGTGACATACGTCTGGTACTGCGGCAGCGCGATGGCGGCCAAGATGCCGATGATCGCGACAACGATCATCAGTTCGATCAGGGTGAAACCCTTTTGCATAGAACGCTTCATGTATAGCTCCTGGGAAGGATGGATGGGGGAAGACACGAAGCTTTAGTTGCAGCCCTCATGCCAAGGCGGATCGCTCGAAAAACCGTGGAATTCGCCCGTTGTTCTGACACAAACGGTCACCGGCGGCAGAAAGTCACGTTGCACCCTGACACAGGTTGACGGAATTCGTCACTGCCCGATCAAGCCAGTTCGAGGATTTGGCCAGCCCGCAATGCGCTCACGCAATGGGACGTTGCCAACGCGCTCACCTCTGCCATCACGGCATTTACTTCACCAGGCTTGATGTGGGTGATGTGCACGTTGACCTCGCCTGCCAAATGGGCGAGTTCACGGCCGAGTTTTCTCGGGCACAAGTGCTGACTTAGGCGGGCCAATTCGCTTTCTTCATCGCTGAAAGCCGTTTCAATAATGAGGTGAGCGACTGTCATGCTGGACAGTCGCTCCCACAGCGCGGGGTTGGGACCGGTATCCCCCGTGAAAACCCACCAGCCGTCGCGCCCCTGCAGGCCAAAACCCACCGCTGGCACGGTGTGAGCGGCACTGAGCACTTCAAAGCTCTTGCCGCCCACGTCGAGCCGTTCGCCCACGGCAAACGGCACCAGTTGCAGGACAGGTTTGTCTGCACGCGGCAAACGGGTGAAATCGGGCCAGATGACGCCATTGAAGATGTGCTTGCGCAAGGCATCCAACGTCTCGGGCAGGGCGTGCACTTGGATTGGCGGGCGGCCCTGCGCAACCCGAATGCGCATCACGCTGTCGGCCAGCAAACCGATGGCCAGCACGTGGTCGAGGTGGGAATGGCTGACGAGAATGTGATCGATCTGCGCCAAGGCTTCGAGGGGCAGATCACCCACCCCCGTTCCTGCATCGACCAGCACATCGTGGTCGACCAGAAAGGAAGTGGTTCGACTGCCTTCGGCAATGGCGCCGGAGCAACCGAGAACGCGAATTTTCATGGGTCTGAGAGCGGGCGGAGCCACGTTTCAGCGCCAGTGTGGCGCTGCCACTGAATGCTGAAGGCAGCCGCCCGAAGCTGCAAGAGACCGATGTCGCATTTCGAGGGGAATGCGCCGCAGCATTGCTACGGGCAGCACCTTGGCGTGAAAAGCATCACGCCGGCCAAACAGGTTGGTCAGACCTGGATGAACTGCATCTGTGTGCCGGCGAGTTCGATCACATCGCCGTTCTTCAAATGCAACGTGTCGCCAACCAGCGGGTTGCCATTGATGGTGGGGCGGGCGGCGCCTTCCACGTGGGCAAACACGTAGCCGCCAGGGCGCTTGGTGATGGAAGCGACTTGCACACCGGGTTTGCCGACCGTCGTGACGACCTTGGTGAGTGCCACCTCACGGCCTGCAGCGGCGCCATTCAACACCTTTATCGTGCCCGGCACCACGGTTTGGCCGAGGCCGCCGAAGCCGGAGTTCGGGCCACCCTGGGCCGACGTGTGCGCGAAGCCATGGCTGTAGCTCGCGGGCGCTGCAGCACCCTGCTTCATGATCATGGTCTTCTCGTAGTCGGTGCCGTCGTCCACGAGGTACTTGATCTTGTACTTGCCGATCTCGACCGTGTCGTTGTGCGTGAGCAGCTGTTTCTTCACGGCCTTGCCGTTGATGTAGGTGCCGTTGGTGCTGTTGAGGTCTTCGATGAAGACGTCGGTGCCCACCATCTGCAGCACGGCGTGCTCGCCGCTGACAGCCAAGTTGTCGATCACGATGTCGTTGTAAGGCCTGCGGCCGAGGGTCGTCTTGTCCTTGGTGATCTGCACTTCCTTGATCACGACTCCGTCGAGCGATACGACCAGCTTGCCCATTGCTTGACCTCAGTCTCTTTCTTGTCCCTTGGCCCACGAGCTGGGCCGAAATGGTGGTGTTGCGGAATCAGTGCCTCAGCGCCTGAATGGCCACCATGAACGAGGCGGGTTGCTTTGCCCCCGCACCCGTACCAACACCACCGCGATATTATCCTTTCCACCGGCGTCGTTGGCTGCGTCGATCAACGCGGCCCCGCCCTCTTCGAGCGAATCGTGCCCTTGCAACACCTGGGCAATGCTCTCGTCGTCCAGCATGTCGGACAAGCCGTCGGAGCACAACAGGTAGATGTCCCCCGGCATGATGTCGTGCAGGTGCGTTTCGAGCAGCACCGTGTCTTCGACCCCCACGGCACGCGTCACCAGGTTCTTGTTCGTGGAGAACGCGGCTTGCTCCGGCGTGATGAGGCCGGAGTCGATCTGCTCCTGCAGCAGCGAGTGGTCGTGAGTGATCTGCACCAGGCGGCCGCCGCGGAACCGGTAGCCGCGCGAATCGCCCACATGCCCCATCAGCAGACGGCCATCTCGGAATGCGCCCACGACGAGGGTCGTGCCCATGCCGGCGTACTGAGGGTTGGAATTGGCTGCGTTGAAGATGGCACGGTTGGCGTTGTCGACGCAGATGTCCATCGCGCGGCGCACATCGGTATCCGACGCGTTGCCCGAGGCCTCTTGCAACCAGCGCCCAAGTTCGGTCTTGATGAACGAGGTCGCCATGCCGCTGGCGACTTCACCAGCGTTGTAGCCACCCATGCCATCGGCCAGCACCACGAGCCCGGCGGCTTCTTGAACAGCGATCGAATCTTCGTTGTTGTTGCGAGCGCGTCCGGTGTCCGTGGCACTGAAGAACTCTAGCGACATGGCGGTGGCGAGCGCGGGGAGATTCATCGAGCTTTCAAACCCATCAGAAGTCGGAATTGTGCCCTGTATCGGCCCGTTGCAATTTCACAGTTGCGGCGAATCCGCTGGAATCGGGGGGAACGGAGGATGCGTCGACGGGCCGCAGCTCTGCCCCGGAGGCCTGCAGGCGGGCGGCCACCGCACGCAGATCGGCCGCAAGGAGCTGTCCGCTCGCGTAGCGAGCCTCGGGCCGCTTCTCGAGCGTCAGCGCGACGACACGCGCCAAGTTCTCCGGCAGATCCGGGCGCACGCTGCGGATGTCGGCCGCGGCTTCATTGGCAATCTGATGCATCAACGCGGCCATCGAATCCGAGCGGTGCGGCAGGCGGCCGGCAAGCAACTGGAACAACATCACGCCCAACGAATAGAGATCGCTGCGCCCATCGACGCGGCGGCCCGCCATCTGCTCGGGTGACATGTACGACGGCGTGCCCAGCACCATGCCCGTCCGCGTTCGGCTGGAATCAGAGACGCGGGCAATGCCGAAGTCGGTGACCTTCACGACGTCGCTCGGCAGGTCGACCATCACGTTGGCGGGCTTGATGTCACGGTGCACCACACCTTGGCTGTGTGCGTAGCCGAGGGCGTCGGCCACCCGCGCCACCACGCCGAGCACAGTCAGCACCGGCAATAGCCTTGGCGCCTGGGTGTAGGCCTGGAGGTCGTCGCCCTTTAGGTACTCCATCGCGATAAAGGCCAGCTCCTGGTCCTCGCCGGCGTCGAAGATCGTCACGATGTCGGGGTGCTGCAGCCGCCCCGCCGTTTCGGCCTCGCGAAAGAAGCGCTGACGCGCTTCGACCAGTTCGTCTCCGGCAAATTCGCGGCTCAAGGCCATGGTCTTGATCGCCACCTGCCTCCCGATTTTCGAATCGAGGCCCAGGTAAACCGCGCCCATCGCGCCACGGCCGAGCTCACGCTCGACCCGATAGCGGCCCAGGGTGGGACGGTCGGGTTGGCCCGGCGCGGCAGTGCGCGGCGACTGAGTCAATACGGGCGACACCGCCTCGGATGAACTTGGGCGCGGCAAGTCCGGCCGCCGCCCCAACGACCAGCCCAGG
>Ga0307513_10002615_pt1 | contig 24851 bp, 21 predicted proteins | sample 15_EM_MG_FD_202174 | JGI IMG/M metagenome (GOLD analysis project Ga0307513, IMG submission 202174) | Populus trichocarpa ectomycorrhiza microbial communities from riparian zone in the Pacific Northwest, United States - 15_EM | ecosystem: Host-associated > Plants > Roots > Unclassified | place...
ATGGAAATGACAGTAGGGTGCAGACTAAGAAAAAAGCGACGTAGGATGGCAGCGGACGGAAGCGGATGGAAGCGGACAGATCTAGGTCGCCAGAGGTGTGAGGGTAGCAGAGATGGTCGCCGGACGCGCGCAACCGCAAGGAGTAGGCAGGAGGCCAGTAGACGAGAGGATAAGGGGGCGGATACAAGGGGGAGGCACGAGGAGGGGGGTGGGGCCGCAACAAGCGCGTCGGACGCTGTGGAGGGAAAGTGCGGCGTCCGGGTGCACCAGACGCAAGAAATGAAAGGCAAAGAAGGCATGGGAGATCCGGGAGGACCGGACGCAAAGAGCGGACGCTATTCGTCCGGAAGCGGGCTCTGTCTGTCCGGAGAAAAAGGTTTTTTTGCTGATGTGTCATATGTAAGGGTTTGATGTAAATGATGAAGAGGAGCAGTGATAGAGGGAAGCCCTGTGGGATCCCTTTGTTTATTGTGTGCATCCTCCTTGGGCTACCTGGGTACATGGATGATATGTTCCTGGTTGCAATGAAGTTTCAAATCTAGTCAGTTAGGTAATCTGGTACTTTATCGTTTTCGGACAGCCTCTCCAACAGTTCCCCATGATCGATGTTGTTGAAACCGCCTTTCACGTCCAGGAACAGTGCTGACATTTTCTTTTTTGCAAATTGGGCTTCCTTGATCCAATGTTGAAGGAAAAGAGCCGCATCGACAGTTGACCTGTACCGAAGGCTTCCCTTTTGTTGTATGCAGTCCAGTCCCATCGCACTGGGTCGCAAACAGGAGACTACTTGTACTGTACTGTAATAAAAGGCACACTAAGTGGATTGCAAGTACATGTACTCGGGCGCAAATTAAAGATCCGGAAAGAGTGACCTCGATATCTATGTTGCAACCATACATTTTGGTTGTCGCTTCTTTCGTATCTTTAATTTGCGCCCGAGAAAGAGAAAAAAAAAAAGGGAGGATACACTCTGTTCCAGGATTGAAAGGTTCTGTCATCAGTATAACCAGGATAGATTTACTCCATCACATCTGTTTCAATGGATTCTGTTCCCCATACATGTTCTCTTCATTCCACCATGCTATGGGTTCTTGGACCGCCGATCCCCAGGGGAGTTTTCCAATTTTTCCTGTATTCTGCTCACCAATCTCGCATGGCAAGGGTGTTGATCTTTCCAATTTTTACTGCCACCCCCGGGTGTAAATCAGGCAACCAAGAGCATCAGAGGTCACTCGTCATCTATGTCTTCGGTTAGCTTCCGCCAGCTTCCGCCTCGACTACGATAGGCACTACTGAATCCCGTGGTCATAATACCGATAGCGGTGCACTCAAGTGCTCGAGTAGGGCCTCCTGTCCTGCTTGAGTGTTGTGATAACAATGTGATACTTTCATGCGACATACTGGTACTATTTCTGCCTTAATGACCCTGGCGCATGATTTTTTGAAGCTACACAAGACGTGCGCACAGGTCACTCAGCCCTTCCAATACGTTCCATACACTGAGGACTCTGCATAAAATGCAAAGGAAATCACAAGGGATCAACCGCATATCTTGGCTTCCCCTCAATAATATGCGGAAAAAACCAATACTGAAAGCGGGTGCTGCACCCGCACCAAAGTCAGGGATTGGAATCCCTGAATGGGAACCAATACCTGGTATTTAATTTTTGCGAGGGTTGAATGAATGGCTTCGATCATCACTTGCTTCTGCATCGCAAACCTGGAACAGATAAAGGTCAACATTGAAATGCTCGGCAGGTCCAAAACACGGGAGACCAGGCACAGACCGCCACTTTGGATACCGTAAAAACCCTTGGGATCCGCGGCTAGATTATCAGGGAAATCAGCTTCGCAGCCCAAGGTAAGTTCACTTTAGGAGGTTAAGTGAATTAGGGAGCGCGGGAGACAGCGAACTACTGATGCACCGTGAGATCTACTCGTACAGAAATTCAGCTGGCTTGGCAGTAAGGCGCAATGAGAGAGGCGCCCTTGTGCTTAATAATACCGCAAAAACTTGTTATACTGGAAATGGCGCTAATGCGAAGAATCGGCATGTGGCGTAATTTTGAGGGGGTGACAAGGCAAGTGAATATAAAAAAGAGAGCAAAATATAGTTAGATGGCTGATTCATCTTGGTTAATTTTCAGTACGGTATTTGTCATAAGTTGATGGCCTATTGGTTCGAAACCCTATTTACTACTCCAAAATCTCTAGTATTGGTGGTTGTTGTCACAAGAAGGTTGGATGACTCCTTGGTGAGGCTGAGTATCCACAGAGCCATGTTGGTGGCAACTCGCTTTTCTATCTATAGTCACATATCAAAATAAACTGAACGTGCCAAGGTAGCAACGGGAAAAACTTTTACTAGTCTAACAACCAGTCCTAATAAGCGAGTTGGTTATCTAATTCCAATAGTTACCGGGGGGCGTTCAGTTATTTTTGATCTGTAACTGTACTTTGGCAATAGCGCCATTTCCAATAACCAGTTTTTGCGGTATCATACATAATTTGTCAATAAAGCAGCCTCATGTCTGTTTTTTATTTCTTTTGCAGAAGGGATTAAGTGGACTTTGTTTTTTTTGTCAAAGCATCCTTATTTTTACCCTGAATTTTTTACTTTGCAATAGATCATTTAGTGGTGTTTGTGTTGAGAATTCCCCGCCGTGGGTTCTTAAATCACCACGGCAACCACGCTAAACCTCACTGCAAACCATTTTTGGAGACATAAGCACTGAAACGACCTTCTCTCACTGCATACAGTATTAAGAACGGGAAAAAATCTGTTCGTGCTTATGATGTGAGACATAAACAAAGCATATAATTGGTTTAAGGTCAGGTTTTAGGGAGGGGGGAAACAAATCTTACCCTATTCGTACTAGGATTCTCCACTGCCAACAAATACAAAGATCAAGTAGGCGGCTAACAAGAGTACCTCCGGATCTACTCGCGCGGCCGAGTTGAAGCCGGACGCCTAAAATGGCAATGCCCATAGTGTCTAGCTTCGATTCCGGCAGGCTACGGTAGCTTATCATAACTGTTGGAAACTGTGGTCACTGTTGTGCTCTCATCTTCTCTGTTGCTATGGTCAGGAGTGACACCCCATGACCGCTTGCGTCACCCCCTGTCCCCTTTCAATATCTACGCCCCTCTTCTTTCCCCCCCTCTCTTCTCTTCCTTCTTTCTCTCTTAACCTTCTTCTCTTTGCTCAACTAGTAATACAAGTTGTTCGCTTACTCTGGAGACCGCTCTCCTTCTGGACTCGTGTACCGCTCGCTTCCACACATACACTTCCGATACCTCTCAACAATAACAAATTAACAAAGGCTATTAGTCGGTAATGCAAGTGTGGAAACTGGGGATAGAGAATATAGTACCACCGTGTCTGCCTGGTTGAGTGCGCCACTGTGGGTAGAGGGGAATTAGTGAGTGTGCCCCAGTTTTGCCTTTCACGGAACTCTCATCATGAGTAGTCACTCGGGGTTCCCAATTTCTTCTTGTTTCGAAGCAAATACCTACCCTACCTACCGTAAAAACTCGAATAGAAGAAAAATGTGCTAGGACGTTGGAATTTCCCTTCTGAGCTACGTGAGGGGAAAACACCGCAAAGTCAGCCCCCAGTTGAGACAAAAGAAAAGGAATATACAAGGCGCCTTACTAGGAGAGGCAACTCCAACGTCCTAGTACATTTTTCTTCTATTGGAGTTTTTACGGTACCTCAGAGGCGCACCAGACCTATGCTCACCCCTGCACACTGGTTACATGTTACCTCTAACTCTGTATCGTACCTCCATTTCACTAGACAAGCATTATGACCATAACACGATCCCTTTTACCCATCAACTAGCCCTAAGTTAAAAAACCTGGCACTATCTTCCCCACCCCAATATCCGTATCCTATTAACTCCCAGATCCTCCCACGCTAGGTTGCGGGTCACACCTCTCTTTGCACATCCGCTGCTGAAAACAAAATCACGGCTGACTTCTTTCCCACTCAACAATAAGGGCTGAGCGCCCCTCGCCATATGGGTAGCATATCGACTGAATCTACCCGGCAATCTCGGAACCCTCTCCAATTACGCAATTTGATAACTGTGTTTAATGTGAAAACCTGGCTTTCACGCTATGCCTTGAAAACTGCACCTCAAGGCCCCAAGAATCGTATCCCCCCGTCGATTCAGTGGAGTTCGTCTATCGGGTGGAGCCTTCCCCCCCCCTTTCTTGCCTCATAGGATTGGAAATAACTTGTCGATCGCAAGCTGGTGTAGATGTCAGCAGACCACGTTCACATTTTCCACGTTGCTGCAGCTCCCAAGCGGCAGGCTGCAACCTTTCGATTGAGAATGAGTGGTATCTGCTCCTTGCAGGGTCTGGGCCATCACTTTGCATTCAGGGCCTCACACTCGAGCTGGATAGAGCGGTAGTGGCTCAGCTTGAGGGAAAGATCAACTACCGGTATCTATCCGGAGCATAAGCCACATTAGCCAGGCCGCATTGGGTGACTAATGCCATACCTTTATGATCCTACTGAGGTGGATGAAACAAGACAAAATAGACACAAAAAGATTGTGAAATTCAGAAACGAGCGAATGGATAGGCATGGCTGTGATTGATAGGTTAAGTTGGGGGGGGGGGGGGCTAGCAGGTAATCTATTGTTCATAAGTGCCAACTAGACAATATTTGCTCAATACATGCATAAATTCGCCTGAAGCCTCGAATGAAACCAGAAAAGAAGTCCCCATATAATGCAACTCCAATTTATCAAACAATGAGCAATAATAAAAACCCCGATTTCGCATCCCGCATCCACAACATCGCCAAAAGGGGTGGAAACCGGGGGGCTGGTGGATCCTCCTCGACAAGCTAGGGAATTCTAGCTTTCAGAGCACCTACAGGAGGTTATTGAAAGTCACCACTCCCCCTTGGCTCGACTATTGTTGGTTTCGCAGGGCTGTTCTTAGTGGTTGAGAGTGGGGCTGCCTCCTGGCTACTAGCAGAAGCCCTCGCAGTAGGGGTCTTCTCCGGGACTGGAGCAGCTTTAGACGAAATTACGGTGGTTTTGGTGACTGGCTTCTTGGGTATACCGGTTCCTATGGGTCCTGCCGTTCCAGTGCCCACAGGAAGAGCTGCAGTTCCGGTGGCAACTGGTGGCACTGGACTTATACCGCCGATGAGGGCTTGTAACTCCTGAACACTTCCAGCGTTCATTCTGCGTGCGGCATCCTCTGCTGTTGTGCAAGTGACTGATGTTCCGACTTTATTGACTAATGGTAGCGAGAAACATTGTGACCCACCCGCGCAAGCAGTAGTGAGGAACTCCCCTCCGACACATTGGGCAAGATACTTTTGCACACAAGAGATCTGGCCCGCATCACAGGGTGAATTCGGCTTCAGTTGGTTGAATTGCTGGTTTTCCGTGATTGCCAATTGAACGTTTCCCTCGATCCCGGCCGCCTGAGCGATGGGAGAGGCGTAAACGGTGCCGCAAGCAGCGAGAAAAGAGGTAGCAAGGAGCACGTATAGCATTTCGATGGGTTTCAGAAATGTGAGAGAAGGTTGAAGCGCCTACTAAAAAGTTGTGCGAGGATATATACGACCTGTCGTAGGAAAACCGATATACAAGGGAGTAAAGGAATGCGGTGGAAAGTGAGGTGCTATTGATCAACAATAAGCACTAGTATTTGTTAAAGAGCGGATGGGTGAATAGCCTGAACTGGCGGAAGAAACGAGGCGGAATGAAGCAGAAAGAACAGACTTATATATTTCACGCGGCGCCTCCTCTCACGGCTTCTAAGAGTACGTACAGCATAAAGCTTGAGCGCCTCCTCATGCTGTAAGACCCGACACGACCACCTCCCCGTGTCCTTGGAGAGAGGAAGATCAAACAACTACATCATGCATCTCATCGCAAGAAGTGTTAAGTGGAGAGAAAGCGCGGGGACGCCCTGGATTGCTCGTGCGACAATGCGTTTCTCTTTGTCTGAGAGGTAAGCAGAAGAAGGTCTTAGGCGCGACTGTACCCCAGTTACTAAGAATGGTAACAATGGTGATACTTTTTAGGTTCTGCAGCAGTCATCCCTTGCTCCGACGGATATAAAACGAGAAATCCCCACCTGGTACTATGATAGTATCATACTTTGCACGAGGTAGGTTCAAGTTTTGCTATTGTTTTCAAACTACAGTAGGTCTCACGCCCCCCGGGGGGCAACCGAGGGATAAAGTTTGATTCCGCGTTGGTGCGGGGCTAGGGAGTATCCCACATACCAAACGATCTATGCTTAGGGGGTAGTCAGGCACCCAAGCACCAGGCAGATGTGACAGTACTAGTACCCCTGGGACGGAAGAAACTTTTCAAACTTGGGCCTGGTCCGTGCACCTTCTCTTTTCTGAGTGACGTGAAACTATTCAGGAGAGGTTCTCGCCACAAAGTGGCTGTGTTGCGCTTCCCCCACCAATCAAGTTTCTCTAAGCTTGGTGAGACTTAGGTCACTGGTTTAACGCCACCTTTTCCAGGGTGTAAGGGTAAGTGATCTGAAAGAAAATCTTCTGTTTCCTGGTCAGTTTTTACCTCATGTTGGACCTGGATCCTAGTTGGCTCTCCAGGATCTCGTGGTTGGGATTGGTCAAATCATCGGTTTTCCGATTACCCTTTGCCCCAGGCTGGCTCAATGGATAGTTCTGGACAGTTCAATTCGATACCTGTGTTAGTCCTAGGCTTGATGAATTAGATGATCATTCCCCAATCTGGCCGTGATGTATGGAAGTCTTAGGGTCCGTTTGACATGCCACCATATAGGTTGGAGAGGTGCCATCTTTCTTGAAAATACCCCAATATCTTAAATAATCCGCTAATTCCGCTCTCAAAGACAAAGCTCCGAAGAAGGGCTGCAACCCTCCCCTACGCTGCGAGCACCCGGCAAAGCGAGGAGGGCATATGCACGATACTCCATTCGGGTTTAGCCTGGAGAGCTAGAGATGAATAAACTTCCTATTGATGAGAGAGAATAGAGTTTAGTTTAATGGTGTAAAGAACTGGAAAAACTGAGTATGTCATGACAGAGAATCCATACTTTAAATTTTTAATGTGATTAGAAATATTCAGGCCCTCTTTGCTTGAACCGGGATACAGCCTGTCTTCAAAACCATGTTTGGCCGAGCCTATGGTGTTATGAGGACCAGATTTTGCTTGCATTCGGGGAAATATCATACCACGAGGAATATTGACCATGGTTGACTGAGAAGGCTACAACTAAGTATGGACATTCTAACCCAAGCTGCATAAGTGTTACCCTCCTGCTTGCTTCACAGGGTGCAACGTAAGGAGAGATTGTAGCGTTTTCCTTACTCAGTAAAGCTTGAGCGTGCTGAATGGGCTGGCTCCTATTAGCTCACATTCACAATTCGGGTATTGGCCGTGTGGTACACGCGGGCGCGCTCGTTGCCTACTGTAATACAGTTCGCAGCGGGGGGGGCCAAAATAAGTTCACATCTCCCCCGTAGGTACTGTGTTGGGGCTTACTAAGCATCTGAACTGATTATTGCCGGGTACTGCACAAGTATTAGACTATCATATGGTGGGAGTCGTCTATAATGTAGACCACTGGGCGTTGCAAAATGTAATGCCTTATATAATCAGGGTCAGGTGTATTGTATTAAAAAGTCTAATCATAAATGGTAGGGGTTTGAGTCTGAGGGCAGAAAAGTGTGTTATATTTATTTTATTATTTTTTGGATGATTTTAGTAATCAAGTATTCCAATTATCTTACAAGCAAAACAAAACTGTCAATTGATCTTCTGTTACTTCACTTCAATTGATCACCCAAATGCTCATCACTTTTACAATTACAAAATGAATATCTCTGATAATAGAAACGAAGTACGCTTGCCTCAAGCCAATGGTGGATTAGATTCCACCCCGATGCCACTGGCACGTTCACAATCCGCAAATGCAAGCACCATGAGATCCAGAGCAAGAAGAGAAAGACTTAGACAAGCTCAAGCTATTGTAAGTATTATGCTCCTAATAGTTAAATGCAAGATGTTTCAGGGAAAGGATATATAGAATAATGAATATTGATGATTACGTAGACAAATCCAGTTATTTCCAAAGTTGCAACAGCAAATGCGCTGCGTGTACGCAAATTTTGGGAACGCCAAGCAGCAAAAAAGGGCCGTGAGGTACTCAACTCCACCGTAGCTGATATCTTGAGAAGCCCAATTCTATTAGAAAGTCCAGAGACACCAATCCCCGTGTCTATTGATCATGAGTTACATTGCGATTACAAATGCTGGCCCCGACGGCGAATGTTCGTTGATAAGCCCTGTTCCAGTGGCTTAGGAATTCTTCAGGCTGCATTTAAGTCTATGAGTAAGAAGGTCCTATATCGAAAAGGTGTTCAGGAGAAGCGACCTACCGGACTTTGGTTCAAATGGCACTATCAGGTGTTTCTGTTTTTAAAACTTCAGATCAAGCAGGAGCAGCATGCACTCAGAGGACAAGATCTGTTTACTGGAATCACACCCCAACTCCAGCCTCGTAAGCTTCTTGCCCAGCAGGTGGCGGATGGTGGTGGATGGGGTAGCCCTGTCCGAGACCGTATCACGCCCCATGATGTATAGTGGGTCAAAAAGCAGTATATCCCAACCCCTGGACAGGGAAAACATCGGAAGGTTCTGAGTTTATTGGAGGATCCGGATACAATTCTGGCAGTTCGACAATATATAGTGCATGTTGGTGATAGTAAGTAATTTCCAATCCCCCTAACTTTGCTTCTCTTTCATGAAAAACCATCTAACTTTAAGTAATAGAACTTACCGAACATGGACTTGTAAAAGCCATTGTGATGCACTGGCGAAATTCCGATAATGATTCTGATATTGCCAACAGATCAACCAACAGCGTTGCCAGGAATGTGGAGAAGAAAATTGCATCAACCACTGCTAGAAGATGGCTTCACAAGCTCGGTTTCAAGTACAAGGAGTACAGAAAGGATATATACAATGATGGTTATGAGAGATCAGATATTAAGTACTATTGCGACAGTGTATTCCTCCCTAGAATGGCATTGTATGACGGTCAGTTCATTAAATGGGATGAAAACCTACACAAGGTTTCTAATCCAGGCCATCAATCAGGTGAAATCCAACCAGTAATTCTAGTAATACAAGATGAGTGTACCTTCAACTCGAATGACTGTTAGGTGGTAGCTTTAGTGTGAGGTATTCCGACAGCTAGGACCTGAATCGATTTATATCGGAGAACTCGCTAAGAAGATGCGAGCAATATAGGCTAGATATAATAGTATACTTCGGGATAGATCGTCGAAGTATTTGTAACGATAAGATAAAAACTTATTATATTGATAAGATCTCTTCTCGGTGCTTGTTGTGTCTAATAGCAGCGAAGATGCTTCGATATTTATATTCCGCGTCTGAGCAATCGCGGTATACATGCTAACTCTATACTAACTAAGTACTTTGCTCGCAACTCTGCGAACTTCACCTGAGTGCGAACACTCGTAGACCCTGAAAACTCTCTACCACACCTTTTGCTCCCATGGTCAACTTATCGGTCTGCGCGTCTGTTATCCTTGATGGTGTAGAGACCACGTCAGGTGTCAGCTCATCCGTTTATCCGTTGACAACAATGGTTACGAATTATCTTGCCCCCGTGCTCACCGAGGGTAGACTAACTCGCTGGACCGAAGATGGCTATTCTTCGTTGGTTGGTTCCGTCGAGAATTCGACACGCAACTGCATGTCGTATTCTGGTCTTCCGGCATTACACGACTTGTCCTCGGGATCGTACCTATGGGCTTCTTCCCTCAGACTCCATCTTTTACCAACTTGTCCTCTGTGGATGCACCCGATCCACTTACTGGGCATAGTTACCTCCTTCATACTCTACACGACTTTGTAGGTACGAGGGGACTAACTTTCGTGCGAAATGTCCCGTTACCTTCGACCCACTCTTCCGACTGTCTGTCTTCAAGTGTCTGTAACTTTATGCGCCGTCGTCCGATTCACCTGCTTCCACTTGCATAAGGTGTCCGAAGGTCTCCCCTCATATATCCTGCGAACAGGATCCGGTCGGACGGACGGCCGCGACGTATACGGTGTTATAAGATGTTTTCCATTGATAGTGGTCTTTGGTGTTGGGACGCAACTACCCAGGCGGCCAGTGATGACGCGTCGTCCCAACGCCGGGGCTGGAGGGGGGTGTTATCTTTTTCCTTCGAAGTTCGTATGCGCCAAGGTAGGGTAACCTTGCCCTGTAAATCCTTACGGGGAGTCCATGCGTCTAACAATCACGGCAAACACTTTATCTGGGTGCATTCTGAATGCAAACCATTAAGGAAAAAGGGACGTGGCCAAGGACTCCATATCTCAGACTTCCTTACCCCTATTGGTTGCTTGAGGGATGGAGAAGCTTGTGTAACACTAAAGTGTGGAGGGGATGCCTGGTGGACTGGGGATAGATTGCTAGACCAGGTGATTAATAATGCTATCCCTGCCTTTGAGGCGCAGTTTCCCAGATGCAAGGCACTATTTGCCTTTGATAACTGAAGGAATCATCTGAATTTTGCCGACAATGCTTTTCGTGTCTCCGAAATGAATCTGGAGCCTGGGGGGACTAAGATGAAAATCATGCATGACACATATGTCCTTGATGACAAACATGCAAATGGTGGTTATGTTCAGTCACTGGTTTTGCCAGATGGAAGACCCAAGGGTCTTAAGATAGTACTTATGGAGCGTGGTTTATGGCCTATAAGTGGACAACGTTTTCTCACCCAGTGTTCAATCAAGTCAGGGTCTGGCAAGTTAACAAAACTTAATCCCCGCTGTTTGAATAGAGGAATCTGCTGTGCACGAGCACTCCTTGCAGCACAGCCTGACTTTCGCAATCAGAAATCTCAAGTGGAAGAGGCTATCCTGAATGATGGCTATGATGTAATATTTTATCCTGCATTCCATTGCGAACTCAATTTTATTGAGTATTTCTGGGGTGCGGCTAAGAGGTATACACATGAAAACTGCGAGTATGATTTCGAATCACTTAAAAGGTTAGTGCCTGAGGCCTTAGCTGGGGTGTCAAAAGAATTAATCTGGCAATACTGGGCATATGGATCGGGAGTAATATATGCGTCTCCTGAATATGATCATCTTGTGAGCAGCAGGTATGCCTCACATCGTCGCATTAGTGAGGCAGTTGAAACCTAAGTGTATTTGTTATTGCAATTGCTTGTAATATTTACTGATATTAAATAAGCATATTTTTCATCTTATTTGTATATTATTAAAAATCTATCCATTATTTATGTATTCAATATATAAAATGATATATGAAATCTTTATGATTTCAAATCAATATCATAATTGTAGCAATAAACCCTGAGGTTGAAACCCCTGAGTTCTGGGTTTGTTATAAAAAATACCTGATCCTGATTATATAAGGCATTACATTTTGCAACGCCCAGTGGTCTACGTTATAGACGACTCCCACCATACCGGTACCGGTACTCGGGTAGTTGGGTCAGGGTTCAACGTTTCTCAAAGCATGGAGGGTGGCAGAAGGGCCCAAGCATCCGTTCCTAACTATGATTGGTCTAATCCGTCTTGTATTACTACAAGTACTAAATTCGGCATCTGCATCAGGTACCGGGCGGCCTAATTTTTTTCCCACCTCTCACCACTGCGTGTTCGTACGATGACAACGGATTACTGCAGGTATTACCCCTAGCGAATCGCTGCAAAACCCATGCTCACTTGCAGATATCGTGACAACCAAGCCCAGGAGAAGCAGTGCTATTCCAGACAACTGGCTAACTTCAGCGACCCGCGAAACTAACCTAAGAAATCAAGGGCTAGATCCACCGCTAGCTATAGATCGCGTCCCAACATAGCAAAGAATATAATTATTAGTGATTACAAAACATCCGATGCGATGTTCATGGCAAGACCTGTAAGATGCGCAAAGGGGGTACCGGCACTGGTGCTCCTGCTCAGCACTGATAATAGTCCTTTCCTCTCTCCCACATGTTGTTTCCGGGCGGGTTTGAACACATGGCCAATTCTCCGATTGCACACACCCACATATATACGCTCCAGGTGCCATAACATCCCATCCCATACTTTCAGTTTCCCTCCCTCTATTAAGCCAACCCCACCGACAAACAACACAAACCTAGAGAGGCGAGGGAAGTGAGACGGGGGAGGAAGTGGCCAAACAGAGAACACAGCAAAAGAACAGCAATTGCAGAACAACGTCGTGGCGCTTCGGATTGGAAATATTTGCAAAAAATGAGTAGTAGACTTGACAGGTCAGATATGTTTGGCTAAGCTTTTCCCCTTGCTAAGTTTGAAGTTAGTTCGATCGGACACGAGGGGGTTGAAGAAGTATTGCCCCTAGTCGTTGGCTTACTTATTCCCAACCTGGCAACAACCCTTACAACCCCTCAGGACATACCGGTGGCTATGAGTTCCCTTTTCTTACACTAGAGTATTAATTTCAGAGGTGAAGAGTGATGCGAAATAGTAGGCGTTGCTCTGTAGCATGTATTGCTCCTACCTCTAGGTACGTATCTAGTAACTTCTAGCACTTTGTGTGGTGATTCACCAAGACTCTTTTTTCCGTGCCAGTTGATAATCGACACGAGAAGCAGATTTGGATCGATGGGGGTGCACAATTGCACCCGAGCTTGATAATTCTTTGGCTATCCTTTGAAATCGGTGCCGTTTAAGAGGATGGCCCCGATTTCATGTGATGCCAGCCTGGAGGCCAATGATTTGCATATCGACGAGCCCTTGTTTCTGCCGAAGAAAGGAAGAGACAAGGAGGAAGAAAAAAGGTTTCCCCCCGTATATACCTCATGCATTACCTCAAGCAAGTCAATCAAACTGTGGGGTCCTCAGCTTATTCCCCACTAATATTTCTAAACACCACGATATCTCCAAAGGTGTTCGGTTTCGAACTCGACAGGAATCGGACACTACTCGTTCTCCAAGCATGATCCGCTTCTCCAATCCGTGTCAGCCATGAACGGAGTGTCATTTTTTTTATTCCTCTTTATTTTTTTCCCCCTTCCGTAGTGGCGGTGATTATGATGATGTACATGGAATATACTGGATAGTGTGCTCAGCTTAAAATTTCCCCTCTTTCAGATCCGGATCTCCAAGTTTGAACATACCGCAGATCCCGCTACTCGTGGAACTCAATACATCATACCTCATAGCGGCTCACAAGCAGTCAAGCAATCAAGCACTCAAGCGAATACAGGGGAGTTCGTACCAAAACCCGACAAATGGTATTGGGGAACCAAGCCTGTCGTCCCTTTTTTATCAGCTGTACTATGATATTGGGATACGATATGGGTAGAGTACAACATGCTCGCTCAAATCAAGCAAGAAAAAAAAAGGGCCCAGTACTCTTTGTATCTTAAAGGATTAGATAGAGCAAGGCTGCTAAGGCTAAATGGATACAGTGCCGGTCCACTACAAGTATGGCTCCTGGATATGAGTCGAAGGATATGGTCGTCGCCGTGATCAAAATCAACTGTGCGCAGGGTAAGACACATTGGGCCATCGCTGAACGATCGGCTAGATCAAGGAGGGCAAAAAGTAAGTTTCTCATGGCACCAGCATTGTACCGGTACAGTACGGTACTGTACAGCACAGCAAGAAGCATGAGGCTCTTTCTTCACCCCCCTCACCTACCACAGACGGAACGAGGTCTCCATCCTCCCTCCAACCCTCACTTCTCTTTTCTCCTGGCAGGAAAGGCAGAAGAAGAAAGCCCTCGAATCCACACAACACGTACGACATGGTACGTACCGTTACCTTAACTATAGTCACCGATCCTCCCCATTACCCCACCCGAAAGAGCAACACAAACACAACACGCTAGAGCAAAGTAGATTCCGATATCGTGCCAACCGATGCCAAACATGACACTGACTCGAGTACGCTAGACCCCCAATTCAAACTCCGAATGGAAGACCGACAAGTCAACGTTGTCTCGTCTTGTCTGCTGTTTTAAATAAAAAAATATGAATCATGAATAATATCGAGATAAAATAAATTGCCGGTATCCAGTGGGCAGCCCGATCCCAGGCATCGGGAGGCTGCGCGAGAGATTTCCCTTCCGCTTCGCAAATGAACCGTAGAGTGTGCTTGAGCGTAATCCAGTGCAAGAGAACCGTCCGTCATACTATACTGCCACAATCAGCAATAACAGTCCCTTCAGGGACAAACAAATACCAGTACCGCTATTTCACACACAATTGCCTGGGCATAGTATACCACCCACTCATCGCCCCCCCCCTTCCCCCTTCTCGCTGTTCCTATAAAAGAGGGGCAGTTCGGGGAAGAAGGGGGGAAGAGAAAGGAAAAAAAAAGTCAGCAATCCTCGGTTCGCTCGCCAACCTTTGAACCAAATCGAACTTAAGGAAGTGCAGAGAGGGGGAAAAAAATATAAAAAATAAGAGGCATCAACCCTTCCCAAACCCCACTTTCTGCTTTCTGCATGGTCGTAGACCCACTAACCCCAATTCATCGTCACCTCAATAGAATCGTCCTAAGCCAAACTCTTCCAACCGATTCTATCCCCTTCAAACCCAGCGGGCCAGATATGCAAAAATCAGGCCGAGGCGGAAGGGGGGGGCCCGTGAAGGAACCGACAGAAATTATCTCCGAAGCCTGGACAAAACCAATTATAGAACTACGCCCTGCGACCAAAGAGTGGGAGGTCCCTCCTCCACGAACTTATCCAATTCCCTTCTGGGTGGAACAACTCAGTATTGTGCTTCCAAAATGGATGTTCGACGCCCGGGGGAACCTCCTAGACGACCTGAGGTTCGACGATTACGGTCGAGGCTACACTTGTGATATTTACGAAGTATTCTGGGACGGAACCCAGTCTACAGCACCACGATCCGCCGGCTTCTCCGGATTTGCCGGCGGTGGCGGTGGCGGAGGCGGGGGAGGCGGAGGTGGAGTCTGCAGAAGCTATCAGAATACGGGCACCTGTAACTTCGGCGACAGGTGTAGGTTCAGTCACGATTCGGATGGCGGCGGCCAACGACAATTCGTACTTCCCGAACGTCCAGGCAGAGGCGGTGGTGGCGGCCGTGGCGGTGGCAGAGGTGACCAGGGAGGACGCGGCGGCCGCGGGGATGGTGGTGGCCGTGGAGGTCGTGGAGGCCGCGGTGGTCGTGGCGGAGGGGGTATATGCAAATTCCACAATTCTCCCCAAGGTTGCAGATTTGGTGCAAATTGCTCCCAACGCCATGACTGAGTTCCCCCGCATTTTCATCCTCTCTATTGATAAGGATTGACTGGCGGAATAACTCGGTTGTTTAAAAAAATTGTTTCTCGTTTCTCTTAGGAAAGGATTTTGTTTAGTTGTGTGACGGGGATCTCTTTCTTCACTCTCAGTCTGTCGGATGTTGTATGTTGCATGATTTTAGGGAAGAAGGATAACGAGCGGAGGAGTCAAATTTTGTTAAAACACTAAAAAAAAATGGCGGAAAAAAAATCAGAAAACCCAGATAAAAAGTTGGATTGCTTGTTCCGTTCGCCATGAGTGATTTGCCGTGAGAGTTGGTTTATTCCCCCTGGGAACTGAGGTGTCACAAGGGTATCGCACTCAACTGCCTGAGACAGACAGGGCTTGGGATGTTCAATGTTCTTCCACCCTGGGCTCGCTGGCGATGGCAAGTTTCAACCCCATAGGTGCTGTAGACCAGGAAGGAGCGATCTTATATTATGATAACATGCCTGACAGGTATAAAGACAGGTATAAACCTCAGCCAAGCATCACAATCGGCTCACACACTGCTCCTCCGTTCCACAGCTATGGTCAAAAAAGCAAAACAGTCTCTGTCGAAAATGAATAATCGAATGGGGGCGGACAGTGGGTCTGCCGTGCCAGAGCTCACACAGACCATTAGAGATAGCTAAATCACTATTATGGTGTTTAGGACAGGATGAGCACATCGAGGACATCAATGCCCTTTCCCACTCTTGCGCACCGTATTCTTCCGCTCACGTTCTCTGTTGGGAACCAGACAAATCTCAGGCTGGACCACACCATAGCTGGTCTCGGGGGGTCATAGAGGAGCACTCGAAATTTTACCCCCAGTCTGGATTTGGAAGTTTAAGTTAGCTGGAGCGGGACGGACCAACGAATAAATCCCGACCGCCACTCCCTACTCCATCTATCCTTCCCCCGACCAATGTAATAATCACTCAGGCATGAAAGATTCGACATTCCGATCTTCTGGTATCAATTTCTACCTGTCAAGTCAAGGTTCAAGTAGGCCCAGACAGGCATCATTAAACACGGTACACCCACCAAGATCAGGCCGGAGCATCAGATTTTGTATTTTCAGGTAAGGACTATTCCTGCCCGAAACTATAATACCATAAAAGATACTCAGATGAGGGTAAGATCACGAATGAATATACTTGTACTCGAGTACATGTTCCCGGCATGCGGAACCTGGGCGCGGGATCAAAAATTTGTATGGAAAATTGTCTGTGCGTATCTGAGCGCTCATACTAAATTCAGATCCAAATGTTTAGGTTCTTCATGCCGGGAACGAGTACTGTACCACAATTTATAGGTAACCAGCAGCCAACCAGGTACCGCATCCCCTTAACCCATGATCAGCACCTATGTGCTTCACAAGCAGAGTTTACGTGCGGTCGCTAGCTTATCCTTAAAACAGCCCTACCTACCCCCTCTCACCCCTTCTGACCCCTTCTCACCCCTTCTCACCCCTCCTCGCCCCTTCTCATCCCTTCCTCGCCCCTTCCTCGCCCCTTCCCTCCCCCTCTGTCCATGACGCTGTGCTCCACACCGCCCCCGTCTTTGCAAAGGGGACAGCAAAACAAAGCGCGTGAGGATTGGTAGTAGTAAGAGGAACAGCGAGTATAAGCATAAATCAATCTCAAAGCCTCAACCACCATCTGCCCACACCGAATTCCTTATTGCCCACCCGCCCACCTACCAAACTACTCCATGCTATCCCAACCCCCTTGGGCTCATAGGCGGGGAAAAGCAATGCCCGGGCAGGGCATCGGTAACCACGATAAACGGGAGAGCGACGACGGAGGAGATGAAGGGGGAAGGCGAGGAGGGATATGCGTTAATACGGAGGGGTTGTTCATGGTATTGGGAGGAAATCGGGACATGGAGGGGAGCGTGAAGGTTTTGGAACTTGACGATGATGCGGCGAGGAGGAAGCGATGGAGGGCTTATGTGCTCATTGTGTTGATTGTCGTCGTGGTTACGATCATGGCTGTTGTTGGAGTTGTGGGGGGGGTTGTCGGGAGCCATAAGGAGGCGGAGAGGTAGCTGATAGGGCATTTGGTGGAGAGGGAGATGGTGGAGAAGGCCTTATCAGTGGTGGCTCCTGTGAAGCATCGGGAAATTTGGCTATCGAGAGGGTTGTAGGGGGTGAAGCTAGAGCTCCAAGGTATTACATGATCACCAAGAGGGGCGGACGATGAAATCGGCGGACGAATTGATCCTGCACTCCTGACAGGAATTGTGCGGGGGAGGGAGAGTGGAGGTTTCTACACCGTTTCATTATCGTCGTATTTCATTTTGGTTTCTGGGGACATTGGTGTGCTGCTATGGTAGGAGCCCTGTCCGAAGGTTAAGTGGATGAATTAGTTCCACCGGAGGTCTAGGGAATGTTTAGATAGGATGGGTATTTGACCGGGTCCTATATTCTGCAGATATTTCTCTACAATTATGCCTAAGAAACCTGGCACTATAGGCAATGTTTAACTTGATTTCGTTGATATTACGGTGTTGAATGAGGAGAGTCGCTTCTGGTGATGATTAATTCAACATGGTGAGGAATTCTCTCGGAGAAAAATGGATTGACATCCATCATGTGCAAGGCTTTCCCGAATCCCTCGGTTGGCTCGCTCGCGGGTATGATGCAAGTAACGATAGCCTCTTCTTTATCCCCATCAACCTGGCCTCAGCTCCTTTCGAAGACAATGAGACCCGAGTGGCTCCGCCTGCCACACGGCTCTCAGAGCTTACAAAAGGGTTACAACTCACATCCCTTTTACTGTACCAGCGCTTCGCTCTCCCTCCTAGCTTTGCTTCCTTTGCCCCTCCCCCCTAACTATATCAAACAAACATACAAACGATCAACCTTGCCATGTCTGTCACTTCGGCTGCCGCCATACCCTTCTCCGAGCCTCCTTACCTTAATGGCCTCCCGTCTCCATACTACACCCCCTCGCACTACCGCTGGCAAAAGGCTTGTCGTTCCTTCATTAGCGAGAACCTCACTGCTAGCGCCCTAGAATGGGAGCGGGAGGGGTTGGTTCCCCCAGAGATCTTCAGCAGGTTTGCTACAGCAAACTTCCTCCTGCCGAACCTTCCTGCTCCGCTGCCGATCGATTGGGCTAAGAAGCTGGGCTTGGGCACACTTGCTGGGGGTCTAAAAGTGGAGGAGTTTGATTATCTGCACTTTCTGATCTACACCGATGAGGTTTGTGTCAGCTTGCTTGCCCTGTTGGTTGCCGCTGTGGGTAGGGTTTGACATGACATGCGGATAGATGGGGAGGAGCGGGTTGTCCGGTCCCGGCGCGTCCCTTACTGCCGGGATGGCATTCGGGGTCCCGCCGATATTGAGGTTCGGGAGCAGGCAGTTGCAGGAGAGATTCATCCCAGATTTGCTTACGGGGCGGGCGCGAAGCTGCATTGCGATTACGGAGCCGGGAGCCGGGAGTGATGTTGCCGGGATTGAGGCCACGGCTGTAAAGTCAGCGGATGGGAAAGAGTACATTGTTAATGGATCAAAGAAATGGTACTCCTCGTGCCTTTGCTTCATAGGCCCAGGCTAACGTTTCAGGATCACGAACGGGATCTGGGCAGACTATGCTACAACCGCAGTACGCACTGGCGGACCAGGGTCTGCGGGTCTCTCATTACTCCTCATCCCACTGAAGAACAACCCGTCCATTACCCTCCGCGAGTTGGCCGTCATGGGGCTTGCTACCTCCGGAACCACATATATAGAGTTCGATGACGTTCACGTCCCTGTCGAAAACCTCATTGGCATAGAAGGCATGGGCATGCGCTACATAATGACGAACTTCAACCATGAACGCTTAACCATCGCCATCAGTACAACGAGACAAGCGCGTGTCGCCGTAAGCACAGCGCTGGAATACGTCCTCAAACGCGAGGCATTTGGAAAGGAACTGATAGAGCAGCCAGTGGTTAGGCATCGACTTGCGAAGGTCGGAGCTATGGTAGAAAGTATGTGGGCATGGATTGAGCAGATTGCGTATCAAATGAGCCAGATGAAGAAAGAGGACGCGGATCGGGAGCTGGGCGGGCTGACAGGACTGGTAAAAGCGAGTGCTGGGAGGGTGGTCGATGAAAGTGCTCGATGCGCGGTTTTGCTTTTTGGCGGGAATGGATTGACGAGATCAGGGAAGGGGGAGTTGATTGAATGTATGTGCTACTCCCTTCTAAACTATCTACTGATGGTTTATCCTGCTCCTAACCGTGAGCTGATTTGATGGATGAATAGGCATCTACAGAGACGCCCCTAGTGCGAGAATCCCAGGCGGTAGTGAAGATGTCTTGTATGATCTTGCGATTAAGGAGTTAGTCAAGAGTTACCGTAAGAAAATCCGGGAGATGGAGAAGACGTCAAAGTTGTAGATTTGGGGAATTTATGTGTACGAGGCTGGCGACAAAAATGATGAGCAGTGAAGGGTTTTCCACCCAGAATAGCCGTATTCACAACCTTCTAGTCACTGATTTAGTGAAGCAATTTGGGCTCAATCTTCGCCCATTTGCACAATAATTCTCTAGATTTTACTTTCCAACCCTTTAGAAGTCTGTATCTAGACTGGCTGAGGAATTGTTAAGAGAGTAATAGTTGGTACATTGGTCTTGGCGCAATTTCTGACAATTTTGTATGGGAAATGGCAAGGCTTGGCGCTGTTTTTGACTTCAACTTTACAATATTGCATGCCAAAGTGTCCAATAATTCTTTAATAATCTATAATTGCTTGGAGAGATATTTGAAAGAATTCTGGACCAGGATATCAAATTTTGAATTTTTTTGCACCCCCAGAATATGTTGAATAGAAAGCGTGAAGTAGCATGGTTTCGGTTGTTACATGCAATTCTGCTCATCATTTTTGTCACCAGCCTCGTACTTTTCTGGTGTGTAAATCGATGCATAGTTGCCATTGAGCAGGGATAACCTTGAATGGCGCTATGGATCCACCTTCACTCTGCAAGCTGCTTGTAAATATGTAAATAGACGGCCTCCCAGGTCACCAGGGCATATGCTGATCGGCCGTCTACTCGAGTACTTGGGTGTGAGGGTAAGTGATCGGAAAAAAAGTGGTGTTGAGCCAACCACTTTTTTTCCGATCACTTTTTGCTCCATGCTAGTACTAAAGAAAAAATAATATCTGGCCGGGTCATGAAGGAAATTTACCACCCACGGGTAGCGGATATCTACAGTACACAGTGGGAAAGAAATGAGCTAACTTTAGTAGCAGGCCCATGGAGTCCTGACATCACTGTCTCTTTAAATTTATGTATGACTCTTGCAAGTCTACCCACAGTATTGCGAGTAAGTTAACGTACGACTTTCTGTGAGACGCATCGTCACCAGATATCACTCGCTTTACCCTTCGGGCTGTGAGCCAAAACATCTGGGGTTCTATAGGAATGAGAAGCGGAATGGGTGAAGTACTGACGACGACGAAGGCATCATATGCCCCTTGCTTTAGAATCCCAAAACTCTACGAGTACGGGTTCCAGCTAACTTATGCATTAAAGTTATTAACATGTTTGGCATAAGGGAAGAGGGGGGTTTTGTTTTTTTTCTGATATGGCAACACCCGAGTTCATGTTATCATATCTTCAAACCGATCCCGCGTTTCTTCCCTCTCGAAGGAAGGTTTGTCAGATGGCGGGCGTGGTTGACTAGGTAGTACATGCGACTGGTGGGATACTGTGACATACGGCCCGGTTTCTGAACTTTGTATTTCAAATAAGTATTACCCCCGCTAATTCCCGACGTGAGGTATCATAGGTTTATTGTACCTAAGTTAAGTGTTTGAGCGGACACATACATGTTAATCTCCCGACGCTCTATCAGGCTTTGGCTTTCCACTAGCGGTTATCATATGGTTCCTGGTTCTTTCTGCTTTTGGTATTTGCCTTCGGAGGTGAGGGCTGAGTTAAGATGTGAAGATTGAGTTATTGTCGCTTTTGGATCGGCGGTGTTCTAGTGGTGAGCCGTTCTTGGTGAAGGTATCCCAGGTTTAATTTCTTGAGCAGTTTCGGTTGTATATTGTCCGGTCTGGCATATCTCCGTGCGGTTGATATACCAAGGAGTATGATAGTAGATGACATACTGTCGGACTTGTAGATAGCATTAGCGACTTTGCGTATTATTTTTTAAGGATTGCATATGCTCTTGCGTGGTAGAATAAGCGTGTGGTTTGGGTAGTTGTGCTCATGTTATTTAAGAGAGGAGGAAACTCTTCAGAGGAGGAGAGTGGATGGTGGGATTTTCTCCGGTGATTTGAACCTGTTCTTTCAGTCTTCACCTTTCACCGCTCTTGTGGCTTGATCAAACCAATCGATTACGGCTATCTAGCAACCATCCTTCACCCTTCACAGCGAGGCTTTGCTTCCTTGTGTCTTCCACTGCAGGGTACCCTCACTGGAGCATTTGCGGCCAGGATTGCCAATACTCACGGGAGAACTCCCGACGAGGAAGTCCCGCTACAGTACCATGCCCTAATAATTAAAGTATCCCCTTAAAGCAGAATTCCCCTCGGAGTGCAATTATCACCACTATATCCCGGCAAAAGAAAAAAGCCAGGACCGCCTTCCAAGATGAGTGAGAAATTATGCAAAAAGGTTGGTAGCACAAGGGGACGAAGTCGAGATGTAGGGCATAGTCGCGGGGCGAAGGTTATTCGAAGGGGATGCAATGCACACAAGGAAGGTATGGCCATGCAGTCTAAAGGGGCGCTAGAACCCACCTATTCCGGGGGGGGAGCGAAATTGTGGCGTAAAGCATGGGTGACATTCCAGATTTCACTGCTAACCTAATCCTTTGTCCAAGAGTGGAGGTTAAGAAGCCAGCCCAGGGGATTCGGTGATCACAGCATATGCGGTTAATACTTGCGGTGTCGAAGCGTTTTTTAAAAAGACTGCTATTGCATACCGCCCAAATCCAAGCAAAAAGGCCGAATTTTGGTGGTATGCAATAGCAGTCTTTTTTAAAGACGCTTCGACATCGCGAGTAGTGGCGCCCAGAACCCGTTGTTGATGTGAAGATAGAAGCAGGGAAGTAATTCCTCTACATCTCTCACACATCTCTTGGTGGACTAGGGTTAGAGATTAGGATGGACTTTCTTGCATGAAACGACTTTTTGGAAATGGGTCTAGGATCGAGAGGGGCACGAATGGCAATCCCCACTTCTGGTGGGCAAATTCCATAACCTCTAAGTGACTGCTATCCCTTAAAGTGGTGAAAAATGGTTGATTCCCCTGGAATAAGGGGAAAGTTTGCTAGCACAGGCGCCAGAAGTGGACAACCGCCTTATCCTAGATCCATTTAGATCCATCCCAAGTGAAAAAGCCAGCAATCGTGTTGGCAATTGGATACTACCTCTTCTACAATCGGGATAACCCCGATATTCCCAACAAATGTTTAGCTTAATGTAAGAAAATTTGGCACTTGTCACCCCTGCAGGTTAGAGAGAAAGCGTACAGTACTAGTACACGCTCTCCAGGCATGAATAAACCTAGGGGGGGAGGCGAGAGGTCTGCGCAAAGAAACCGTCCAGAGCGGGCAAGACCTCCGTATCTCATGGTGGATGTGTGGCGCGGGTCCCCCACCTTCCTAATCCGAGTGTGGCCCAGTGACTTTGCCTGACAAAATCATGAAGTATCACATATTGAACTACTATGTTCTCGACTTGTTGTGCAATATTAGAGGTGACTTTGAATTGTCTTTCCAATTGTCAGGTATTATCAATATGACCCCATGGTTGGTATCATGCGGCCGCACTCCAAATAGCTAAAGGTACAATACATATCTCTTGGACTATCTGCTCTGGTGCTTCCTTAGATCAGATAATAAAGCAATATTATTTGTATTGTGTGCCATAAGTAGAGGCATGCAGAGATGCTACTAAATGACCCTGGGTTGATGAGTACAGTAGGTCTATTGCTCTGCATAATTTGAACTGCATATGTCTGGCAGAGCTCTGTCCCAGTACCTTCATCGCTACTGAGACATTGCCACGGTACCTCTCTTTCTACAAAGATTCTGTGAATGGAAGTGTACATGTTGTGTTTTGATATAATGCCGTGGAATTTCATATCCAGCAAGATCATTGTTGATCACTCATGTACTGGCCGGCTAACTTAGAATAAAATGAAAATAAATAAATACAATATTTTTGGAATTGCAACCCCTGCACCAGAGCGCCGTCCCCAACTACCGGTGTTTCAGTTCTTCTACTTGTAGTACTCGCGACAGGGGTAAAGTATTGGAACAAACATGGGGGCGAATGTCTGTGCGATGAACAAAAAAAAAGAGCGGTTATTTTCCCTCTTAGGTATCTTGGGATATGAATAAAGGGAATTTCGCATGGCCATCTCGACCCCAGTTTGTTCCAATACTTTACCCCTGTCGCGAGTACTCTAGGGTGCTTGCTGGGATTTTGCTGCGCCGGCAGCTGCAAACACGAACAAATCCGCGACCTGATAAGAAACGAAAAAAGCACTGTTGTGCATCCAGGCGACAGAATCTATCATCTGTTCACCTTGGCTAATGTGATGGGCACGCTGTGGGTCGGTTTATCTGACAGGGGGTGATCTCGGGGTTTTGGAAGTTTCCTTAAATTCCCCAAGGATCTAGACAGTATCGCACGACAATCAGGTTCCTGCGGCTACCTTAACCCAGCTCTCGTAGCTGAGCGAGCTTGGATCGAGGTTCCGCAAGTACCGTATAGTACTAGTACAGTACTCTGCTGCAGCGTCGTGCTTGGGATTGAATTGCTAACACTTTAAGGGAGCGCGCGTCCGGTTCCCAAGCTTTCATTTTGACCCCAACTATACAAAATTGTATTTTGCTTTTGATTATCATGTCTAGTTAGAACTGGGGCTTGAGATAGCAATGATATCAGCATGGAGGTTTCTGAATGTAGGAACGTGGTGGTGGTGGTGGAAGAATGACTTAGTGTATTTCCTATCTATGACCGAAGGTATATATAGAGATACATGACCGCCAAGAGCCAACAACCGGTTCTACTAAGCCTACTGCTGAACCCCAACACATATGAGGATAGCTACCCGTACCTACTGCTACCCTAATATCTAACACTCCCCTTACGGGCGCTATCCCATGAAGCCGCTAAACACTAAGCTATGCTTAAAAAATTTCAAACATTGCCCGTAAACACACATAAAATCCCATCGGGATCAAGACAAACCGCACATTTTAACAAAGACGACATGTTTAGCTCCCGCCAAAGGCTTAGTGAGCCCATCCGCTACCATCCTCTCCGTGCTACAGTAATCCATGACAACCTCTTCCCCATCCTCAATAATCTCCCGAATCTGACAAACGCGAACACCAACATGCTTGGAGTGAGGTTTGTATGCCGTATCCGTAAACGTAGATAAAGATGCCTGGTTGTCCATCAGCAAAAATAATACCTTGCGTCCTGTGCGCCCCGTGCGTCTGACGCCCGGGATGTCGGAATGCTAATCGCGAATCAGGACGTAACGTCGGATCGACGTCGCGTCCTGACTTTGCGTCACCT
>Ga0307513_10002616_pt1 | contig 24848 bp, 27 predicted proteins | sample 15_EM_MG_FD_202174 | JGI IMG/M metagenome (GOLD analysis project Ga0307513, IMG submission 202174) | Populus trichocarpa ectomycorrhiza microbial communities from riparian zone in the Pacific Northwest, United States - 15_EM | ecosystem: Host-associated > Plants > Roots > Unclassified | place...
GGGGGGCGCGACTGGGGTTTGTTTTTCGAATGTGGTGCTTCTATCACTACTCGTTCGCTCGTTGGTTAAACACCTATAGTATCAAAGCCACTCACCGTCGATGCCAGGGGGAAAAAAATCGACTTTTCTTCCCTTCTTTCCGTGTTGCTCATTAGTCTTGCTATAGTGTGGCTACCCTACCCCTATCCATCCCATCCAAAAGCCTAGAATTGCAATCACAAAGTATCACTCGACAAGCGACCGCCTGCCGCTGTGAAATCCCTAGTCTTATTTTCCTGTGCTGTCTATATTTCTGGAGGAGGGGATTAGACAGGAAAAAAGTTGTCCTGACATTTTTGACACGGGAGCAAGAACTTATCTCTCCCAAGCATAGATTCCTCCTAGTCAGGGTAAGTAAAACTCTGATACATATCTGATTGATAACAGGTTGAATAAGTAGCATCTAGTAGCTGGTATTGAGAGGTTGCAAACACCGAGCAAGGTTGCTGGCTGCAAAAGAACTTTTTCAAAGGGAATTACAAAAGGAAGGACTCTCAATATTAGGTCGACCTTACTCTTGTTGAGCTAGGTCAAAGGGCATTTGCTTATGTTCCTTTTCCATTAGTAAAAGGGAAGAAAGAAGGAAGAAAGAGGAGGGTTTTAATTTATGAAATTGACCCTTTCCAAAGTTATAACGCCCTGTGCTTCGCCCTCGGGGATGGGTGTTACGTGTTGCATGAAGCCAGGATATCATGAGAATCGAGTCGGGAAACAAAATGCCACCGACAAAAGTTCCCGCCAGGTCTTGACCTCAAAAAAAGGGAAGACTAAAATAAACTATTTCATATATACAAAGTATCCGAAACACCATATCTTACATACGCTCCTCCATCACGGATTCCACCTATTCAGACCCTGATGAAGAGGGAGGTCTGGGTCCATTCCACATTTTCCGCGCTTCACCTATTAAAGTCCGCACCTCTGAATATTCCGGCCGACTTATTTCCTGGTCGATCTGCCCTGCTCGGAAGAGAGGATTAGCCCCATGGCGCAGCAGCATCTCGACCATATCTCTCTGGTTCGCACGCGCAGCATTGCGCAGCGTATCGCCATCGTCCTCGTTCACATCTGCTCCCGCTTCCAACAGCGCCTGGGCGATCGTGAGGTTTTTCTCGTGCTTGACAATGTCGAATAGGTCCAGGCCGTACGCCTCGGCGCCCGCGTCTAGCAGCATCATGACCATCTTTTCGTGACTGCCCAGTGCTGCGTTGTACAGCGGTGCTAGGTTCCCCTTCAGCCCGTTCCAGGCTCTCGCGTTTGCCCCAGCGCCCAGAAGCATTTCAACGCTCTGCTCCGAGCCCCCTCTTGCAGCTTCTTCCAATGCCCGCTGAAGTGATTTTTTGTCGACCTCTGCGCCCTCGCTCAGGAGCATTTTAACAATTTGGTCGTGGCCGCCTGCTGCTGCCCTGATCAATGCCAGCCCCCCCTCCGCGCACGCATCTGCTCCCCTGTCAAGTAGCATTTCCACGATGCCCACATGGCCCTTCCCAGCCGCCTTAACTAAAGCCTCACCGTCCTTCTGGTATATATCCATTCCACTGTCCAGTAGGGACTTGAAAATCTCTACGTGTCCACCCTCAGCCGCGAGCGCTAATGTTTGTCCGTCAATTGTGCGCATATCCATTTTTGCTTTGAGAAGCATCTTTGCAATAGCTTCCTGTCCGTTTTCTATTGCTCTCAGCAACGCATCTCCTTTACCGATATTAACGTCGGCGCCGTTATCTAGAAGCATCTTCACAACCTCTTCGTGTTCCCACCGGGCGGCTTTCTCCAGGGCCCAACCGTTATGTGCATTGACGTCCGCGTCTTTACTTAATAATAGCTTGATCACCTCCATATGCCCCTTCTCGACCGCCCTCATTAGTGCTGCCCCGCCGCGCGAGTTGATGTTTGCGCCCCGTTCCAAAAGGAGGGTAACCACCTTTTCATGTCCGAACCTCGCCGCCTCTACTAGAGCCTTGCCACCTCGGGCGTTGACAGCGGCCTCTAGTGATACCTGGTCACGCTGTTTGTTGAAGTGGCCCTCGTTGTCAAGCATCACCCGTATGATACCTTCCCGCCCCCGACAACTTGCTACAATCAACATAGTTTCGATAGAGGTGATTTCGAGATCCAATAGGTCAAATAATTCTCGGAATATATCGGAGTAACCAAAACTGACGGCTGCTACCAAGGGATTGTTTGGCTGACTTTTCAGGTCATCGATGTGGGCTCCAAGAAGCAATTTCCTCCGCTCCGCGTACACCAAGCTCGTGATAGAAGTGCTAGCATATTTCAGCCACCTTTCGTAGCACCATCTGTGCTGTTTTTCGGGATTTAGAAAGGTTTGTAGCGACTCTTTCACCTCCCCCGAATAAACACCGAGCTCCTTGCAACCTTTAATGTGCGTGGGCCAGAACAAGGCAGCATATCTGAAAAACGGATCCCCTGTCTGCGAAGTATCCCTGCGAGTTATAGGAATGCGCCCATTCTCGCTACCAACCTGGATACCGGGGCTGGAGAGGAGCGAAAGGCAGACAGTTGTGGCCATGATACAATTGCTAGTATTTCTAAACCCATCTAGAGTATCGAGGAACTCTCGAACCGATAGGTGGGAAAAGCGCAAGACGTTCAGCTCAGTGTCGTGCGCAATTAGGTTATGGCAGGTTTTGAGCAGCGCTGCAACATCTGTCGCGAACTGTGGGCCGGGAGGGCTACCGCCTTGAGCCCTGAGTTGCAATTCTATGGCTGAAGCAAGTTCCTCAGGAGCAAGGGGTCGAATAGAGCACATCAACCAAGCAAACGTTATTTTTGCTATATCAGGACTGCTCCCTTCCTGCATGTTTATCAGCTTGTAGATCTCGCTGTACATTTTGAAAAGTCCGCTCGGCAGCTTCCCCAACTTCTCCTTTATCTCGCTCTCCGTCTTGAGTCGACAGAGATTTTCAATCTGTAGTGCAACCCATTGAAACCTAACATATAATATTAGCAAACGGTAATTCGTGCTACGGCAGAAGAGCGTGTTGAATACATTCCGTTGGCGCCTCCTACGAGTCTGGTATAAATTAGCTCTTTCAGCTCTGGGCTCACATCACCCTGCAGTAGCTCCCTCTCCTCAACAGAACGATTAATTTTCTCTCTGACGAATTTCTTTATATCCCCCTCATTGTCTTTAGCTTCAAGGTGGTAGTTGGGGAAATTTTCGAGCTGGCGAGTTGTATCGTCATTGGAACGACTGGAGACAAAAATCTTAACTAGGTTTTTCGAGGAGGTAATGATGTATTTGAGTGCTTCCAGAAGTTCCCTTCGGGCGTTTGTGTCACATTCATCCAATGCGTCGACGATCAGAATGGTCTGTTTATACAATTGACTGAATTCAACGATCAGGTTGCGACTCTCAGTTGATGACAAGGGGTCGGAAAGCCTTCCTGATACGTTACGCTTCTCGTATATTTCGACGAGAGGTTTCAAGAGGTCGGGGTTGGTAGGTGACAGAGCTAGTTGTTTGACAAGCGTTTTCAGGACGACCTCGCAGCTCCTCCGAGAGCCTTCATTGCGGTCAAAGTAAAAATAGGCTAAACCCTCGCTAGGGTGTCGACTTTTTAACAGTGAATCAACCACCTTCGATCTAGTGTTTAATTAGTAGTGAATCAAGCAAGGAATTTGGATATATTTGGATTTACTCACGTTAGTCTAGTCTTTCCCGCACCCGCTGCACCATCATAAATACGTTAGGTAAGATATACAAGGGAATCTATAGAGCGGGCACCCACGAATCCCCCGTAATAACAGTAGCATGGAAGCACTTGATGATCGCCAAGCTCCATACTCATTCCTCTCGAGTAGCCATTCTCCGGTGCCATCCAATCGAGTCGCGCTGATGCGTTGGTGGTGGTGGTCATATGGAATCGCAGATGTCCATTGCAAGATAGCTGTTTTTTCGGTTTCTAGTATTTGACAGCACTGTTAGAAAAGGTGGCAGAATTTTCAATTGATAAATAAACGAACTTTCTAGCTTCGAGTGTGGCCCGATTACCACTGCCTCGAATCGGCTTGTGGTGTCCGTCAGATTAGCAAGAAAGGTGAGAACTCGGTGAAAGTGAACTTCAGCAAAATTAGCATTAAGCGTTCGTGTAATTTATAAGAGATCAGCTCCAGCTAAGTAAACTCACCAAGTCCCTCATCATCAAAGCACTTTTGATCTGCGATGCTGTCAGATCAGCGCGAACAAGACGGATCCTCCGCAGAAGAGGTTTAGCTCACATGAAATTTCTAGAACCCGTGCCTCCCTACACATATCGGTTTCCAGAGACTCAATTTCATCAAAAAGAGTCCAGAGGTCATCATTACCGAAGGCGGCTCCAGCAAAACGTGCTGTAAAAAAATTACCCAATGGGTTAGTCTCCTCAATCCTATCATTGCCATCCCTTCAATAAGGTATTTCACCTGTCGTTGTCCGTGAGCAGATGTTCTTAGCCTGAACTAGGAATCTAAATATGGCAGTATAAAGCTTCACCAGACTGCCCTCAAGGGAAACAGAGGAGATTTCTTCGGAATTGTGGGAACTCAGATGGTCGGGGCCAAAAAGGTCGGAGTTGAGATAAAGCTTCTCATAGATTGCGCAACGGTCTATAAGAGAGCCAATCTTTTCAAGGCCAATCAATACTATCCCCATTGGTTCGTCTACCTTTACAATGGCCTATATGATATGGCGCGATAAATTAGCCGACTTGGAACTCGCGATATGGAGTGAATGGAAACTTTAGTGTGGAACCCACCTGGAGCAGAAACCGAAATCCGGTCCACGGTAATCCTGCATGGGATAGATCGTATTGCGAGACGATATCACCGATAGTCTCAAATTTCTCTATCCAGGTCATTATCCTGCTTACTACATCGTGGAGGAGCAATTCCTTCCCCTTCCAATTGAACTTCCATCTCTTTTCATAACATATATTCTGATATATTTTAGCATTCCCGAGAGTTACAATAATGAGGTTCTGCTGCTCTGAGAGTCCAAGAAACATTTGGCGGTCCTCCAGGGGAAGGGTTTCGAATGCCTTGTCCCATAGCGAGATTTTTTTCCGAACAGTGTCAAGCGGCAGCACGTTATTTGCCCCTAAGTCAACTTCCGTCTCCCCTGAACCCCATGTACCCCGCGGTAGTGAAGCCCCCAGAGCTATGTTGGAGGCCAGTGAACCTAACTCCTCAAAAGGTGTAACGCAAGGTGACCTCACTGGGTCGGCAGGCTTCTTGACCCCCCCCCTGGTGATGAAAAAATAAATACGATCTCTTTTGCGCTGTTTGCGGGGGTGATGTTGTTCCGGCAACATAATCACTGGTGATTCAAGTCTGCTGTGAAATATTTTAGTCGGGGCTTACAAGCGAAGGAGATTGAACTGCTTTAGTATTGAAGGCAGTACACATTCCTTGTGCTGCTGGCTTACCTGGACGAGTTCGCCTGTTTCACCGGATCTCCAAACTGCATGGTGAGTGAGATTGTTGGTAAGAGTGAGGATTGCTCTGTACTGAACAGTGGTGTCGGGTATTATAAGACGGTCGGGTTACCTTGGGTCAGCTAAGTACGGTATATTCACCTACGGCGAAAAAAAGAAAAGAGAAATAAAAAAAGCCCCGAAGGCTGAGATCGGGATACAGTGCCGATGGGATGGGGTCCTCGCCCATAGACTGTATGGGGGATACTTGTAAATTTGCGATGGTCGGCGATCTAGCAAGGATAGGTGAGAGTCTCATAGTGGCATCAATACCTGGCCATCCGGGGATAGAAGCTTCAAAACCCGCCCAGAGCTGCTTCTTCCCCAGTTTCGCAGTTTTGGAGAATCTGGTCCCTGGGCTTATCCACAACTATCATCCATTGAGGGGCAAGATTAGTCTTCATGCCCTGCCGGGACATCGAAGAACCCTACAATCGCCCTGAACGAAGTAGTGACGCTAACCTTTGTAGGCGAAGTCGGCAAAGGCCTAAGAAGCCACCATTTATTCCAGCATGCTGCGTGACATAAGGGGTCCACCAACCACCAAATCGCAGCCAAAAATAATGATAAAACAAGATGCAGCTCACAATCACCACAATTCACGATTACGGTGAAGCGTGAGAGTCAACTCGATAGAAAGCAATTGGCTCCGTTCTACGCGTAATTGTATGCTATGCGCAAACTACAGCACCTAAACGGTGGGGCACTGCGCTGTGATGTGTAGATGCTGTGTGTTGATACGATGGCGCCGCTTCGTACAGTACTTGGGCGAGTAGAAGAAGGTCGTGCACAGGGCTAGCTGATGCTACAAAGCGCAACTTGCGCATGGAATTAGTGTGAGTACCGTACCGTCCTTCAGTTTTTATCGGTAATTACTCGTATCGCGAGCCTTCACCGTTAGTGTCAGAGAGAATGGGACTAGGTTAGTTCGGGGCTTTTCCACATGATCCCCATGACACTCGGGCATGACGCAGAAAGTTCACGAATCCCCCTAGGAGTGCAGGGGGGAAAGAGAGAGAGAAGAGGGATTGCAAGCCCAACCACCGGGGACTCTCCTGCAACTGCGCACGCCCAATTGCCAGCTGTACTCGAGTACTCGAGCACAGTACCAATTATTAAACCGTGTAACGTCACCGACAGTCTCAGCTCAAGTGGGGTCGAGCATAGTACCTATGAACTTCATCCACGGAGTTTTGCAGGGCAGGGCTAAGGCAGCTATTTCCAGGATGTGGCATCGAACGCAATATTAGTGGGCAGGGTGCTGGTTCGGGGGTGAACCGAAAGGTGATCGGAGCAGGGAAGGTTGTGATGAGAGTGCCTGTCGTAATCGACTATGTTCGCGCCAATTCATCTGTGGCGGAAGCAGAGTTTATCGTTCACCTGCAAGTAAATTCGGCAAGCGCGACAACTTTACTAAAATCCCGAGTGATCACTAGTGGTGGGTTGTCCTCTCATCCGGAGCAACAAAGTCTGCCGCAAGAGAGAAGAAGGAAAGAAAAGAAAGAAAGGGGATCCCTGGTTCATACAATACATCCCAAGAAATGCTAAACCGGGCTTATGATGGCATCGATGTGGGCAGCTCTCTAGATCTATCATAAGAGTACCGTATGGTAGGGCAGAATACGATACCTCCAACATCGTTGACTGTCCGCCGCTTTCACAGCCACGGCTTATTCGATACCATAAGTTTTTACAAGACATGCCTTCACTAGCCTACCGATACCGTGAAAGCCAGAATAATCCAGATCCTCACCAGGACCTCGGGGCTGCCTCCCCGAGCAATGTTTCTCGTATTTTTCTTTTTATTTGTCTCAACTGCAGGCTGGAGTTGGGGGATTCTGGGCGTCTTATTAGCGTGAGGTCCAATTCTTCCAGTTTTGACGATAGGCACTTTCCCCCGTGCCATAGTTCGTGTAGCACGGTGCAGTCCAAGTTTGTTCAAGCCTGTACGTGATACTGCTAAGACATTGTATGCATGTAGGGTACAGTATTTGGTACGGTACCTACTCGTGTACGCCCCTAATACCATTGACAGCTTTACGGGCCACTCACTCGGACAGATACTGACCAGTGCTTGAGCCTACCGTACTCGTATAGTAGGTCCGGCCGGCATAGTATGGTACCCGTAAACCATCGGAATCTTCTTGTTTGGGTCTAGCTCTCCGGGGTGGCCCGAGCTCCTGCCTGGGGGCCATCATACCAGATCCCGAGTGCAGTTTCGGTACTGTGCAACATATTGCGTTGATCTAGCGCTGCCGGAAAGGAAGAAAGGAAGAAGGTGGTGGGCGGGCTATGTGCTTTACGGTAATAGCCCATCCAAGTTTTTTTCTTTTGAAGGTGTAACTTAGCCCGAGATAAGACACCAGTGCTTACCCCAAGTATGATAAGTCAGCTATTAGGGGGGTTTAGCCGGCCGTGCTATCAGCGTTGTGTGCTAAATTTTTGAGCTAGTTTCCAAGAAGATATGATGGTGGATGGCCTGGGTTTAGCCAACCTGTGCTAAATCAATTTTTCTCTTAGTTATGTAAGATGGTGGTTTTATCGTGGGGCGTGACTTGGAATCTAGTCTGGCTAACCTGTCTTGGTTGTTTGCTTATGGGGATACACGGAGCGGAACACTGTGCTAAGCAACACCGTTTAACACATCGTGCATCTTTTATCAAAACATAAACACCGAGACTAGTGGTGTTGCCACGGTGAATGGGCTGGTTGCCTCTGGCAACAGCACAATTATCTTTTAGCACGGCTGGCTAAACCCCTCTAATATATTGAATCAATATTTTAGGCGGTGTCGTAAGGTGTTATATTGGTCATTTACAAGCGTGCGCCGGGCGCGGGATGAGTTAGGAGGGCAACTTAGTATTATAGCAGTGAGTGCATTTTTGGAAAGTTTGAACAACGCAAAAAGCCCATCCACTTCACTGCTCTCAGAAACTAGGCATCCAACCTTTTCTTCCAATCTTATAACCAATGGAAATGCCACACAGTATATCGAAAGGGCTATGACACTTGGTCGAGGAATGATTCAAATATTCTAAATGCACGCCAGCGATTTCTGTTTTTTTTTCTTTTTGGCCTTCTTAACGCCTACTATCGGCATTCTACCCAAGGGAGGAGATTATCCCGAGTGACGTTTAGTGAACACTACACCTCTTGTCTCTGGAAAACCACCAAAGTGCTCCACCCGCCACAGACCACATCTCTAATCACCTTCCCGTGTCTGCACATGCCTTCGATCTCCCTCCATTCCCCCCTCCACCTTCCCCCCCCCCTGCCAAGCTGTCCATTCTCACCCCGACCGATACCCCATAACTTCCCGCCGGCCCAAGCGACAGCATGCCCATCGCCAACGCTAACCCCGTCAACTACTTCGAACTCCTGAACAAGTTCCACCTCCCCCCTACCGGCCAAAACTTCCCCGCCGGCCCCTCCCCAAACATACAGATCCCTCTCAACACTAACCGCGGCGGAGCACCACCCTCCACTACCCACTCGGGCGATCGCAATCCCATCCAGTGCGTCCACGATCCCGGGAGCCCCCGCAGATGCTTCAGCCGTTGTCTCCCTGCCCAGGTACTCGTGCCGTGCATCGCCCCATGTAATCACCCTGCCACCGTATTCCCTGGTCAATGCCACGAAGCCGCCCTCATTAGCGTGCAACTCCATCACACTACCACCCCCCGCGAGCTTCCACCGCTGCCGCGCATTCTTCAGTAAGAAGGCCGAGAAGGAGCGGTAGACTAGTACTTCGTCACCCTGCACGACTGCGACGACGCCGTTTCCCGCAATTGCGATGTGTGAAGTGTCATTTATCCCTTCGACCCGCTGACCGAAGCAGACCTGTTTTGTGCCATAGTGCTGGAGGAGGTGGATTGTTTGTGCTGTTGTGGTCACGCCTTTCAGACCTGTGTGGTCGCCGAAGGCGGAAGTTATTGGTGAGAGATGGGTTGATGGAATGGTTAGTTGGGTATTGGCGGAGGCGGCGCCGAGGAGGTGGAGGTTGCCGTCTATTTCTACTGCTTTTTATTATTATTGTTCTTTGTTGGGTAGGAATAATGTGGATGGGGGGGTGGGGTTGGGAATGGTGGAAGGTAGGAGGGGGCTGAATACGTAAAGTATCACTCCATCCGGCGAAAAGTACTCTTAACGAATTGTTTGCTGAAGCGATTATTTGCGGGATACGGATGTCTTCGGGAATCTCTGAAGGATTGGTTGACGGGGAGAGTTGTCCGTGGGCGTTGAAGCCGAAGGCGATTAACTCCATTGAAAACAGGGAGGGGGGGAACGTTGGTGATGGTTCAAGCTTTGGGGAGCCTCATCTCTTGGCAGGGAAGGGAGGAAGGAGAATCCCCGGCTCAAGATTGCACTCCTGATGACCATCACCTCCTTCAAACACCTGACCCTACTACGCCAAAACACTTAAAATGCCTTCACCGCGTCGATCCAGTCATGAACACTCTACGGCCACCGCCGCCACCACCAAACAAGCACAACCCTCACTAATGTTTTTGCCTACCGACTGGGCGTCTTTCCTGGCTATCATGGCTGATACTCTCCACCTCACACCAGAATCACTCTCAATGGCCTATGTCTACCTCCACCGCTATAATCGCTGGGCATCGGAGGAATCCTGTTCGCCACTGGACGATCATGTACTGCTTTTGCCCCGCCTCATTTAAGTTACTCCTAGCTAACCAAATCCAAAGACACTGTGCCTCGCCTCCCTCTCCCTCTCTACAAAAGCCACCGAATCGCCTAGAAGGCTTCGCGAGCTTCTTGTACCAGCATATGCTCACCTCCATCCATCTTCACCACCGCTGACCTTCCCCTCGCCCTTGTATGACTCGCTCAGGTCAACGGTTGTGGCCGCGGAGTTATTGCTGCTTCGCGTACTGCGATTCGACTTACGTGTTCCCTTGCCCTATGACTTCCTGCCGAGATTTCTTGAGAAGGTTTTACCTCCGGTAGCCACCCCTGGAGAAGAAGAGTGCGCGGAGACTAAGATTGTAGATATCTGCGAGACGGGGCTCGGGAGGGAGGTTTGGAGTGTTGTTGGGAGGGTCATGACGAGCTATAAGATTTGCAACTTCTTTCCTGCGAGGAGCGTTGCGGCCGCATGTTTGTTCCATGTGGCTTTGAGACGGGGGTTGAAGATTGGAGACGGTTCGACGAAGGAGTGGGTGAAGAGGCTGACTGGAGGGAAAGTTGAGTATGAGGATTTTGTGGAAGCTTTGGAGGAGATCGATAAGTTGTGCGGTGCAAGTCCTGAGGTCCAGCATCAAGTCGGGAGAGCGACTTTACGAGTTGGATAATTGCTTTGAATCACAATCGATCGGCTACGCATCATTAGTGGGATGCTTGTGTCTGGTATTTGTACCCTAGACCCTTATTCACAATATACTTAATGCACACGGGTTTAAGGGAGAAGGGAGAGTAAAATCTCATTCAGTTTTGCTGTCCTCTATCTCTACTTGTTAAAGTTGTGTGTTCCTAATTCCACTAATCCCCCCTGGGTACACCGAAACGAAATAGGACAGGGATAGAAAGAAAAAAAAGAAGAGCTGGCGAGGGAGAAGTGGAGGCCGAACCCCATGGCGAAAGCGCTAGTTCACAGACAGACCGCGTACTCGTCGTCTTGGTCATCGAATACACTCGCGTGGCTTTTAACCCGCTCCAGCCGAGTGCTGACGTATCCAGAAACCTCTTCATCATCCCTTTCTCGCTCTCTTCTCTGATCTTCGGTTTCCTCATCGTCCTCAGCCCAATCGCTGCGGGCATCAATGCTCCTAGTGCTGGCTCTGCGCCCCATGTAGGGCTTGGGTTTGGAAATCCTGTTGAAGATATCATCAAAGTAGTGATTGGCTGCTGTGCTGGGTGTCCTTGGTGTCTGTGGTAATCTGCAATTAATTCCAGAGTCGTGAATCATCTTGGCAATCAATCCAGTCCACCCGGTTTGGTGGCTTGCCCCCAAGCCGGCACCTGAGTCGGCATGGAAGAACTCATGGAACCAAAGGTAGTCACACCAGTTAGGGTCGAAGTCAAGTTTGTTGTTATTAGCATTGCAGGCACGACGACCGTCGTCTCCACGAGCAAAGATGTGTTGGAGGCGGTGCTGGAGCTCCTCAGCAACGTGGCCAAGATGCATGTAATCCCCAGAGCCCGTGGGGCATTCTACTTTGAAGGAATCTCCGTAGAACATGTAAAAACGCAGAAGGGATTCAATGAGAAGGAAATTGACACAAAGCCAGATGGGCTGCGTGTTAAATGTCAGCCATATACCAGATACCTACTTCGGAGGCGACCACTTACGCCACGCCAATTACTGTTACCACCGAATAATGCACTGTTTGAATCACCAGGAACATAATCAACCTTGAATTCCTGTCCGTTAACGTTCATAGAATAAGGGTTTTCCTTGTGATATTTCGATAATCTGTTTAATTCTGTTAGCCCTATTTAGCGTCCTGGTATATGATACTCTTACGATCGAATCCCATGATCACTGAAGAACTCATCCTCGTCCAACATCTTCTCCAAAATCCTCTTCAATCTATCCTTGCTGACTAAACTCAGCAGAATCCTGTCGCCTTGACCCCTCTTTTTCATACTGGCGATGTTTCTCTCGGCAACATCAGTACGCTTCTCAACGAACCAGTCCATACGTTTCTTGAAACTTGGGAACTTGTTGATCAACTCGGGCTCCAAAGTCAAGACAGCATACAGCGGGATAAGCCCAACAAGTGACTTAACAGGCATTTGCTGCGAGAATGGGCCTCCCCATGAGATAGCATCATAATAGAAGCTAGTAGGAGCGTCAGTCCACCGAGAACAGTCAAAATAACCAAGCGGAAACGAACCCGTCTCCCTCATTCCACAAGCTCTCTTCTTCCCCACCATCCTTGTAGGTCATAGCATCGCTGATGAAGATGAAGTGTTCGAAGAATTTACTCGCAATATCCTCATAAATCCTCCGGTGTTTAGCCAGCTCGAGTGAGATATTGAGCATGCTCAGAGAATAAAACGCCATCCACCCCGTGGAATCAGCTTGCTCGAGGACACCCCCGGTGGGTAACGGCTCCGAGCGGTTAAAGATCCCAATGTTATCAAGCCCCAAGAAACCACCCTCGAAAACATTCTTGCCATCAAAATCTTTCCGGTTAACCCACCTATGAAATCTTCTATCAGTGTCACCCGAAAATAGCGAACTTTGTCAACTTACCATGTGAAATTGAGGAGGAGCTTTTGGAAGACACGCTCAAGGAAGTCGAGATCCTCGCGGCCATACATCTTCCGCTCAATCTTAAAAGTTCTAAAGACAGCCCATGCATGGACTGGGGGATTGACGTCCCCAAAATTCCACTCGTAGGCGGGGATCTGACGGAGAAACTTGTCAACTAGCGTGTTTCACCACAGGCTTGAATTTCACCTACCTGGCCATTGGGATGCATGTACCATTCTCTGGTCAACAGATCCAGCTGTTTTTTCGCAAAATCTGGGTCAACCATCGCCAACGGAATTGCATGGAACGCAGTATCCCATGCAGCAAAGAAAGGATATTCCCAGCAATCAGGCATACTAAGGACGTCATCCAGGTACATATGTTTCCAAGTTTGATTTCGAATCCCCTTTCTCCCAGGAGGTGGAGGTGGCTGCGATGGGTCTCCATTTGCCCACTGATCCCACACAAAGTGGTAATGCTGCTTCGTCCATAGCATCCCACTAAGCGCCTGCCGTTGAATATTTCTAAGATCATCAGCCATCGGTAGCGGGGAAATACGCCAGTAGAATTCATCGGCTTCGGAGCGACGGCGCTCGATGATGTCGTCAAATAGTTCTTCGTCGATCCCAATCTCCGGCTCACCGGGGATATATGTACGGGTTTCTACATTTCGGGAGAATTTGAACCGGACAACTGCGCAGCCACCAGGAGGCACTCCCTCGCCTTCCTCAAATGCGTACCAGGCCGCAGCCTTGGTACCAGTTTTCGCAGGGTTAATGGCATCCTTCTCATCGTCAACGATATACTTATGGAACGCATCCTTAACGTATGGTGTTTGATTCTCGCCGCCATAAAGGCACTTGTAATTGGTATCGTTATCCGTAAACATAAGCTCTGGCAGCACGTCCGGAGATTCCGGAGTGACGCCTGGTGAAGGCGAGAGCTGGAGATAACGATTTCCGAGTGACCAATGCTTCGACCCAGCAATTAACGGGCTTTCCTGCTTGATGTTTGGCTTCTTAGATTCATCCTCATGCCCCCAAGCCCAAGTATTGCGGAACCACATATGGGGGACAATGTGCAGAGGTGCAGGCTCGGGCCCACGATTCCAAGCCGTGACACGGAAAAGAAGCTCTTCCTCGTCGTTGGTATCCTTAGCAGTTTCAATGAAGATATCCCAATATCGATCATCCCTAACCATGAATTAATGACAAACCTAACGCAAACATAGAAAAGGGGTCCATACTTAAAAATGCCGGTATCCGCCACAGTAAATTCCCCCACGTCTCGACTCCGGTTGGCATTCTCCTCAACCAACTGCTTATAGGGGAATTTTCGCTGGGGATACTTGTATAGATATTTCATATAGGAGTGGGTAGGTGTGTTGTCGAGATGGAAATGTGCTTCCTTTAGAGATTCCCCATGATTTCCCTGGGGATTCGAAAGACCAAAGAGACGCTCTTTCAAGAAATCACTGCAAACCTTCAGCTATTAGGAGTAAACTACGGGCATGGAAAACATACTCGTGTTCATTCCAGAACACAAAAGAGATATTCTGAAGACCATGAGTGTCTGACACTCCGGCAATTCCATCCTCACCCCAGCGATAGGTGCGGGCTTTAGCATGATCGTGAGGAAAGTCTAGCACGGCAGTTAACAAACGCTCAATATTAGGAAATCAATTTCAATGGCATACGGCTCCAGGCATCCCCGTTCTCGCTAGCAACCCAATCAGTCAGCTTTTAGGATCCAGAGGTAGGGGCTGGCGAAAGAACTCACGAGTAATCCTCACGAACAGTTCCCCATTGGCGCCTTCATGATGACAATAATTGTTAGCATTGACCTTTCCTCATGAGTGAGAAGAATTGGTGTGAGAAACATGGAAGAAACTCACTCGCTGAGATAGGGGCCCCATTTCTTCCAATACTTTCTTCGTTCCCTGTCTTCCTTCAATCTCCTTTCCTCCTGCGTAAGATACTCATATTGGCCGTGCTTCACCATCTTTGGCCCCGGAATGAACGGTAGGGTTAGAAGGTGAGGAGTAAAAGATAGTGTCGGACAAGGGACACAAAAAGTGTAAAATGGAGGGACAAAGAGGGGCAAGAAGATGTCCTGTTGGAATAACGGAACGAGTGGTGGATAGGGCAAGAAATATATAGCATATGCACAGGTGATACGAAATAGGGTAGCAAACAATGGTTGTTAAAAGGGCTATGTGTAAACTATCGGAATTTAATGGTACAGCCCACCCATAAAACTTTATCCTTAACACCTTCCAATCCACCCAACACCAAGGCGAGAACCAGCCGAAATTATCAAAACCCAGGAGCCAGGGGTTCTCGATTCTTTTTTGTTTCACCGCCGGTGATGCTTAGGAGAAGGAGGATGAGGCCTTTTCGTTGGAGGGAGCTCTCTTCCGGAGGTGATTTCGGTATGAACACCCAAGATTTCTATATAAGCGAGAAGATGCATAAGAACTATCATCCACAAATCTAATATTTTCTAAAATGCTACCTTGCTGTTTGGTTGGTTGGTAATGGAGATCTTCTGTTGGCATGTCCTAACGCTTCTGCTCCATGCCGTAGGCGTGAACCCGCACCACTGTCTGATACGAGATATCCACCCCACTTGTGGAATTCCCCTGGGCCAAGAAAAGCCTGCCTATCTGTTTACCTATCATTAAGTGAAATCCGGCGTTTTTCTCGATTAAAGTCTGTGCTCAATCATGACAACTTTACTTCTATCAATGCCTCCCATTCTCGTGAACGGGCATATCCGAGTACTGGTGCTCGAGTGCAGGTAGACCGAGAAGATAAAGGAGAAAAGGCTCCTCGGAAGGATGGATTAAGCTGATAGGGCAACCTAACCACCCACCCTTCACCCGCAAATACACCAGATTAACGCCCACCAGCTGAGCCCAGATTGGTAACAACAGTTGTTGACCTTCGATAAGCCCAACTCCTATGACGTCATTTTCCTTAGCCTTTTTCTTTCGCTCTGCTCCACACTACCGTGCTGAAATAATCGAACGGCACGCGAAGGCGTCAAGATTTCCTCTGTGGATAAACGGGGGGAATCGCCCCGGAAAAAACTGGCTTTCAGCCTTCCACTGAGACAAATAAAAAGAGAATGCTAGTAGTCTCGCTACTCGTCCAACCTCCTAGAATGAGGTTCAATTGTTCTAGTTCTTGGTATCAGGAACTACCGTATGAATTCGCACGGGGTGGCTTAGATCTTAGTGCCGGGCATACCCCCCCCACTAACTCCCAAACGGCGGCCCGACTTGGCAATATAATAAACGCGTATCATACTTCTTTCTTTATTTTCCACTGTTGAGCTGAAATTAAGCCCGTGCACCCCTTTTTCCCGGATACAAGCTGCGATCAACGCATGTTTTGTACACGCCTGTTGACTGATTACCCGTATGGTATGTACTTAATATTCTCTCTTCCAATTCGTTGAGGACCATGGGCTGAATGGTATTTAAACTCCATGGCGACATTTTTTGTGCATCGTTCATGTCTTGATTTTCCCCGGCCTATCCGCAGGGTTTTTTCTTTCAGCAGAGGGAAAAGAGGGGTCCTGTTGCTGATGTAATAACACCTGCAAGGCCAATCAGCTTCAACCCCTATTAACCGTGATCATAAATTCGCACTCGGGGCTACACTTTCTGACTAGAAACTAACCTCATTCCTGGCCATTGACCCCTGGTAGGTTCACCGCAAGCTCTCGTATGGGTGGTATTGGTGCTAGTGTAGGCTTATCGTTCTGCTAAATGTTTTTTCTTCCTTTCTCTGTGGTATGGTAAATTTACCCTATAATATGGCCGACATACACTCTCCTCGACGCCTGATTGGTTTGTTCGCTTTGGCTTTCCCCTTGCGATCCTTAACTTTAATTTAACTTATACTGGGACCTAGGTAATGTGTATGCGGCAGAGAAGCGAAGTGGCGGGAGCGGCGGAAGTTCTGTCTGCTGAAATATACATATCATAAAGTATTTTGAAAGCAAAATGCCACGTATGGATGGGGTGGGGGCACAATTCAGGGCTATATGCTCGGAAAATTGTTAAGATATCATATGAAGACTCAGCCTCTGTGAGGAGGAGCCCCCATATTGATATCCTTCAATTCTTCCATTCTTCCTCACCATACCTGTCAGAGTGAACGTCAGGGTTTGGGTGTGGAACCGGCCGTTAGGCCTTTCACGTGGCTGGAGAGCCTGCCGTAATTAATACCGTAAGGCGCACTGAGATCTAGCGAGGCACCTAAATGGATCGCCCAAGGAGTTTTAGCATGGGAACTGTAGTTGGCTAAGTTACAAGCTATGATAATATTAATATAGAAGGATGGTAGAAGAACAGTCAGAGAAGGCCGCTTATGCTAGAGCACTCATAGTTTTCCATGCAGCAACTTGTGTTCAAGTGGCTGGACTTTCTTTGTGCTAAATTTCACTTGGACCGAATTCGAGAACCAAAATAGTTAAAATGGTTACCGTAAGAACTGGAATACCGGCAATTGAACCTGACGCTAGGACGTCGGAGTTGCCTTTGTTGGTATGGTCTGGCTCTTTTTTCTTTTTTTTCTGTCTTAAGCTCGGTCTGAGGGGGTGACTTTTCGCTGTGCGCTCGCCCCTCTATCCAAGAGAGGAAATTTCGAACGTCTTGGCGCGAGGTTGAATTATTCCAGTTCCTACGGTAATTGTGGTCTGGATAATATCATATAGACTATCCTTTATTGGGTCTCAGCGGAGATCACGCTTGGTCACTCGTGTATCTTATTCGCCAAAAGAGTTCCAACCGGATACAGCATGAGGTGCTCGGCTATAGGAAACACACGCTGTTGCATACATGCTCTTGACGAACCACTTGCAGAAGGAGCGGCACATGCGTAGCTTGGTATGAGGGCTAACTGCCTCGATAGTCTTCCCTAGTTCTTCGTGGGTCCGAACTCTGGGAATACTAAATTGACCAGGCTACCGTGCCTGCAAGAAATTTTCATACACATTAAATAAGACAGAAAAAACTTTGAAGAGTATAAAGAAAAAAACTCCTGGCTAGGGTACCAGAAGGCCCCCACCTGAACCCAAAGTGAGAAAACTATCACGGCGCTCGGCTCTCCTGGAGTCCATTTCCTCCGTTCTGTAGCTCGGGTATATGCTCCACTGTCAAAAACACCTCCGTAGTTTTTATTATCCCCCATTCCTCATCGGCTATATGCCCCACATCGTCCCCGTCGCCAGACCCGGTCCTTGGCCCTGCGCTTATACTAGTGAATGTGCAAGACCGCTGCGGATCATAGCCTTCTCCAATTTCGTGTGAGGTTGAGCCCTTGTGGGTATCCCCACCACTACAGATGAGAGCAGGTAAGTAGAGGAGGAAGAAGGGCTTTAGCGCAGGGCCAGACGCTGCTACCACAATGAGGCCTGCTTCGATAAAGTACCAAATCATCGCACTAGTAATATCCCCTAAACATCTGGGTCAGATTCTCTACTAGATTAGAACCAAATTGGGAAGAAATACATACAGGTTATGTCTTTGCTATGATGGAGAACCGGAAGTTGGGCTACACGGTAGACGCTAATAGCGCAAACTCTATTGGACGACGTTAGTTACTTCGTGGAATAGGATGGCATTTGAGAGCTCACAAGCCTCCAAGGCTAAATATCCCACAAAGAGCAATTTTCTGTCTTGTAGGCATCTGACTATGTGCATGCGTTAGTAATAGTAAAACATCCTAGGCCCTCCTACTAGGTCACTCACAGTCGAAACAACAGGGGAAGAGGTAAACCCGTGATAACCACATCTATGGCAATATTTATGCCTGCGTTAATGAAATACCAAAGCACCATGTCACAGCAATATCCATTCGGAATAGTTTTGTCCCAAGTATACCTAAGCGGCCGACAACCCGCGAAGAGAAATAATACACCCGCGATGCCAAGCAGGACAACGAATACGATCGTGATATCCACTCCCCGCCTAAGCCAGTCATGAAGGCCCATAACCCGTCTGTAGAAAACGAGGACAGAGAGTTTAGCAAACATTGTTTGAAGGCTGTAAGTAAAACTGCTGGCCCAATTTGACTGTTGGGAGGTCAGCCCGCACACCCCAAGGAACGGACCGATGGACTGGTACCTTCAGGGATATGACGAATTCTTGTGGTGTTACTGTTTTTATATGGGTCCCCATGCCATTGAAGGCTCCTACGATAGTAGCTATGAGTTTGGTTCGAAAATCTCAAATCGAAAGGGGAGGTAGAGGTGAATTCACCGAGGAGCATGCATATTAGAAAACCAACCCCAAACAACTGTGCAAACTAAGTGGTATCAGTCACGGCCCCTTCTCAATTCCTTGCTGCAGAATGTCAAAGGAACAAACGCAAACCTCCGCAATAACGATCAGCACTATTTTATGCGAAGCGAAAATGTTAGCCATCGTCCCACTTCATCTATTAGAAATATAATATCAGCTGTAGGGGAATAACCATCTTCAGTCCACCAGCCCTGTATGATCTTCACTCGAGTGAAAACCCTGAGAGCCGTCACCACAAAACTGGCCGCTCCCACAACCCCCCCAGTCACAAAAACATCGCGAGATCTGTTTTCCTTCATATCTTCTCTTCCAAATGGGTTGACCGTCTTATCACGCTTGTGGTCCCGATCCCGGGGACATCGGTAGCTAGTTATATATATATATTTTTAAAAAAAGAAGTCAGAGACTGGCAAGCTTTCTCTCTTTCCAAACGCCTGTTTGGACAATTTCTGGTCTTAACTCCGTATCGTTAATGGCTCCCCCCCGCCTGCGCACTCCTTTGATGGGGCTGCCAACGCGTCGTGGCGCCTTGGAGACCTCCGAGAAGAATAGCACTCTCATGCGGTCCCCTAGCAGAGCCCCAGATTGGTTTTTGAGAAGATCTCCTGAGCATGGTACCGATATTTACGGGCTTGCCCGGGATGCTACTCCTATTACCGTAGTGCAGGCGTCTGAGTTATTCTATGTCTGATCCGAAAAGGCGAGGAACCTAACACCTAGAAAAAATGGAACTCCAATCAAACCGCAGAGCCAAGCATTTCTGCTGCAGCAGCCGCCTCCAAAGAATCTTTTCTTTGGGAGATATACGCCTGTGACAGGCGGGGTAGAAGGGGATCACTATTCAACAGACTCTCCATGATGTTACCGCAAAAACTTGCAAGAACCGACAGGCGCTAGGTATAGTACAAGTACGTCCAAATAATAAGATTTCTACCCTAGTTTTGTCTCGAAATCGCAATGAGACGCCATACGCCAACTCTTTGTAGCCAGGACTAGGCCTTTCAAGGCTCTTATTTTGACGCAATCGTAAGTTTCACCTCAGCCGCCTCTTATTTCAACGTATCATACTTAGCGCCTGACGGTTCTTGCCAGTTTTTGCGGTATACTGATTACCTAAAGGTGGTAAAGCTATGATCAATAAGTCTGTACACCAACCCCACCGCACCTTCACCACGTAATTCAGCCGCGACTTCCATTAATCAATTGCACCAACAAAAATAAAGGTAAAAATACAATAAAAATATAGAATGAGAGCTATTTCCATGGTGTTTAATACTTGGTATACCAGCCTTGATTTCTTCATACTGGTGGTAGCATCTGGGCATTGAATTAGTCAAGCTGTCAATTAACACCTGGGGTGCTGCCCACCACGTTGCCTTTAGGGCTACAATGAAAATCACTCTACTCTCAGCATTATCCTTAAGGTCTTTCAAGTATCTATAGTCCTTTCGGAGGATACTCTTTATGGCCTTCCAAAGATGCTCAATTGGGTTTAAATCGGGGCTGAGTGGGGGGTGTTCAGCCACCCAGATGGCATGTGATTCCAACCACTCTTTGCCGATCTCCGCTTATAACAGTACTAAAAGCTTGCTAAGCAGTTATCTTTTGACAGTCATGTGAAAGAAAAAACTAAATATGGGGGTTGAGAGGGTGTTGTGTAAAAACGCATTGTGTCTTAAACTAGCTGGGCTGGGATGGGGTTGGTGTACAGACTTATTGATCATAACTGTATTATACAAGGGTCAGGGATAAAATAGTGGTACGGAGCAGGGGTATCAATGTTGATTTGGGTTAAAGTTAGTGGCACACAGCAGTCAGCTTGTCCAGAAATGCAAGTCTTCCATTGCTTAATATGAGCCTAGAGGGAATTGTTTTTGTTTCCCTTAATTGAGGTATAAGCGCCATGGGTGATGTTTTTGTACAAAGCAAGGATCATTTTGGTAGTATTGTCGGACGACAAAAATAACGGCGGTATCAACGGGCGAAAATCTTGGACAATGACAACGGCCTCCCCCACCAACCCCACTATCATGAAAACCAAAAAAAAATTAGAAAAATGTAAATATATAGTAGAAATTAATATTTGGTATACCATCCATCAGCCTTAATAATTGCCTCTATTCTATCCACCATTGACCCTGCCAAAGTAGTAAAAACCTTTGGGTCCAGAAGTTTCCATAAGAGTAATTCCCTGCCTTCTGAGCCATCTCCTAAAAGGCAAGTGAGTCTTAGCATTGTCAATGATAAAAAATACCTCCTCTTCTCCAACCTTTTCCCTGATGTCCTCCCATATCCCTAGAAAGTCATAATGATCATAGACATCAATAATTGACTTTCCAGTAACTCCACCCCTAGCAGAAGAAGGATCAGGAAAAACAGGTAAAAAAAGACTATGAGTTTGACCATAAAAAAAACCAGTCATCATCTGGCTAATCCCTCTCTCCCCTCTCCTAGCAGTAGGTTCAACACAATCCTTATTCCACTTCTCATTTGGGTATACAAATACCCATTTTCTCCTCTTTAGGTTGGTGGTGGGGTCGGCGGTGGTTTATTACCCGTCGAGGATCAGTTTGGGAGAATGGGGGCGCAGCCCCCTCCCCATTACTTTCCCGTACCGAGCGTATTTCAAAACAGCTTGTCAACTATATTAACAAACACACAATTGATCTCCATCCACTCTATGTCCGCCCACGACATCGTGCGTATGTCGTGGTTAAAGCACCCAACACAAGGCTTACCATGCATAATCCTGCGCTTACGCATATACTTGTCCATTACACTAAACTCCTTTTGTGCCCCGAACCAACACTTGAAGAAATCCATAGACGTAAAGGAAACATCATCGAAGACTACATAATCGCAATCGTCATTCCAAACCGAAAGATCGAACATACCCGAAAAGAAAACATGATTACCCAAAGACTGAGCCCATTCAGTCTTACCCGTCCGCAAGGGACCCCAAATCACTAAGGAAACCGGTCTATCTACATCCTCCCCGACACACTCCCCCCATACTGACAAAGCGCCCGGAACATTCCAATCATCGTAAGCAGATTTATATTCCTCCACGGCGGGCCGATAATGATGGTCCGCTACACTTCGAAGGTTATTGAAGCACGAGAGATAAAACCTGGCATCCAAAGCTCGAACGTTCTCAAGAAACTATCCATAATGTCAGCAATGATTCCGAACAAGCCTTATTAAGTAAAGTAATTGTCGCATAGAATCGTCACTCAGGGTCTCTCTGGGAGCATTTAGAGGGCCGGTAGGGGGGAACCTACTTCATCCTTAGTCGGTACATCGAAGCATGCAAGCCACACAGCTTGCGATTTCCCTGAGCCGGCACCCACTTCACAACTTTCCCTTCCGAAATCCTCAACGACAAGATCCCCCTCTTTCCCCACGTAGTCCCAAGCTCTTTCCGGAGTACGGTATACGATCTGGATATTCGGGTGGTATACGCGATCGCCGCATCGTACGTCAAGGAACCTGGCACTCGTCGACTCGATCCGTCCTCCACCCACTCGACGGCAGAAAGTGTGGTAATGCACCCCGCCATCAGCATGTCGTTCTCGTCCAAGTCTGAACTCGAGTTGATGTCCTCGAAGTACTCGCACAATTGCATCAGGGTCGCACCCGTCAGCCTGGGGGTATGTGACGAGCAGGTGTTTGCAACAGACTCGGAAGGAAGATTGACGTCGAGCAAACGGTAGGTCCCCATCGTCAACCAGTAGGCCGACAGTTCCCGTTCCAGTCTCGCCGACGCTTCGAGCAATAGAGGCAGTGCGTTCTCCTTCTCGTAGTATGCGTCGACGGGATTGACCGGCGTGTGGGTGGGGGGGACGTCCGGAGGACATATGTCGTACGTCTCGGGAGCTCGGTACGGGTTAAAAGTAGGCAGATCAGGAGTATTTGCAACGTCGGTCGGGATTGTAGCGGGAGAAGCGCAAAGAGTGGACACTCCCACTCGACCAAAGTGGGAGACGTCATAGCAACACATGACTCACACCACCCACACTACTCATTTATTACGCACCCACACCACCTTACTTGATAGACCGCTCCCACACCATTACATCATCAATAGCGCACAACGCACATGTCGCAGGAAGACGTCCTCACACCACTGCCCCCCGTCAAGGAACCCGTCGTCATCACCACCCAACTCGCGATACGCACAGCCCCCGAACTAGTTACCGAATCATCATCACCAATGCCTTACGGCAGAGGCGGACGCGTGTACCGCCGATCATCATATTACTCCCGCCGCCGTTACGGTCGCAGATATCGCCGCAGTTGGTACTAAATGCCTCGCCAATTATTCAACAAGCACGTGAGGAGAGCCACCCTCCACCACAAGAGTGCACCCTGGTCCTCCACACACCTTCTCGAGGGAAACCTCCCCCGGCCGCAGAACGAAACGTCATACATAGTCACACTCGATCCTGAAACCACCGATTACTTTCTACCCACCTGGCAGGTCATCCGACCAGGCAACCCCCGAACCACCGGTCAACCCCCGCCCACCATCAGCGAATACGAGGAACGACGTCACCTTCGTTATCACCCCATCATCCGTGTCAACTCGCTCAGGCTCTCGTTCCGCCTAACATGGCGCAGATCATTCTACATGAGGGTCATGTGCTTTGCCCAAGAGGCAGGGGAGCAGCTCAAATTCCAAATGTTCACACACAACCGACCCGGGATCGACCCACCGCCACCGCCCGCACCCAACCTCGTCTCCATCATACACACACCATCAGCGAATACCAGGGGAATCCTGTTTTCGGACGATGGCCCACTCAGTTCCAACAACCCTGAACACGAGAAGTCATGGTTCGGATTTCGACCCATCAATTCGCACCACAAGCGACGTGTACTCTACGATTCCGGCCCACGCAAGGTCAAGAGCAACACCAGCTATTCCCTCAAGGAGTGCGTGTTTCGCTATACCACCCATCCTCGCTGCTATCTCGCATACGATTCCAATAAGGCAGCCGAGCAGGACCCCGTCAGACCCCGGACGAACCAGACACCCACCTGGTGGATCGGCTTTTACCACCCAACCCTCGCCACGACCGAGAACACACCCGGCAAACCCCCCCTCATCGCCGACCACAATGGCCTCAACGATCAAGGCGCCGACGACGAGAACGAGGGCGATGATGCACCCTCAGGTGCACTGATAAGGATACAGAGATTTCACGGAGACTGCCGCTGGACCGAGCAGCCCTTTTAGATTAGAGAATAGAACTATATGCCACACTGTACTCCGTTTAAAAACTCAGCAATGTGACTAATCACTTTTTTCACCCCCTCCAAAAGACCGTTAACCCCTTTTTCCCAAACAGCCCTATGTTTTTTCTCCGCCCCAAGGATGGCTTTGTAAAGCCACGTGTAGACTTAGTCAAAGTCTATGATTTAAAATACCTCTTCTTCTCCAACCTTTTCCCTGACGTCCTCCCATATCCCTAGAAAGTCATAATGATCATAGACATCAATAATTGACTTTCCAGTAACTCCACCCCTAGCAGAAGAAGGATCAGGAAAAACAGGTAAAAAAAGACCATGAGTTTGACCATAAAAAAAACCAGTCATCATCTGGCTAATCCCTCTCTCCCCTCTCCTAGCAGTAGGTTCAACACAATCCTTATTCCACTTCTCATTTGGGTATACAAATACCCATTTTCTCCTCTTTCCTCCACCCCTCTCCACAGATACCTCATCCCCCCACATTGCCTTCCTTCTCCACATCTCCCTTGTCCAATGCCTATGGGCTAATGCCCATTCCAACCTCTCCTGA
>Ga0307513_10002617_pt1 | contig 24837 bp, 13 predicted proteins | sample 15_EM_MG_FD_202174 | JGI IMG/M metagenome (GOLD analysis project Ga0307513, IMG submission 202174) | Populus trichocarpa ectomycorrhiza microbial communities from riparian zone in the Pacific Northwest, United States - 15_EM | ecosystem: Host-associated > Plants > Roots > Unclassified | place...
GTCGCCACTGGGCACGCTGGCCCGGCCGCCGGCCGGTGCCGATCCGGACCAGGCGTCGCGGTACCGGCTCAGTCAGGGCCGGTTCGTCGCCGCTGTCGAGCCACGGCTGATCGGGTCGGACGGCGCCGTCCTGCCGCACGACGGCCGGAGCGCCGGCGAGCTGCAGGTCCGTGGCCCGTGGATCACCGGCAGCTACCACCGCGCCGACGACCCCGACAAATTCGACGACGGTTGGCTGCGTACCGGCGACATCGGCGTCATCACGCCGGACGGGTACCTCACGCTCACCGACCGGGCCAAGGACGTCATCAAGTCCGGCGGGGAGTGGATCTCCTCCGTCGAGCTGGAGAACCAGCTCATGGCCCACCCGGCCGTTGTCGAGGCGGCCGTCATCGCCGTGCCGGACGAGAAGTGGGGCGAGCGACCGCTGGCCACGGTTGTCGTAAGGCCCGATCACGAAGTGTCCTTTGCGGAGCTCCGCGACTTCCTCGCCGAACGGCTGCCGCACTGGCAGCTTCCCGAGCGGTGGGTGCTGCTGCCGGAGATACCTAAGACCTCGGTCGGCAAGTTCGACAAGAAGCGGCTGCGCAGCAGCCACGCCGCCGGCCAACTCGCCGTCGAGTTACTGCGGTGACCCCGGCGGTGCGGAGAAGCTCAGCCGGAGCTCCGCGGTCGAAGGCGCTCCGGTCCACTCCACCCTGATTCCAGAACCTCATGAGAGACGACTCGTGCCTGGGCAAAGGCTTTCGTGCAGTCGGGCCTACCTCACCATCTGGACCGGAGATACGGCCTGTCGGCCCGATGTGACCTGAATGGGTGCAGGCCCAGCAGGCTATGCCAGGGCGAGCCTGCCGACGTCACCCGCTGGAGTCGTGATGATTTTCCTTTTTGGAGGAAGGCACTGGCGGATGCGGCTGCGCCCTGCCCCCGGCGCGAACTGGCATGGGAGAGGTCGAGCGGCGCGAAGTGGTGCGACGCATGCCTGCGCGCGAGATGCGCAAGGCCACGCGCCAGGTCGGAGCGAAGTTCGGCTGCCGGGTGCCCCGCAGCACGATCTGCTGCGAGACGCACCTGCATCGCCAGGGCATCATGCTACGCCGCCAAGGGCTCGACGCCGAGGGCATCGCCCCCGCCGTGCCTCTACCAGGAGGGGTGGTCGGTGGCCCGCGTAGGCGAGCGGCTGGGTGTCGCTGGCGGCACCGTCTGGGCGGTGCTCAAGGCGGAAGGTGTGCGGATGCGCGATACCCATGGCGGTGAACAGTGACGTCCCGCACCCCACCGTCCAGGTTGGTCAGGGCGGCGGCGCCAGCGGGCGCGACAGCACGCCCGTGCAGACCTGCTCGATGCCGACCGGCCGGCGCCAGGTGGTTCTCACGCCGCCGGCCAGGCGGCGCGCCTACGCCGCGGCCTCCAACTGTCGGCCGCAGTCTCGCCGATACTGTGGTGAGTCACGGAGTCCCTATCGGCTCGTCGTTAGTCGCACTTGGAATGGAGAACGCCAGCGTGATTCCCGGACCATCGTTCGGTGTTGCCCAGAGGCGTCCCCCATGGCTCTCGATGATGGATCGACTGACCGATAGGCCGATACCCATGCCGTCGGTCTTGGTCGTGTAGAACGCTTCGAAGAGCCTATCCAGCTCAACCGGATCGAGCCCCACTCCGACATCCTCCACGCTCAGCCGCACGCCATCCTGTTCGCCTCGGGCGGTCCTGATCACCATGCGTCTTGGTCGATCATCGATGCCGTCCATCGCCTCTGACGCGTTCCGGACAAGGTTCAGGATGACTTGCTGAAGCTGCACACGATCGCCCGTAACGGAGGGGAGGTCGTCGGCCAACTCCGCCCGAACGTCTACCTGGCTTCTGTGCAGCTCGCTCGACGACAGCGCAATGACTTCCCGCGTGGCCTCGTTGAGGTCCAGGGCCTCCAGCGTCGGCAGCTTCTTACTGAAGAGAGCGCGCAAACGTGCAATCACATCAGCAGCACGGTTGCCGTCGCGAAGAGTGCGACGCGCGGTTTCGCGTGCACCCGCCAGATTCGGAGGGCTGGCGTCTAACATTCGAATGCTGGTGCTGGCATTGGTGATGATGCCCGACAGCGGCTGGCTGATCTCATGCGCGGTCGACGCCCCTAGCTGCGCGATGGCGGCGATGCGGTTGGCGTGCGTCAATTTCAATTGAATCTCGTGGTAGCGCCGATCGCTCGCTCGAGCAGCCTCCTCGGCCTCCTTGCGCTCGCTCAAGTCGACCACGAAGGCGACGCCTTCATTCTGCGTGTTGTCGTAGACCGCTGCGCCCACTAGGACGGACACGCGGGTTCCGTCCTTCCTGAAGAACTCCTTCTCGTATGGCTGCGCGATACCGTTCGTCTGCAAATTGGCAAGGCCCCGCTCGTCAGATTCGGTCCAATCGGCCGGCGTCAAATCCCTCCAGCGCATTTCACCCGATACGAGATCAGCATGCTCGTATCGGGTGATATCAAGAAACGCCTCGTTGGCCTCGATGATACGACCGTCAACGTTCCAGATGAAAATTCCAATGATGTTGGAATCCACCAGCCGCCGGACGCGTGACTCCCGCTCCTGGAGATCGGCATAAAGACGGGTATTTTCCATCGAGATGGCCGCTTCGGAAGCAAGCAGCTTGAGCACAGCCACTCGCGCCGGCGTGAACACATGCGGCGCAAGATTGTTCTCCAAGTACAACACCCCGAGCAATCGGGACTGCTTGAGAAGCGGCAGGCAGAGCACGGACCGTGCTCGGTGATCGCGCACGTAGGGATCGGTGGTGAATGCGCCCTGCGCCGAGGCGTCATGCTCCAGGACGCTCTCGTGGGTGCGGATGACGTAACGGAGGACTGGATCCGGCAGATCTGCGCCAGTCACACCGGCCTCGGGCAGAATGACCGTCACCTCATTGCCGTGGCTCGTGACTGCCGCTTCTATCCGAAGCCCGTCGCCTTGGGGAAGAATCAACAAACCTCGTTCGGCGCCGGCGTATTCGACGGCCCTACGCATGACCGTATCTAGCAGCTTCTCCAGGACGATCTCGCCCGATATCGCTTCTGACACGCTGATCACCGTCGCGAGGTCGAGATGTTCAACGGTGTCCGCGATCACGGTCGCTGTGAGCGGCGCCGCGATCACCCCGCGCATTTCCGGGTACGTCTCAGCCATATGTCGCACTTTGCCCTGCGCACCCCAGCGTTGGTAACAGCTCCACGCATTCCGTCGATACGCGTGAGCAAACGTGGCGAAGCCTCGATCTGCGTAGAAACGCGCCGCCAGCTCGAATGCCAGCGCCTCCAGCTGTACGAAGCCGTTGTCCCTGGCAGACCGGATCGCCTCCTCGTAAAGGTCCATGGCCGCCGCCGGCCGACCCTCGATCCGCGCCATCTCGGCCAGCACGAGTGCGTAGCGGTTGCCGTAGTTCTGCGGACAGTCCTCGGCCCAGAGTCTCAGCTTCTTCAGCTTGCCCTCGAGAAGCCGGGTGAACTGCGCCTGCTCACTCGCGGGCGCCGCCGGGTACAGCGCTGTCAGGGTGAGGGCGTAGTAGAAGTGATGAGTCGCCTCGATCGGCGTCGCCCTCGCAGCGTCAAGCCACAGCTCCGCCTCCCGCGCGGTATCCAGAGCCCCGGCGAATTGGCCGTGGAGAAAGGCGAGCACTTGCTTCATGACCCGGTGGAAGGCGATGCCGCAGCCGAACGAAGACCTGGAAATCGCGTCGAGTGACGCGACCTCATTGAATCCGGCGGCGTCGAAGGCCAGGGGGTTGCTTGTCCTCCCTTGGAGGCTTGCGATGAACTGTTGCTGGAGAACGATGGTCTGATACACCGCATCGATATGGGCCTGGCCCGCGAACTCGGCGTTACGCGCTGCCAACTTCTCCACTTCCTCGAGCGGGTCGCCGCGCTCGATCGCCTGCCAGACGGTCAGGAAGGCGATGTGACCTGCGTAGACGAAGTCGCCGACTTCGAGGCAAGCCTGAAACCCCTGGTCAAGGATCGGGACGGCCGTGGCGAAAGGGCGGCGCCAAAAGTTGACGTGGTTGCCGTGGAGATGCAGGAGCGCCCCGCGGAGGCGCGCGTTGTCGAACTTGTCGTTGAGCCGCAGCGCCATCTCGGAGAACTCGAACGCCTGCGCTGCATCGCCGTAGGTCGACACGAGCGTCAGTGCATGCACCGCATAGGCATAGCCGGCCTGCTCGGTATTGCCGTGTCGCAGCGCGAAATTCACTGCCTTCATGGTTATCAACGGAAACAGTTGCGGTCTCCCGTTGTATGCGCCGGGTGCGGCCTCGACGAGCAGTGCGATGATGGCCCGCACCTCGGCGTCATGGGCTACCGGTGCGTCGAGCAGATCGCTGATGTGGCGTCCGCCGAGATTGACGGACACGGCGCGGAACTCCGCGGCCGTCGTCGTCGCTATCTCGTCGTCCGAGCTGGGAAAGACGACACCGAACAGCTGCAGCGCTTCGAGCGCCAGGACGACGCTCTCGTCGTATCGGCTACTGGCCTGATAGACCTTGATGCGCAGGCTGTAGATCCGAGCGCGGTCGAGATCCGAGCGGGCATTGACCAGCATCAGCTCGAACAGCCGGTCCGCCGAATCGAATCCGCCGATCAGGTATTCGCACTCGGCGAGCGCAAGATAGAGCTCCAGCGTCTCGTCGTAGTGCCGTCCCCAAGCTCCCTCAGCCAGTAGGGCCGCCGCCTGGCTGAAATAGTCCCGCGCCGCGGCATAGGCGATTCCGACCTTTGCCTTCATCCCAGCGAGGACGTTCAGCCGTAGCAACATCCTTCGCTCGTCGACGTCTGCGATCGAGTCAACGGCACGATTCAGCTGAGCGACGATGTCGAAGACATGCACTGCTGCGGGCTTTCCGTCGTTCGCTTCGCGCAGCCGGCGTCCGATGCGCAGGTGCATCTCGGACCGCGACGTACCCGGGATGAGCGCATAGGCCTCCTCCTGCACGCGGTCATGCGCGAACATATAGGTGCCCTGGAGGCGTATCACGAGGCCCTCTCGTGCAGCGTCCCGGAAGGTCGCGTGGACCTCTTCCTCTGAGCTTTCTCGAACGACGGCGAGCCGCACGAACTCCGCGGTGCTGCCGAGGCAGGCGAGCTCCTTCAACGCCTCCTGTGCCGCAACGGGCAGGCGTTGCAGCTTCCCGACCATCAACTGCGCCAGGTTGTCCGTATTTCCCTTAGCGCCGATCCCTGCGAGGTTCCAGCGCCACGCCGCAGCATCGGCATCGAATGACAGGAGCGACCCGGCGGCCAGCTCGGTCAGCAACTGAATCGTGAAGAACGGGTTGCCGCCGGTCTTTTCGACCACCAGGCGGGCCAGTGGACGCACGCGCGCTTCGCTGGCGTGCACGGCGTGGGCGATGAGCCGGCACACGTCATCCAGGGTGAGCGGCGAAAGCACGACCGCGCCTACGCGCGTGCCTTTGCGACGCAGGGCATCCAGCGCCAGCCGGAGTGGGTGCGACGAATCGACTTCGTTGTCGCGATAAGCTCCGATCAGCAGGAGGTGGCGCGTCTCGCGGCGGCCAACAAGGTCCTCGACCAGACCCAGGGTGGCCGCGTCGATCCATTGCAGATCGTCGAGAAACAGCACCAATGGCTGCTCGGTCTGCGCGAATACGCGCAGGAACGCGCGAAATGTCATCTGAAAGCGGTTACGCGAGTCCTGTGGCGGGAGGTCCGGCACCCCCGGTTGCCTGCCGATCACCAGCTCCAGTTCGGGAACGAGACCGGTGATGAGCTGACCGTTTGGGCCTACGGCGTGCGCGATGGAAGCGCGCCAGCGCGCGAGCTCTGCTTCGCTGCTGCGCAGGATCATCTGCACGAGGCCGTGCAATGCCTGGGCGAGGGTCGCGTACGGGATATCGCGGGCGGATTGGTCGCACTTTCCCGCGGCGAAGATGCTCTTCGACAGTCTCTGTGTCCGCAGCAGCTCGTTGACGACCGACGACTTGCCGATCCCGGGGTGCCCGGACACGAGCACCAGCTCGGTGCTGCCTTCGCCGGCCACCCGCTCGAATGCCGCGACCAGCTCCTGCATGCTCTGCTCGCGCCCATACAGCGTCTGCGGGATTCGGAGGACATCAGGGACGTCGTGCACCGCCAGGGCGAAGGGCTCGATGCTGAGCCCGCGCCGATGCAGCCTCAGGCAGCGTCTCAGGTCGTCGTTCACACCAGCAGCGGTTTGATACCGGTCCTCCGGTGTCTTGGCGAGCAGCTTCATGACGACAGCCGAGATTGCCGCGGAGACGCCAGGGGCCTGTTCGGCGGGTGGTACGGGCCGGCGCGCGATATGGCAGTGCACCAGTTCCATGGCATCCGCCGCAGCAAACGGCAGGACGCCCGTGACCATCTGGTAGAGGGTCACGCCTAGGGCGTAAAGGTCGCTGCGTGCATCAATGGAGCGGTTCATGCGGCCCGTCTGCTCGGGCGCCATGTACGCAAGAGTGCCCGCAATGATCTCCGGCGGTGTTGGCGACGCGCGCTCGCCCGCGGACTCGGTCGCGATGCCGAACCCGGTGAGCCAGACCCTCCCGGTCGCGGCTTCCGCGAGCACATTGGCCGGCTTGATGTCTCTGTGAATGAGTCCAGCTCCATGGAGCCGGCCAAGTGCGGTAGTCAGCGCAACGGCCAGTTCCAAAAAGCGTCCGAGCTCCATTGGACCGTCGATGAGGCGATCGAGGGGCTCGCCTCCGGTGTACTCGACTACCAGCATCATCCGCCCGCGCTCGCGCACGAGAGCCACAGGTTGCAGGGCCCACGCACGGTCGACGTGGTCTCTCAGCGTGTATTCGTGTCTGAGGCGAGTGATGCTCTCGGAAGTCGGTTGCTCGGTGCCGACCGGAAAAGGTATGAAAGCGTGCTTACTGCCCTCGGCGCCATCCTGCCGGAGCCGGCAAAAGAGGCGCTCCCTGTCTTTCCACAGCACCTCGACCGATTCGTCGTCCCAACCTGCACCTAACAGGGCGGATGCCTTCATCGCCGGCTCTCCTCCCAGGTTCAGGATCCCCCCGTTCGCCCGCGACGCCTCGCACACGCGCTCCCGGCCGATCGCGCCGGTCCTGCTGGCCAGACACAAAAGTTTACCGTCCGATCCTGCACAGAAGACAGTCATGCGAGGGCTCTTGCTGTGAGCTGGGCAGCGGTGGTCCCGGTGGCCGGCCGGGCGGTGCCACCTCGTTCCATCGTGGAGGCGAAGCTCAGTCGCGGTTGCAGCGCGCTACAGACGCCGCTTGGCGACGCTGCCTGCCGTCGGCGTAACACCAAAGCACACTAGAGACTCTCCCTAGGGTTTCGTAGCGTTGGTCTCGGGGCGACGTCACGGGAAGGACGGATGTGAAGGCTGGCGGTGCAGGGATGCGTTCACTGGTTACGGTCGTCGATGACGACAAGTCCGTACGCGAGTCGCTGCCCGACCTGCTGCGCCAACTCGGCTTCGCCGCCGAGGCATTCTCGTCCGCCGAAGAGTTCCTCGGGTCGGACTTCGTCAGCAAGACCAGCTGCCTGCTCCTCGACATCGCGATGCCCGGGATGTCCGGGCCGCAGGTCCAACTGGAACTGGCCCGGCGGAGGCAGATGATTCCCATCGTGTTCATCACCGCCAGTGGAGACAAGAACCTCCGTCCGCACCTGCTCGCGCGAGGAGCCGTCGAATGCCTGTTCAAGCCGTTCAGTGAGGCGGCACTGTTGGATGCGCTGGAGTCCGCACTGCGGCGGCCGACTCCTCAACCCGGAGGTGCCGCATGAGCTCTGCGGGCGACGTTGAACCCGTGCCCTTCACCACCGGCAGGTCCGTAGTATTCGTCGTTGACGACGACGTATCAGTCAGGGAATCGCTGGAGCTGATGATCCTCGCGGCCGGCTGGCACCCAGAGACATTCGCGTCGGCGACGGATTTCCTGGCCCATCCGCGTCTTGACAGCCCGAGCTGTCTGGTGCTCGATGTGTCGTTACCCGACCTCAATGGTCTCGATCTCCAGAAGCGCATCGTCGACCGGACGGATATGCCCATCATCTTCATCACTGGTTATGGGGACGTGCCGACCTCGGTGCAGGCGATGAAGGCGGGTGCGGCCGAATTTCTAACGAAGCCGTTCAATGACGATGTGTTGCTGAGTGCCATCGGGCAGGCCATTGAACGCAGTCGCATCGAACTAGGTCAAGACGCGGAGCTGCAGGCGTTCAGAAATTGTCACGCGTCCCTGACCCCGCGCGAACGGGAGATCATGGATCTGGTGGTCTCCGGCCGGCTAAATAAACAAATTGCGACGAAGCTCGGAATCAGCGAGATCACGGTGAAGGCCCACCGCGGCCGGGTTATGCGGAAGATGCGAGTCGAGTCTCTCGCCCACCTGGTGAGGGTAGCCGCAGCCCTCGACGGGTCCGCTCGACGCAGCGGCTTGGTACCCAGGCATGGGCAAGACCCACGTACCGCCGACAGGGCGCCCGGCACCTAGCGGTCGGCAATACCCACGTACACCAACGTGCAATAGAGGCATTACCGAACCTGCGTATCTCCTCTTCATTGATCGGATCACGCCGATCTCAACGCATACCGAGCGAGAAAGCATCAGGTGCGGATATGCCTGCATATGAAGGCAACAGCATCGGTAATAAGGCTTGCGCAAATGACGACGGGTTGGTGAGCAGCGGCTGCGTCGCACTTAAAGTTTCGAATTCCGAGCAGGTACGGCCACCCGAGCGGAATGTGCCCGATCAATTCCGTGGACACCTTGGCAGCTGGGGTACATATGACGAGCATCCGTTCTCCGCGCACCGTTCCCGTGGCGATGCAAGAACACGAGACCTGGCTGATTCCGTGGCGAACGGGGATAGTGCGCCAACTTTCCTGGGCCGCCGCCGCGAGTGTGGAGCCCTCGACCGACTGCTGGACAGCGTGCGGGCCGGTCAGAGTCGAGTGCTGGTCCTGCGTGGCGAGTCCGGGGTCGGCAAGTCGGCGTTGTTGAAGTACCTGGCGGAAAACACGTCCGGGTGCCGCGTCGCACGAGCGTCCGGCGTCGAATCCGAGATGCCCCTGGCCTATGCCGGCCTGCATCAATTGTCCGGGCCGATGCTTGATCTACGGGAGCGCCTGCCCGCTCCGCAGCGCGATGCACTCGCGACCGCATTCGGCCTGAGTGCGGGACAGACACCCGATCGCTTTGTCGTCGGTTTGGCCGTCCTCGCTCTGCTGTCGGAGATTGCCAGGGTGCGTCCACTCATCTGTGTAGTGGACGATGCACATTGGTTGGACCACGCGTCAGCACAGGCGCTCGCGTTCGCCGCGCGACGCCTGCAGGCGGAATCGATCGGCCTGGTTCTCGCAGTGCCCGAGGCCCGGGAGTTGCAAGAGTTCTCGGGCTTTCCCGAGTTGACAATCGGTGGCCTGCACGCAGGTGATGCTCAGGCGCTGCTCGAGTCCGTGCTGCCCGGACGGCTAGACGAGCGGGTACGAGAGCGCATAGTCAGCGAGTCACACGGTAACCCACGTACTCTCCTCGACTCGGCACGTGGTGTCGGGCCGGCCGAGTTGGCGGGCGGGTTTGCCCTTCCCGATGTTATGCCGTCGACGAACCACATCGAACGGGCCTTCGGGCGACGGCTCGAAATGCTTCCCGTCGAAACCCGACGGCTCCTGCTGATTGCGGCGACGGAGCCACTCGGTGAAGTCAGCTTGTTTTGGCGCGCGGCCAGCCGGGTCGGGCTTGGAGCCCACGCGGCTGCGCCGGCGCAGGCTGCAGGACTGATCGACATCGGATCCCTCGTCCGGTTCAGTCATCCGCTGTTGCGCTCGGCGGTCTACCGTGGCGCTTCTCTGCCCGACCGCCAGGAGGCACATCGGGCGCTGGCCGAGGCGACCGATCCGGAAGCTGATCCCGCCCGCCGAGCGTGGCACCGAGCGCACGCAGTCGACGAACCGGACGAGGGGGTCGCCGCAGAACTCGAGGACTCGGCAAGCTGGGCGGTGGCCCGGGGCGGCGTCGCGGCGGCTGCGGCGTTGCTAGCACGAGCGAGCGATTTGACACAGGATCCTGCCCGCCGAGGGCAACGAGCGCTCCAGGCCGCACAGGCCAAACTCCAGGCCGGAGGCTTCGAACAGGCGATGTCGATGCTCGACACCGGGGACGCAGGACCGCCCGATGAACTCCGGGAGGGACGGGCCGATCTCACTCGGGCGCGAATTGCGTTTGCCCGAGGCCGATATGGCGAGGCTACTGCCATGCTGCTGACCGCCGCGCGCTCGCTCGAGCAACGCGATATCGGGCTCGCCCGAGAAGCGTATCTGGACGCGCTCAGAGCGGCGATGTTCGCGGGGCAATCAGCGAACAGCCCGAGCGTGTTCGAGGTGGCACAGGCTGCTCACGCGGCCTCAATACAGTCACCGGCGCACGACGGAGACAAGCTCTTGGAAGCCTTGAGCGTGCGCGTGATGCACGGCGACGCGGCCGCGGTGCAGCTCTCGAAGGAGGCAGTACGGGCCTTCTGCGCCGATGACTACTCCGTCCAGGAGGAACTGCGGCTGCTCTGGGTGACGTCCACCTTGGCGACGGGACTGTGGGACGACGAGCAGTGGGACACACTCTCCGCCCGCCACGTGAAAATGGCCCGCGAGGCCGGCGCACTCAGCGAGCTCCCTCTCGCACTCACTTCACGCGTCTACGTCCACCTGTTTGCAGGCGAATTCGCAGAGGCCTCGTCCCTGGTGCGGGAGGCACGAACGGTGAGAGCAGCCACCCGGAGCAGTCTCGTGACGTACGACGCGATTGGACTCGCTGCCTGGCAGGGTCGCGAGGATGAGGTGCACCGGCTGATCGATACCACCATGACCGAAACTGTGGGCGAGGGAATCGGCACGACCGTCACCAACTGGGCCAGGGCAGTGCTCGCCAACGGCCTGTGCCGATACGAGGATGCGCTGGCCGCAGCCCGGGAAGGGACGCTGTTCCCACCGGTGCTGAGCGCGCCGAACTGGGGCTTGATCGAGCTGATCGAAGCCGCCGTACGCTGCGGGGCGAGCGAACTCGCCACCAACGCATTCAAGCGGCTATGCGAGAGCACGGGCCCGGCTGGGACGGACTGGGCGCTCGGGGTTGAAGCTCGATCACGCGCGCTGCTGAGCGACGCGGATGCTGCCGAACGCCTCTATCGCGAAGCGATCGAGCGTCTCGACCGCACGCGGATCCGGGTAGATCTCGCTCGTGCACGGCTGCTCTACGGGGAATGGCTGCGCCGCGAAGGCCGGCGCGTCGATGCACGCCAACAGCTGCGTTCAGCCCACGACATGTTCGCGACGATCGGCATGGAGGCGTTCGCCGAGCGTGCACGCCGGGAGCTCATCGGAGCCGGAGGGAAGGTACGCAAGCACAGTGTCGAGACGCGCGGCCAACTGACTCCGCAGGAGGAGCAGGTCGCCCGTCTCGCGCGGGACGTCCTGTCGAATCCGGAGATCGGAGCGCACCTTTTCATCAGTGTTCGCACGGTCGAGTGGCATCTGCACAACGTCTTCACGAAGCTCGGCATCAGCTCTCGCGGGCAGCTTCGGACGGCCCTGCCAGAGGGCGACCTCCCAACCGCAAGCGTGTAGCGGAGCCGCAGCCTCAGGGCTCGACATCCACTTTCATTCACGTGCGTTCCAACGCGACGATGCGCTGCCGCTCATCGTCATGCACGGCTGGCCCGGTTCGATCGTCGAGCAGCGGAAGATCATCGACCGGCTCACCGACCCCACGGCCCACCGCGCGAGCGCATCGGACGCGTTCCATGTGGGGATCCCGTCGATGCCCGATTACGGGTTCTCCGGCCGACGACGCCCGGCATGACCATGACGCGGCGCCGCGCGACAAGCCTCCGACGGCCACCTATCAACGGCAGATGGGGAGCTCTCAGCCGCACCCTGCTGGACGAAAGCCGTGCTCTTGACAAAGAAGACGCCGGCCCCGGCAACGCTGCGTGGACACATCCCTCGGCACCAGCAGGGACCAGCCCGGGGAGCAACCGGGGAGCAATCGGGGAGCAACCCGGTGAGCAACCCGGTGAGCAACCCCAGGTGTCCACGGGCGCGATGTGGCGAGGAAGACAAACAAACTAAGTGGTGTCACCGGACAACCGTCCGCAATCCAAGGAGGACCACATGGCTACGGACAAGCAAGTCGACACAGAGCTGCGACCGTTCACGATCGAGACCCCCGAGGCCGATCTCGAGGACTTGCGTGCCCGCATCGCCGCCACGCGCTGGCCCGACAAGGAAACCGTCGACGATCTGTCGCAGGGCGTACAGCTCGCGACGATGCAGGCACTCGCGGGCTATTGGGCGACAGAGTACGACTGGCGCAAGTGCGAGAAGAGACTGCAGTCACTTCCGCACTACGTCACCGAGATCGACGGGCTCGACATCCATTTCATTCATGTTCGTTCGGAACATGAGGACGCGTTGCCGCTCCTCGTCTGCCACGGATGGCCAGGCTCGATCATCGAGCAGCTGAAGCTCATCGATCCGCTGACCAATCCCACGGCACATGGTGCGAGCGCGGCAGATGCGTTCCATCTGGTGATCCCGTCGATGCCGGGCTATGGATTCTCCGGCAAGCCGACCACCACCGGCTGGGGCCCTCGACACATCGCGCAGGCCTGGGCGGTGCTGATGACGCGCCTGGGCTACGACCGCTACGTCGCCACCGGCGGCGATTGGGGCGGGCAAATCGTCGATCTTATGGGTGCCCAGGCGCCGGCCGGGTTGCTCGGCATCCACACCAACTTCCCCGGTGCCGTCCGATCCGACGTCGCGGCAGCGGTGCAGTCCGGCGCCCCGGCGCCGTCCGATCTCAACGACGAGGAAACCCGCCTCTACGACAAGCTGAAGGGCTTCTTCGCGACCGACGTCTTCTACGCGTACGAGATGGGGACTCACCCACAGACGCTGTACGGGATCGCGGACTCACCCGTCGGCCTCGCCGCCTGGATCCTCGACCATGACCTGACCAGTCTGGCCCTGATCAGCCGGGTCTTCAACGGACAGTCCGAGGGCCTCACCCGCGACGACATTCTCGACAACATCACCCACTACTGGTTGACGACCACCGGGATCTCGTCGGGACGGCTCTACTGGGAGAACAAGGACGGCTTCTTCGACCAGAAGGGCGTCTCCATCCCGGTCGCCGTGAGCGTCTTCCCGGACGACCTCTATCAGGTGCCGCGCAGTTGGGCAGAACAGGCGTATCCCCACCTCATCCACTACAACAAACTCGACAAAGGCGGGCACTTCGCGGCCTGGGAGCAGCCGCAGCTGTTCTCAGAGGAAGTTCGTGCCGGCCTCCGGTCGCTTCGCTAGATGACCGTGTTCGAGCGCGCGTGCATGCCCTCGCAGGGTGGGGCGACCGAGTGGCTCAACCCCGAGCCCCTCGGCCCCCGCCGAGCCACGGGGCTGCGCTCGACCGCGGCAACCACGGCGCGCCTGATGAGGCGCTGCTGTTCGCAGCCGAGATCCGTGCCGCGTTCAGGTCATTGAGCCAGCCGTCCGATATTCGGACGTCTGCGGATACCGCTCCTGGCGCGATCCGGGTGCTTCACTCCGGGCCTCCCGGCCCGCCGGGGCATGAGGCCGACGACAGCGAACGAAAGGATCTGTCATGACAGCACGCTGGCCGGCACCGGCCGGTCTACACACGTCCTCGGCCCGGCTGCCCGTCGAGGGCAAGCTGCCTTCTTTCGACGGCGCGACCGGGTGGCTCAACTCACCGCCACTGACGGCAACCGACCTGACCGACAAGATCATTCTCGTCAACTTCTGGACTTACACCTGCATCAACTGGCTCCGCCAGCTCCCCTATCTCCGCGCCTGGGCCGAGAAATACGCCGATCACGATCTGGCCGTGATCGGGGTGCATACCCCCGAGTTCGGATTCGAGCACAACCTGGACAACGTCCGCCGTGCCGTGCAAGACATGCGGATCGAATACCCGGTCGTGATCGACAACGACTACGCGGTGTGGAACGCGTTCGACAACCACTACTGGCCCGCGCTCTACTTCGCCGACACGCAGGGGCGCATCCGGCACCACCACTTCGGCGAAGGTGAGTACCAGCAGTCGGGAATGGTCATTCAGCAGCTGCTTGTCGAGTCGGATTTGACCGATCATGATCATGATCATGTGTCGGTCGAGGCTCGGGGGGCAGAGGCCCCGGCAGACTGGGCCACCCTGCGATCATCGGAGAACTACACCGGCTACGTGCGCACGGAGAACTTCGCCTCCCTCGGCGGCATCCGGCCGGAACGGCCTCACCACTACACCGCTCCGGCGAAATTGCGGCTCAACCACTGGGCCTTGGCTGGTGACTGGACGGTGGAGGACCAGGCCGCCAGGCTCAGTACGGCCGGCGGGCAGATCACCAACCGGTTCCAGGCCCGCGACCTCAACCTGGTCATGGGACCGGACACGCCCGGAACACCGGCCCACTTCCGCGTGCTCCTCGACGGGCAGCCGCCGGGCCTGGATCACGGAACCGACGTGGACGAGCATGGCTCCGGCACGCTTACCGAGCAGCGGCTGTACCAGCTCGTCCGCCAGCACGGACCCGTCACCGAGCGCACGTTCAAGATCATATTCACCGATCCTGGCGCCGAGGCCTACTCCTTCACCTACGGGTAGGTCAGACAAGGCAACCCCTTGATCCGGGGCTATCGGAGAAGCTCGACCCGAGGGCCAGCTGGCGGAACGCGTCGTTGACCGGCTCTACTGCGACCATTCCTCGTGGAGCCGCCGCGTCATCCGCGCGCGACTGGGACGTCTCACTCGATGGAGCCAGACGAGCTGGACGGCGAACCGGTGAACCCTCCACGGGACTTCCCGCCTGGGACGTGGTTCAGGCAGACGTGGCCCGGTAGCGCTCAGACGGACGTTTCCTGACGGTGCGACTGGGCTAGCGCATCCGCCTGCGGCGCGGGTGTGCCGAGGAGGGTGTAGCCCTGGGGTGTGCGGTGCAGCAGCGATGAGTACAGGATTGCGGCGGCTGCCGTGGGCGCGGTCATGCCCGTATCAGTGAGCCTGTGGCGCAGGTCTTTCCAGGTCAGTTCTCGGCCGCGGAGGGCGGCGATGATCGCGCGGTCGTGCAGGTGGGAGACCGGTTGCGGATCGAGGGGTTCGATGGTGGTGGTGTCGGTGAGACGCCACTCGGGGCGCGTGGCCGCCCAGGCGCGCAGGGCGGCCACGGCCAGGGGCCATTCTCCGGTGACGATCGGCCGGCGGCGTCGGGGTATTCGTGCGACGGCGTCGGGGATCTGCTCGAGCGGTACCGGGATGGCGAGCGCGTGGATGCGGTACAGCGCGGTCGTCAGCGGTGTGACGGCGCCCCGGCGTGGCCACCACCAGTCGGGATCACCCGCGACGGCGAGCAGATCCCGAAGGTCCTGCGATGTTGCGGCCTCGAGGTGGATGCCCGCGGCGCTCAGGTGCCGCATTGCGGTGTCAGCGGCGATGATCCCGTACTCCCGCATGGCCTGGTCGGTGATCGTACGGGCACGCTGCAGAGCGGAAGGGTCGTGCAGGTACGCCCGGCCGGTTCGCCCGGCACGGGTTCCGAGCGACAGCACGTGGAACGGCGGGTCCGCGCCGCACCACCGGGCGAAGTCCACGGAAACGCGCTGTCCGCGGTGGCCGCGGCCCCGGAGCTGCTACCCCAGCCGTGGGGAGCGGTCGGGCATTACCTGCCGATCGGGTCCGGCGCGACACTGCTGCGTTCGGTCGCCTACTTCGGAGGCAGCGGTGCCACTGCCGAAGCGGCGGCACTCATCGCGTACGCAACCGGCGGTCTTGTGCTGGTCTGGGCCGGGCGGCGCGGTCTGAGCCCGCACCGTGCGCCGGTCGCCGAGCCCGAGCGCGAAGCAGTGTTGGTCGGCTGAGCGGATTGATGGACCGCCGCCCTCGGTGTCTCGGGCGTTCGAAGTGAGGGTCGATGACGGCGTGTCGGCCGGCGTGGATGACGTGCGGCTCGATGCGCTCGGCCAGATGGTGACGGCTGCGGCGGTCGCCCACCGCATTGGTGTGATGCGATTCGGCCCTGATGGTTCCGCAGTCTCGGATGACGATCAGTCGACACCACGATCTGCCAGCGATGACACCGGGTTCGTGAAGAAGGGCTTGCAGTCGGCCGGTGCAGCGGCAGTCCTCCTCCTCTGTCCTTCGGCGTGCCTCCAGCAGTCGCGCGAGGGTCGGACGCGCTCGACCCGGCGGGTTGAATCATCGAGCAGGGTCTTTCGACGGGTGCTCCGGCAGCAGGTTCGCCGCTTCCTGCCGGCGTTGGCGCAGGTGCTTGAGTGAGTCCTCCAGGCCAGCCACCTCGCCGAGCCAGACTCGTTCGCGGGCCTCACTCAACCGGTCCTCAGCGTTGCGGGTCATCTCCTCGATGCGCGGTAGCTGAGCCGGATCGACGCGCAGGAACCGGCATTTGGTGTCCCGTGCTCATGGACGCAGGAGGTTCCATAGGGGCGGTGGCAGTCGCCGAGGGCGAACTTGCGCAGCAGGAAGTGGTCCTCGAACTCTTGCCATTCCTCGGCCTCGGCCGCGCACATCTCACCTAACGGGCGCAGGGTGCGGCGGTGTTCGATGAAGTTCTGATGAGCGGCGATAACCTCGTCGGGGAACACCGCGTGCAAGTGGCGGTGAGGGAGCGTGTTTCCTCTGCGACCAGGGGCAGATGGTTGCGGTGTTCAGGTGCCGGCGAAGAGGTGGCGTTCCTTCTCGCGGGGTGAGCCTGGTTCGTACCAGCGGTGGACCCAGGAGTCGTCCGGGGTGAGGTGGCGGCGGGCGGTGACGGGCTGGGCCCGGACGGCCGATCCCGGGTTCGGGGCTCGTTTTTGGAGGGCGTGGCGGAATTCGTAGTGGGTGAACAGGCGCATGAATTCGGTGAGGTACGTGTCGGCGACGGCGGTGTTGCCCTGGATGACGAGCATGTTCTCGTCGTTGCTGCTGACCGAGTCGGGGCTGAAGTTCGCTGATCCGGTGATTACGGTGGGGTCGTCGCTGAGGGGGTCGATGAGCAGGAACTTGGTGTGGATGAACTTGGCGTGATCGTTGAGGTCGAGGGTGGATTCTTCGAGCCAGCGGCCGAAGCCGGCCGGGACGGCAGCGCCGACGGAGACCTGGTTGTCCGGGTCGCCGTTGCGGATCTGCAGGTCGATGCCGCCGCGGGCGGTGTCCATCAGCACGTATCGCAGCGCGTCGCCGTCTTCGAGGAACGCCGTGCGCAGGCGTTCGGTGACCCCGAACGCCGCGGTCAGGAACACCGAACTGGAGGCGGAGCGGATCAGACCCGCGTACCAGTCGAGCAACGCCCCAGACCCACGCCGGGGGCTGAACAGATGGCTCGTCCCGGGCGGGGGCGTGGTGGTGGGCACGGCCGGGTGGGCGCCGACCCACGGGCGTAGCGCCGCCGACGTCGGGTCGCTGGACAGTTGCTCCCAGTACGCCAGATAGTCGCCCGCCAGACCGCGGTCCCGGACGGCGTGCCCGAGGTTGGAGTGGCCGAAGACCCCGCCCTCGGTGATGTTGGTCGATCCGGTCCACACGGCGACCGGGGCCCGGTCCTTCAGGGCGACGATGAACTTGTTGTGGGCGATCGCCGCACAGTGCTCGCGCCGGATCACCAGGTCGCCCAGCCCCGCCGTGTCGATCGCGGCGAGGTTCTTCTCCCGTGGCCCGTCCGCGCTGGTGTCCATGTCGACCACCAGGCGCACGTCGGCGCCGCTGTCGGCGGCGATCCGCAACGCCTGCAGCACCGGCGGGTAGGTGAACTGGTAGAGCGCACCGCGCAGCGTCCAGGAGGAGTCCTGGGCCTGGCCGATGAACGCCAGCAGTGCCTCCTCCAGGCCCCGCGAGAGCCACTTGTACGCCTCCCGGTGGGCGACCTGGTCGGGTCGGCGGTTGTGGAACCGGTGCGCGTACAGCTGCGAGGCGGCCGCGCCCCGGTTGAACACCACCGTGTGCTCGCCCAGCCGCAAGCCCTCGGTGCGTACCCGCAGGCTCACCTCGTGCCCCGACTGCAGGGCTCCTGGGCGGCCTTTCATCGCGACGACCCGATAGGTGTAGTCGTGATCGGGTTTGGCGGTGTAGTCACCCCACCGGAAGGTCTGCACGGGACTGTTCACACTGAGCAGGGACTGCGGCCCGGCCGGGGCGCCGTCGAAGGTCAGCGCATTCGGTAACCAGTACCGTTCGCCCTCGGTGTGATCGGTGCGCTCCACCGCGAAGCCCAGCAGCCCGGCGGTGTCCGGTTCAGCCAGATCCATGCCGAGCAGCACGACGTTGTTCCCGGCCGTGGCCCGCACCCGCAGCGGGCCGTCACTCACCTGCTCCCGCATCGTGGGCACCCCATTCCCAGGTCAGGTCATTCCCAGGACAGCACACGTACTCCAGGAAATCCTGGAAATGGCAGGACGACGTCGGATGACGACGTCGCGCTCGCCCACCGTGCGCGCGGCACCTCGTCCCCGCCGAGATCCGACACGAAAGGATGTCACACACGCATGGCTGGACAGGTGGCTTGTGCAACGGGCCTGGTGGAGGGGAAATTGCTTCATTCGCAACCAATCCAATATGTAGCTCCGGGGTAATGTCGGTCTCTCGATGGCATGTCTGTTCTGATGGGGGACCGAGGGCTTCCAAGTCATCCGGTGCGCCGTCCTGGGCCCCGACCCGGGCGACACGGGCCTCGACGGTCGATAATTCCGTTCGGGGGGCCCAGTCACCCACTGTTCGGTTGATTGAATCGGGAAACCCCACAGCAGCCAGGAGCGCGGGGTCTACTCATACGGGGCATCAGCCCCAGGAATCCCAAGAAAATGCTGTCGCTCTTGACTGCGCCGGACAATTGCACGTCCATTCCGCCACGATTGCGGTCAGTGCAGTTGAGGCCATCACGAACTATTCTGAGGAGTTGCTGTGGCCACCGGAGCTATTCAGCGCATCACTGTTCACGAGCCGGAACAGATGCAGATGCGGATCACGCAGTTCGTCGCCCAGGGATTCGTTGTGGCAAACCAGTCAAATCGATCTGTGACTCTGATCAAGCGCAAACAGTTCAGCATTCCGCTGCTGGTGATCGGGCTACTTCTGTGTGTTATACCACTCTTCATCTACCTGATCGTGTATTCCCTCCAGAAGGATCAGATCATCGAGATCGTCCTGATTGAGGCTCCGAAGGTGGAGGCGTATCGGGCCAGCGAACACCTGCCTGCGGGCCCTAACGCGGCACCGGCCGCCGCTGCGGTGATTCAGATGTCTCCCGACAACCAGTCCTGGTGGGACGGGTCGCAGTGGCAGCAGACCGCCACCAGTTACCCGCCGAACGCCGCTCGCAAGCCGGACGGTTCGGCGTGGTGGGACGGCCAGAGTTGGCGGCCGATGCCCGAGACCGGGCCAGGCCTGGGGATCTGATCGAGGCTCGACTGCGCAACACCGGACAGCTTGAGGACGGCCATGGAGAACAAGGGCAGCTTCCTGAACGACCTCGCGGTGCACATCTTCCAGGCCCCGGGCCGGTGGGGCTGGGAGTACCGCGAGCCGGCGCCGGCGCGGGCCTATCCCCACCTCGACGCCGAACCGCTCTGGTACGAGCCTGCCGGTTCCCCCGGTGCCGGCCCCGCGGGATCGCCGTCCTGGGGAGCCGGGCCACCAGCACCGCCGTCGCCACCGGCGGGATCGGGGGTAGCGGTCCCGTCCGTGGCCGATCTGGAACGGCGGGCGAAAATGCCCGCTCGGATCGGCATCTGCGTCGTACTGGCATTCGTCGGGGTGCTGGTCATCAAGCATGGTGGCGTGATCCTCGTACTGGCCGCGCTCGTGATGGCGTGCGTCTGGTTTCTGCCCCTCCTGGCAACGTCCTCCGGGCCGGCCGCGGCGAGGGCCGGCGCCGAACGTGACCGCGCCTGGGCGCACTACAGCCAGGACTGGCAGGCCTGGCGGACCAAGGTGCAGAACTGGGACGCCGGGGAGAAGGCCCGCATCACCGGCGACAACCTGTGGTACCCGGTGATTGCCGCAGACCGGACCTCCCGGATCGACGTCTTCGGCGGCGTCCCCGACGGGTGGGCGGCCCTGGCCACCACCATGGGTGCCTCGACCCTCAAGAACGGCGACTCGATCCTCGTCCTCGACCTGACCGAGCACGACATCAGCAGGGAACTTCTGGACCTCGCCCGCGTGCTGGAGCAGCCCTCGCACTCGTGGGAACTGCCCGCCGAGTTGGCCCAGGCCAATGTCTTGCTCGGCCTGGAGGCCGAAGATGTCGCTGAGATCATGGCCGAGGCGGTGCATTCCACCCGGGAGAGCGGCTCGGCCGACCTCCGCGGCCTGGACGCCGACCTGATTCGGGCCGTGGCGCAGCGACTGGACGGCGACGTCACCTTCCGCAAGCTCTCGGCCGGCCTGCAGGTGCTGCGCCGCTCGTACGACGATGCCCTGGGGCAGGCGCCCGTGCTGTCAGCCACCGAACTGCAACGGCTGGCCGCCTACGTGGACGCGGCCGGCCAGGACGACCAGACCCAGCAGGAACTGAAGCTGCTGGCCGGCAACATCGACCTGCTGACCACTGCGGAGGCCGAGGCCCCGGGGTCGCAGGATCCCGGTTTCTGGCGGACCGGGATCTTGGTGATGCGTACCGCCGACCGCAACCCCCGGCGCAAGGACTTCATGGACCGGGTGCTGGCGCAGACCGTGATCCATCACCTGCGCTCGCGCCCGGCCAGTGGCTCCGGCGACGTGCTGTTCGTCGCCGGCTGCGACCACCTGGGCCTGCGGACCTTGGAAAACCTGACCCGCCAGGCCCGCCGTTCCGGGCTGCAGACGGTGCTGATCCTGGAGCACCTGCGCGACGACATCCAGAAACTACTCGGCGGCTCCGACAGCGCCTCCCTGATCATGCGAATGGGCAACGCCCAGGAAGCGGCCGCGGCCGCCGAGTTCATCGGCCGGGGGCATACTTTCGTGCTGAACCAGCTCACCCGCCAGCTCAGCGACGCCGCGACCGACGGCGAGTCCAAGCAATGGGGGGCCAGCGGGACCGTCTCCGACACCGACTCCAGTTCCGGTGGAGCCGGATTCGGCTGGTCACGTTCACGTGGCATCAGCCGGGCCGACAGCTGGTCGCGAACCGTGAACTGGTCGACGACCAAGACCCAGACCGACGGCGTCACCTCCACCCGGGTCTACGAGTTCGCCATCGAGCCGGTGGAGATCCAGTCCATGCCGCTGACGGCGTTCATGTTCGTTGAAGCCGCCGACGGACGCCGACGAGTGGTGGCCGGGGACTGCAATCCCGGCATCAGCATGCTCGACCGGGTGGCCCGGCGTCCGCAGTTGACCCCGAGAACGCCCGCGCCGCCGTCCGCGCCCATCGCCCTGACCGGGCAACCGGTTCCCTCGTTGCCGCCCGGGCTCGAACCGGGCAGCCGCTGGTGATCTCCCTGGAGGAGTTCACCTGGCTCCAACTGATCACGGTGCCCCGGGTGGAGGAGGACAACGACCACCCCGACACCACCCGACGTCATCTGTTCGCGGCCCTCACCGGTGCCCACGCCGAACTGCGCGGTGACGTCGACGGGCCACCCGGTGCGCTGGCGTTCGCCTGCCTGCGCGCCCCCGGGCAGACCCGTCTGCAGTACCTGCTCGGCGGCCTGCCGCACTTCCCGCCCGCTCCGGATGCGCCGATCTCCTCACCGGGAACGGTGATCCCGGTGCTCTACCCGCCCGGCAGCACCGGGCGCGTCGTCGAATCCAGGCAGGTCGCCTCGGACCTGACCTCGATACCGTCCTGGATCCGTTGCACCGGCGAACCCGATGCGCTCGCCACCCCCGAGGCCCAGGCCAACGCCTCGGAAAAGCTGCGCTCACCGTTCGACGACTACGTGGCCCATCTGGACGGCAGCTTTGCCTGGGTCGTGGTGGCCGAACCGCTGCCGCTGTCGGAGATCGACGCCGAACTGGCGGTCATCACCGCGCGGACCCCGCTGCTGCGCCAGCGGGAGAACTCGGAGTCGCACCGGATCGAGCTTGAACGGACCCAGGCCCGCTATCGGGAACTGGCCAAGGCCCGCCCTTCGGGCGCCTGGGCCGTTCACATCCTGGTCGGCGGATCCTCAGCGGCCCAGGCTCGTCGCGCCGGGTCACTGCTGTGCAGCGCGGGCGACCTGGACGAGGTGCCGTACGTCCTCCTGCCCTCCGACGTGATGGGAAGCCTCGGTGCGACCCTGTCCGAAACGGTCAAGGGCGAGCACGGGCGCTCGCCGTTCATGGCCAGCACCGAACTGCTCGCCTCGATCGCCCGACCTCCGAGCCGAGAACTGCCCGGGATCCGGACCGTCACCCCCCTCGCGTTCGACGTCACCCCCGAAACAGCCGAGTCCGACCGGCACATCCGGTTGGGCGACGTCATCGATGGATCCTTGCGGCCGGTCGACACGTTCCTGGTTCCCCACAACACCCTCAACCGGCACGCGTTCATCTGCGGAGCCACCGGATCAGGCAAGTCCCAAACCGCCCGCGGCCTGCTCGAGGCGCTCTCCAGCGGCCCGCAGCCCGTGCCCTGGCTGGTCGTCGAACCGGCCAAGGCCGAATACGCCCGGATGGCAGCCCGACTCGGCCCCGACGCTGACGTGCTGCGGATCCGCCCGGGCGAACTCGGCAGCCCGCCCGCCTCACTGAACCCGCTCGAACCCGAACCCGGGTTCCCGCTGCAGAGCCACGCCGACCTCGTCCAGGCCCTGTTCCTGGCCGCGTTCGAGGCCAACGAGCCCTTCCCCCAGGTGCTGTCCATGGCCCTGACCCAGGTCTACACCCGCGCCGGATGGGACCTGGTCAGCGGTCGGCAGCGGCCGGCGACCAAGCCACGGTTCCGGGTCGACGACCCCGAGGAACTACTCCGACCCCGATACCCCACCCTAGGTGAATTACAGTCTGCTGCAAGGGAGGTCGTCGACAACATCGGCTATGGCAAGGAGATAGCCGCTGACGTGCGCGGATTTGTGGACGTGCGGATCGGCAGCCTGCGCGGCGGCACGCCGGGCCGGTTCTTCGAGGGTGGCCACCCGCTCGACATCGGCGCTCTCCTGCGCCGCAACGTCGTCCTCGAACTGGAGCCGATCACCAACGACCAGGACAAGGCGTTCCTGATGGGCGCCGTCCTGATCAGGATCGTCGAGCACCTGCGCGTGCGCGATCAGCACCAGCCCGCCGACGGTCTCAGCCACGTGCTGCTCATCGAAGAAGCACACCGCCTGCTCAAGAACATCGAGTACGGCCCGGCCGCCGCCGCCGTCGAACTGTTCGCCTCGCTGCTGGCCGAGATCCGCGCCTACGGCGAAGGGGTGGTAGTGGTCGAACAGATCCCCGCGAAGATCCTGCCCGACGTCCTGAAGAACACCGCCCTCAAGGTGATGCACCGGCTACCGGCCAAAGACGACCGCGACGCTGTGGGCGCCACGATGAACCTCCTCCAGGGCCAGTCCGAAGCCGTCGTCACCTTCCCCCCGGGGACGGCGGCCGTCACGATCGACGGCACGGACCGTCCGCTGCTGGTCAGAATGCGCTCGGGAACCGACCGCGAGAGCGGAGGAAGCTGCTCGGTCGTGCCGCCGCTCAGCGGACGCCGCAGCCTCCTGTGCGGCGGCGACTGCCTGGCCCGGGCCTGCGACCTAAGCGTGATCAACGACGCGCAGCAGATCGCTCACACGCCCGCGGTCACGGTCTGGGTCGAGTCAGTGGCCGCCGCACTGGTCATCGGCCTGCCGCCGCCCGTGCCGCGACGTCATATTCGCTCGCTCTGGGATGTCGCGGGCCGCCCGACTCGCGACCTGGACTGCGCGCTCGCCACCGTTGTGGACCGGGCAGTGGACGCCCGCCGCCCTTATATTCGTCCCTTCGTCGACGTCGACTACTTCGCTCACGAATTGCGGACGATCCTGACAACGCAGCTCGGTGGTTCGCCCGGCGGCGTCGCCGAGGCCGATCGATGGAAGGCCGGGTACTACCGCTACTACGGGGCCTGGACCGCCCTCGTGGTGGCGGCCGCACCGATGACGCCACAGGAGCAGGCCGTGGCGCCGCCGCACCCCCTGACCATGGAATGGGCGTCCCGAGGGCTGATCCTGGAAGGCGAGACCCTGGGGGACCAGCTGACCGAGATCGCACGCCACCCCGCGTTCTCCGACGGCAAGCGGGCCGTTCTCGGCGACGTCGACCACAGCGGCCTGGGCCCGGCCCTGGCCGCGTTGACCGGCAGCGTGCATCCGACGTCGGCGCACCGGGCCTTCGAATACGCCTGCACCGGTGACAATCTGGCGCTGCTGCTGGAAGTCGTGACGCCGCTGGTCGTGGACTTGTGAACCATGGCTGAGAACGTCGGGAGCACGGACACGCCTCCGCCCGCTCCACCTCCGCCTCCGCCGTCACCACCTCCGCCGCCCCCTCCGCCGGTGAGCAGCGGGGACTCCAAGCCTGCCGCCAAGGCCGAGACACCGGAGACCCCGCAGACCGGTGACGCGCCGCAGGCACCGCCGGAGCCGGTCTTGCCTGAGCAGCGGCAGCCAGAAGGTTCTACGGAGCTACAGCAGGAGCTTGCCGACAAGGTCCCGGAGAAGACCGAACCGGAGACGGTTCAGCCGGAGGTGGTTGAGCCGGAGAGCACCGAGCCCGACGTCGAGCCGGAGAACGTTGAGCCGGAGAGCACCGAGCCCGACGTCGAGCCGGAGAACGTTGAGCCGGAGAACACCGAGCCCGACGTCGAGCCGGAGAACGTTGAGCCGGAGAACACCGAGCCCGACG
>Ga0307513_10002618_pt1 | contig 24836 bp, 26 predicted proteins | sample 15_EM_MG_FD_202174 | JGI IMG/M metagenome (GOLD analysis project Ga0307513, IMG submission 202174) | Populus trichocarpa ectomycorrhiza microbial communities from riparian zone in the Pacific Northwest, United States - 15_EM | ecosystem: Host-associated > Plants > Roots > Unclassified | place...
GATTCGGGAGCGGTTGACCGCACATCCGCAAGAATATGGCGTCGGGGTGGACGAGAAGGGTGGTCCCCTCTTGGGGGAAAAATATTCGAGCGTTCCTGGGGGGCTCGAAGAACAGGAAGAGGACTCGGCGCAGAGTCAGTGTCGGATCCTTTGAATCGTGGACCAGAGGAGGCACGTGTCAAAACCCACTTCAATGGGCTGTGATGGTATAATGTGATGACGTACCGGAAAGTCAGGACATTTACGGAGTGCGAAAAGAGTCCACTTAAATATTTGTGGCCATATGTAACGGCGGTGAGCGAACAGAGGATGATCGTAAGTGGAAGAGAATAATTCTACAGAACACCAGTCACGCTGGGTATGTTCTAGCGAAAGCAACAAGCTTGACCATCAGGGAAAGCAGTCAGTAGGACGGTCCCAGGTACCGTGTACCAAGAGAGGAAGGAACTTGAACGCGTAAACAGGGAGGGCGAGGGTGCTGGGTAGATGGTAGAGGTGCAGAACGTGGGGATGGAGGGGAAGAAGTGCTAAGAATCCGGATTGTGACCTCGACTTCTATTTTCGTCGAGGTACCGCATGACGAGCTCGTATCTATTCCAAGAAGTCTGGGTCGGTCATCTGCCAATAAAGATCACCTGGTAAGGACTCACGTCAACAGCGTCACAGCGCTATTCGGCACCGTTCTAATAAGATTGATACTCAAACCCTTATACAGGCCTCTCCATGCTTCCTCTTGGGTTATTAGAGCGGCCGTTTGGAGGATCCCAGTATACTGCGGCCTAGGTTGGGGGATGCCGGGGATGGGCGAAGGACCCTTAAAGGATTTTTGTATTTGAAGGCGAGTACGGATCACTTCATGTGGGTAGGTTGTGATAGAGGCAACGGTTTTGGCGACGGCGGAGCAAACTAGTATTTGAGAATTCGAGAGCTCGCCGTCCTCAGTATGTAATTCTAAATGAAATGACATTTAAACAGTGGTCCAAAGGGTGGAGGAATTTGGAGAATATTGAGTGATGCTGGTTGGTGGTCGGAACACAGGAGTAGGTGATGTGCCAGTTGAGGGTTGCAAAACTCACCAGCTGCATGTCGTAGGTATTCATAGAGAGGGAATTGGACCGCTACATGGCTAGTCCCTAAGAGGGAAGTTAATAACCCTCGATAGAACGCGTGCCACCCCTCGGCTCGGTAGACAGTTATAAATGCATCCAACGTATGCCGGTATCGCGGCTCTCCAAGTGGTTGTGTCTACGTCACACCATCAGCCTTAGCAATTGAAACGGTCGCGTGAATATGCCCAGGCTGTTGATGGTCATTGGGAACTCACCATGAAGCGGGTCTTGATGACCCACAATGGACTTGTAGCGACTGTACTGGCTCCTCCGGCGATCATGGCGGAGAGAACCTGGAGGTACAAAGGCGTACTCGCCTCCTGAACAGGATGTCCTTGGGCTGAGGCACATAAGAAATATATTAATAGGCCCATAACACACAGCTTACAATCTACATGTCTTCCACCGAGTGCATGGCCACCAAAAGCCTCCTTGACCGAGTCATAGACGGTGAAATAAATTGCCCATGTTGGTAAATAGCCTAGGAGCATCGGACCAAGACCCCGGTAGAAGCCTTTGAAGCCGTCGCGGATCCACACTTGCTTGATGGTGGCTAAATGCCTCATGCGAGCAATATCAGCACACTCGTCTTGACGCTTAGGGCGGGAACGACGCACCACCGGCGCCCTTGTACGCGATGGAACCGTGAGCAAATTGCTGTGCTTGTAATTTTGTTTTAATTACGTCGAGGGGACAGCCTGCGATCGAGGTGACAACGCCAGCGCCAGCGCCCGCGATGGCGGAGTGGTTGGCCGTCCATTCCCTCATCGACGTCGACGGCGGAGACGATCAAAGGTGTCGCCAACGCTATCAGTGACCGCCAATGCTCAGTCCCGAAGCGACAAAAGGCTCCAAGTTGGGAATTGAATGAATGCCAGCCTCATATTACATTACAACCCACCCCCACCCATATTTGTCAGAAAATCATGGTCAAGGTCACCCTCAACGAAATCGTTATCGCTGAGACGGACAAGTACGAGGTCGTCGAAGGCAACAAGTACTTCCCACCCGAGTCGCTCAACAAGGAGTACTTCAGCGACTCGAACACCCAGTGCGTGCGCTTATTCTTTCTTGGAGCGGGTACCGACTATATTTCTTCTAGTACTACTTGCCCTTGGAAAGGGTAATATCAACGCTCTAAGCTAACGAACGTCATTCACGCATTTCCCCAGACTCGCGTCTTACTACAACGTTGCTCTCCCCGGTGAGCCCGTAGTCCAAGATGTTGCATGGTTTGTGGCTTCCGGTAATTGTTTAATAGACATCTAAGGTCACGTTTAGGTACTACCCTGAACCAAAGGCCGCTGCGATCAACATCAAAGGCTATGTAGCTTTCTACCAGAACAAAGTCAAAATTCAAGATTAATGTTGTAATGTACCAATCCCAATCTTGTTGTAACAATCGCACATTGTAGTCATCCTACTTGTCGTCCAGCATTTTGTCAGCTTGTCCGTGAAATCGGCATATCGGTCCAATCAGACTGGTGCCCTGAACAGAACTAGGCCCACGAACCGGCGTAAAACCTTACGCCCATCCTTGGCGTTGGGAGGGGTGGCAATGTCTGACAGAACCGAATATTAAGATAATTTAGGGTTCCTTGGGTCCATACCCTCCATACCCTCCTAGCCTGCTGTGTCCAATGTAGGGTTCAAGGCAAGCTCGACGTCAAATACGCAGGGTCAGCACCAAGTACTTTGAGTCAAAGTTTTGTACCAAATACATATATAAGCCAGTACCGAGCGGCGGCCGTACAAATAATCAGCTTAGAATGCATTTCTATTGGGAGGGAGTATGACACTCATTGGACCAAAGGCAAGGCCCACTTTACACCCAACCATCATCGAGGAGGGGCAGGCGATCGGGCGGCTCGCTCCCATATCTCCACACGACGAAACAAGGCCTCAACATTCTCGTCGGAAAAGATTTCTTGAGCCGATGCGGGAGCTCTCGATAGTGCTTTCCTTTTATAGACAAGTTCGTCTATCCGTTCGACCATAGTGAGGGCACGTTTAATCTCGTCTAGACTGCGAGTCGAGAGACGAGGATAACCCCCTGAAGCGTATTGATATTCCAGACTCGTTGGAAGGGTGAGATTTCTTGAGGCCTGTAGTATTGGGTCAATTACCAATTCGTGTATAGTAGTCCTCTGGGGGGCACCAACTTCGTTAGAACCAGATGGCAGGGCATAGCGTCCCGGCTCAGCGTCCATAAATCTTGACCGGCCCTTCTGACTGCTTCGACTCATGCCGCGAGACTGTTCTCCTTCCTCAGCGGGTTGCAGTGTATCCCTCTCTCGCAATTGGTTGATGGTTTGTTGCAATTTAGCACATTTGCGTCTTAGTGCTTCACTTTCGGCTTTCACGTTAACAAGAGACCGAGCCATGACGTGGAGTTGTTCTTGGGGCGCCCAGTGAATTTGTCGTTCATCCGAGGGGTTAGTGATGGGCTGCTCAGATGTCGGAGTTAAGGCGGGAGTAGAATGTACTATTCCGTGGTTCTCGGTGAATGACGGAGTGGTAGGGGCGTCGATGAGGTCCACCGGTGGAGGACGTGCAGCAAACCCTCGAGTCACCTGCTGGGGGGACGACCGCTGGGATTTCCAAGGGGAATTGAGACGAATTTGTGCTTCCCCTTTACCTGGAGTTGTCGGAGATAGTAGGAGGGGTGACACTGTTGATGGTAGCCCTCCGTCAGGGAGGACCGGTGAAAGAGAGGTCGTGGGGTTGCTTAGCGGTCGTGTTGGTGGTGAGAACTTGACGTAATAGAGTCAGTGAGGTATCCTCTATGGTTCATCGCTTACATCGGGTCGGCATTCGGGGGTTCGATAAGGGTCTGGACGTCGAGTCAGTAGAGGCAGTCCTGATGAAGAGGTCTGGAGTAAGCTTGAGTGTACCACCTCTGCAGTACCCTCCCCCTGATATCGGTCTCTCGAGTTTGACCCGTCGGGTGCAAGAAGATCGACGAGCGCATTGAATCGAACGGAGTCTCCGGCCAACGAATCTTCATTCTGCGTGCTTAGAGATCGAGGAGACTTTCGTGTGTTTTCTATTTCATGACTCGGTGATAATTGCTCTGTGCTGTCTGTGTGCCCCGAAATTCCAGATGCGGGTACAGCGGCGGTGAGGTGCTCTCTGCCTTCATTCATCCTGAGATCCTTTCTTTACCACGAGAACGTGTCTGGATGGCTAAGGGGACAAATTTGACCCAGCCTGAGAGCGCGGACGGGTTCAACTTATATTGATTGTATGAAAGTCGCTACATCATGTTTCCCGAGCAAACAACAACTCCACATGAGATAAGGATACCAATGGATTCACGGGATTGCAAGTTTCTGGGAAGGGTACCACCCAGCTCGGGCTAGGTGGGCAGTCACAACCTGGCGAAACAGCTACTGGCCGCCCCGCCCCTATACAGTGCAGGTTTGTTGCAACGAAGATATAGGAGGCATGCAAATCACCTACGGAGCTGCACGGGAGTAGGAGAGGTCGTCCGGAGCTGAGAGAGGTGATATATTTACATGTATGAGAAAGGTCAATTGCGTCTTCACGTTGTTGGGCCACAAGTGAATTTTTTTTTTTTTTGGATTAGGATAGTTTATTCGTAACAGTCGTAACAGTCGTATAAAGATTGGTTCGAGGTTAGCTCGAAAATATATCTGGATTGTGAGGGAGGGACCCGGGAGGGAGAGACTGGGAGAGTGATAAGTTATGAGGAGAGGACGGTTTAGGAGAGAGGAGAGAGAGCATTAAGGAGGAGGGAACAGGGCACGGGTCAAGGGGGGGGCTGAGATGGAATTTGGAGAGGCTAGAAGGGACGAAAATGAATCTGAACGGAGAAACGAAGAACAATGAGATTGTGAATGGGTTTTGAGCGTTTCGAAATGCCAATATTTTACACATGCGCATGAACCACATTCAACTAGGCAGGCACAACTGGCTGATACGGCTTCCATTCCTGCCGATGTCCAACAAAATGGCAGGTGGCAGGTGGGGGTGATGGACAGAAGCCTCCAGTTTTTGCGGGAGTCGCCACTTGCGCGAAACTATATGGTACTATGGGAGGCATAAGAGCCGTAGGAGGCGAGCTAGGTGGAGGTGTGGGGTAGGCAAGTGCCCCCGGTTTGTCCGAGGACTGCAGGGCAGGACCAGTCGGTGTCTTTTGTTTGATCAACCCATGTCCTCCTGCGGTGTTGTCCGGAAGCTGATGTGATGGTTGTTGGAATGAAGTTGGATCGGAGAAGGTAGGATATCCAGCGATATCCAGCCCTCCTGGTCCGAACCATTGCTCGAACCCATCAAACTCGCCCATCTCGGGGAAATTATAGTGGAAAACGTCCGGCAGTGCCACTTCTAGAGACGCGCCTGGATGCGTGAACAGGTTGATGTAAGGGTCTGAGGAGACCCTTGAGAGTGACAGCGACTCTGTGGGGAAGGACCTTGACCCTATGGACTGCGCGGGGTCAAGGGAATATTCGTAACTCGTGGTGGACGGTGTCCATCCGGTAGGAGAAGACTGCTCGTGATTGGTCTGCAGATGGGGTCTGTGAGCGAGCGGCCAGTCGTGGGAGTGGAATGGAGAAGACATACCGTGGTCAGGGAGTTGTAAGCATGAGAATGGTCCGAATGAGCGTTGCGCTGAATGATGGTAGTTAAGGGTGTTGACTGCTCCGGCCAGCGGTTGAGAGAATGAGTTGGCGCCTCCGACGAGACTGCCTCGTTGGGCATCTCGGAGGTCGTCGGAGACATCGAGAGAGTGGTGACCTGAGATGACAAAGAAGGCCGCCAGCCTTGCGACTCCTCCGAGGCTTGGGGCCGTGTTGATCGCTTTGTCTTGCGCGTCACAGAGGAACGCGGTCTCAGGGGAACTTCATACGGCACGAAAACAGTGGCGCATAGACGGGCTGGAACAGTCTTCTGTGGGTATAAAGTGCGTTGAGAGGATAGTGTATCATCCATTGAGTGCCACTCGAGTTGCGAGTTGGCTGAGCGCTTCAGGAGTGGCGTACAGGGAGAGGGAACAACATGTGCATTAGTGCCACGTTCAGCACGACGCTCCGCCTTCCGGGCCTTCTTCTGTCCTCGGGACTTTTCCGCCTTCTTTGCAGGCTGAAAGCGGTAGGTGGGATACTGGGCATGATGCTCCACTTTTGCGAGATCGGAAAGTGTTTCATAGTACTTTTTGACTTCTTCCGTCTCGTTCTTCCACATCTCCGCAATGAGCTTTGAGATGTCGGCTTGCGTGCGTCGTGGCGCCGAGGGTTCGGTGGGCTTGAGGTTCTTCATCTTGTGGGAGCGATAAAGGATCCAGGCGTTTGCTGGTCGGCGCGGACGAGTGGCCGATTGATTCAAAACGTCAGAAGGAAGATTGGATTCTTTGACAGGATGGGCAGGATCGCTTTCGTTCTGCAAATAAGGCTGAACAATGTGCAATGAAGCAGAAGTCGAGAAGGTAGAGATCGTTGGCTGTCCCCACTGTTGATCGGTGGCGTCAGCGGTGGCGGTGGAGGACGGCAACGGCGGCGTCGAGGGAAGGGCATGAGATGAGGGAGTGGAAGGTTGTAGAGAGGGAGAATTAAAGAGCTGGAGAGTGTTTGAGGAGGGAGGGAGCGGAACTGAGGGAACCTCAACAAATTTGTCGACCGGCCATACGGGGGAGGAAGTTGCTGGCAGCGACGAAACCATTGTTGAGGACAGGAGGATATCGGTTGGGGACGCGGGGCGGAATAGAGGAGAGGAGAACGGCTGCGGGCGGAGGATGGGGATGGCGAGGGGGTGAAGGAGGTTAACTTTGCACGCTTTGTTTGGTTTGGTTGAGCGGGACACGTGCAGCCGGCTGCAGGCTGCACACTGCACACTGCACACTGCACAGAGACTGAGACTGCACATGTGGATTGTTTGGTTGTACAGTGGTTCCTTGCTCGTGCACGCGTGACACCGGGATTTAGGCACCAACATCCATAAATAATCTCGTCATATCATCGTACCGTGTCCCAAAAACCGTTTATTAAATTCATCCCAGTATGCCATACTACGGACCATTTTAGAGAGCAGTAAACCGGACTATGCAAATATGTTTAAGCTTGTCGCCCTGAACTGGTTTTAGGCACTAGCTCACAAGATCGGTATTTAGCACTCAAAGCCATGTATAAAATGAGATTTTGTTTTATAAATACACGTATTGTAAACGTATTCATTAGCGAGGACAGTCCCGTAGGGAACCCTTCCTCAATCTCGGTCAGGAACCATGAATGATCAGAGGCAGTGTGTACACAACGTACATTTGTTCGTCCACGTGTGATCCGTCGCATCGGAGGGCAGAGACGATTGGGGAGCAAGAGCAGGAAGGGCTTGACGACATGCAGCAGGTCGTGATTGAACATGAACACGGCAACTTGAACCTTCGCACGGTCGGCGCCACGGTCTTCTCCTCGGCAAGCATCGGACTTGATTTTGCGCCACTTCCTCTGGTCCCAATGTAGTTCCTCATCGACAGATTCTGGCCCGAATTCCTCAACTCCGCGCCCAGAGTACATTAAATCAGTGCACCTTCTTGTGGGAGCACCCAGGCAACGAGCTTGAACTTGAGCAAGGAACCACCACGAGTAAGCTGTTTTGCGGCGTCGATTCCATCGACTGGACCAACGAGGAATGGAAGGCGTCATTGGAAAGCATTCAGAAGAAATGATGAGTCCATCACCGATGCTCAGCGGAGTGTACAGAGCGGCGTGTTTGCATTGACCAAAAAGCGTCAGCATAGATGAAAGAGGAGTGCAGGACAATACCTATGGGTGCATCTTAGTGCGCTTTTCCCGTCGATCTCGAAGCGGTGCAGTCGATGGCGCAGGGACTGAGAGCAAATTTGGGCGTTAAAGGTTGGGGTAACCTTGCTTGACTGCACAGATGAGAAAACCAAGGAGAAGGTCAGATCGCGACGGGAATAAAGCACAATAGAGGGATATATTTACTAGATACTGAGGTGCATCGGTGATTTCCACCGGCAAATCAAGATCATTGGGATAATGTCGCAGATTTTAGTGGCTGTAGCCCTCGTGATCTCCGTGGTTTAGGCTCAGAGCTCCCCAGGTTATCAGGACAGTCGTTGTGAGGCACTATGAATAGTAATCAACCTCCGCCTACAATAATTCTATTGAACCAGAGCTCACCTCCAGTAGACCTGTTTACCAGCAATAGTACCCAGATGTGGCATTAGATTATATTGTTTCCTTCCGATATGCTTAATGGGGTTGTTGTATCGGCTCGCGATTTGAGCGGAGTTAGAAGCCGTGCTGGGTGGGCCCCAAATCTAGGCGACACCTTGAGTAAACTCCTACGATTTGTAAAGGGCATTAAGATTGAACCTGTTACGTGTTCTTATATTGCGCAAAAACTTGTATCTCGCCAATCATCTCCGGCGGAACAAGTGTTTCTTTGCTTTTACTCACTACAGAACTGCAACACCGGCACCACTAGCCCTCCGAAGTACCGGGATAGCATTCCCGTGGCAGCCGCAGTGGAATTTTCTAGAATTACAAAGCGTTGAGCAGGGACGCGTCATTCGATAGCGTACACGTTGACCTTGACCCTCGACCCCATCCTTATGACTTCAGTACAGCTCTACGTCTATGACCTGAGCAACGGCGTGGCAAAACAGCTGTCCCTTCAACTCACAGGGCGACAAATTGACGGAATCTGGTCAGTGCTCGCACTGCGTCACGTTTGTCCCACTGAGAATGTGAAACTAGGCACACGTCGATCGTGGCCTACGATAGAGAGATATGGTATGGCCAGGGCATTAATATCGCTCTCCCAGGCCAATCTCATGTGAGCCCTAGCCTTCCATCTCTGACGAAGGCTAAGTTACTCCGCAGATGGGACAGCCTTTGGAGATTGTAGATCTGGGGGAGACCGAGATTGACGAAGCTACATTCTGGGAGTATATGGAATCCATGAGAGAGCATTACACAGCAGACAAAGCGAGTCGCGAGCGTGTCTTTCTCGCTTCATAACTAACTACTCCTCTCCAGTATCACTTACTAGGTACGTTGGGAGATCGCTTGAGGAGAACCCCTAATTGTTGGTTCCCAGATTTCAACTGCAATTCTTTCACCAACGACGTTGCGGGATTCCTCACTGGAGGATCGATACCAGCTCATATCAAGGGTACGCGATATCTCTCCTTATGACTGCCTGTCTGATACCTCAAAAGACTTGCCCGTCGACTTTCTAAACACCCCTTTCGGAGCTGCGCTTCGTCCAACGATCGATAGCATGTATAGGCGAACTCCTCCTGGTGTTCCTCCTCGACAGCCTCCACCTTCTGCGACCTCAGCCATTCTTCAAGGAATTGCGCAGCAGGCTGCAGCCACTGGGACAATGACCGTGCCGGCGCCAGCAGCACCAACGTCGACCCTTACGGCACCTGTCCAGATATGCTCCAATCCTGCCTCACTTCGTACTATTCTTTCAACTCACAAGGCCGTCACCGTCTTCTTCACTTCGGCGACCTGTGGGCCATGTCGAATGATCGAACCAGTTTTTGAAGACCTCGCCCATACTGAAGCGTCCCCTGGTACTGCATTTGCCAAGGTGGATATGGGAGTAGGGCTCGGCTATCAAGTTGCGGAGCTATTTAATGTGCGAGTGACGCCTACTTTTCTGTTTTTTGTGAATGGCAATCTGGTGCGCATTACCTCGCCTTAATACCGTTTATCTACGCCTCTCATACCATTTTGTCACAGAATCATGAAATGAAAGGCACAGACGCTCCAGAGCTCAGGTCACAAGTGAATTTCCTCATCTACGAAGCGTTCCCCCGTGAGTTCCGACCGCCTCCTCTGTCAATAAACAATAGATTCTGATCCCTATTAGCCCATCCCCACGCGAAGCTGCGTCTTGATAATTTGAGGGGAATGTCACTCGACCCGATTGTTTTCGCTCAAGTCCCAAACTTCGATTCCTTGTCGGGAAAATTTCTCCCCTCGATAGACAGACTTCAAGTACCGACGCCCGTGAAAGACTCGGCGAAACTGGTTGTATCTTCGCAGATGATTCCTTTCCTTCAAAAGCGGTTCGGCTCGCCACCTACGCCGGATACGCCAGCACCTGCGGAGAACCTCCTTCGTGCCTGGACTGCAGCCTCAATAACATTGATCACCGCCCTCCCTGCGAAGGATGCTTTTCCGTTGACCGACCTTTGGCGGCTCGCTATTCTGGATACAAGCATCTCGACGGCGTGCTCGTTGCCATCACACATCATAGTTCCTCATCTCCTCCGCAAGGCGTCCATCTCCACCTCTGACGAGTCAGCTCGCAACCTTGTTCTTACTGCACTCCGATTAGCCTCGAATTCTTTCGCCCACCCGGCGCTTGCGCGACAGATTCTCAGTACCACCGCTCTCCCATCCGGTGGACCAAGACCACGGGACGTGTTGACGGAGTTGCTCGTCCCGTCGTTGTTACATGAGAGCTCGTCGGTGCGGCAGGCAGCAGCGAGTCTCGCATTTAATATATCAAGCTTCTTGCAGAAGCCGCTGATGGACGCGCTACGAAAGGGAAATTCGGGGCAGTTGCCTGAGAATGTAGAACACGCAGATGGAGACTGGGAGGTCGAGTTGGCCAGTGCTCTGGTCGAAAGCTTAGGCAGAGAAGAAAACGAAGATGTTGGTGAGTCATATATCAACTCAGGAAGGCATTCATTCATTACTAACTGGACGCCTGTGTTCGCAGTGCATCGTCTGGTAGCGGCGCTTGGGTTTTTGATGCACCTGTCTCCCCACCTTGAACAGATCACATCGTTACTTGAAGTTCTCCCAGCAAAGTCGGTGCTGGAAGGCAAACTAGCGCCTGGGGGCTGCGGTGAGAAGGGAATAACATTACCACATGCAAAGAAGCTCGTTCAAGAGTTGGCTGAGCATATGCTACCATAGACCACTTTGGTGTTTCCAGACACATTGCCATCGCAATTCATTCTCTACAGTTACCGTCCACATTACATAAGCCATTGCTTCTCTAGTATAAATGAAATTTTAGGGGTTACTAATTGGGGTCGTGGGCCTGGTCAGCTCACACCTTGCACCTCCAGAAACCTCCGTGGTAGAGATAGCGGAACACGTGGTCGGTTCCGAAAAGCGCGAATGATCTGTTGCTCGCCGGAGAAGAGGCAAGGCGATAACCCAGGACCTGATGCCTACGTAGGTGCGATGAAAAGGAATGAAGGAGAGGGGAGGAACACATATAATAAATCATCTTGATTAATGTAAGCCGCTGTATCTGACAGGATCACCACTGAGACGCGCGACCCGCCGAGTATTTCGCGTCTGCAAAATTCAACAAGGGTTGTGCATTTCAAATAAATAAATAAATAAATAAATAAATAAATAAATAAATAAATAAATAAATAAATAAATAAATCACAGTATATCTATTGTAAAATTTACTGGGCTGTTAGATGACTTGGAACGAAAGACCCTCTGTATGAACGGGTGCTTGGTCTGCGCCAAGCATCCTTGATAAGGCAGAGTGGCAGACCGACACAACTCCAAAGTCTGGGCTGAACATAGAAGCGGTTTGAGGGCGGCCCAGTCCTGCATCCCAAAGAAGACCAACAAGACATTGGGTGCGCAGTACCGCAGGGGCTAAGGCCCAACCTGTGCTCTAGTGGTAATACTACCACTGGAACCTGTAATAACGATGGACCGAATGGAATTCGTCGATTGCCCCGGTTGTATTCCAGTGCCGAGTCGAACGAAAAATAGGGAATCGGTCTGTAATGTAATTTGATTCTGCATACGACCAGCGATGAATGATAACATCAAGTGGTAGCGTTTTGGCGCGTTGTACGTAGCGATACTGCCAGGTGAGTTTGAGGCTCGAGGCATGATCATCCGCGTCAGCTGTCGTCCGTACCTGGAGCCGCGAGTATATTGATGTATGTTGATGTTGATGTCGAGTCGGTTGACGATATCCGCGTCGGTGTTGGTGGCGAATCGCGACCATCGTGCTGTTAGTTCTGGGATCGAAGGAGATAGGAGGAAGCTCGAGGAGGGCGACGTGTGAGACGTTTAGAGCGGACAGGCCGTATTAGTTTGGAGAACTTTGCAGATAGTCCAGAGTAGGGTGAACAAATGCGTTACCCAGACCGCGAGCCAAAAGAGACCCCGTAAGTGATTGGAGCTTTGGCGTATTTTCTATAATGTACTGGACGGCGTGACCGGGGAGAATCTCTTCGCAAGGGTCACCTGTGAATTTGATGAACCTACCACGTGGAAAGTGGCGTTTGGTTCTGCTCGCCTGCTTCGTATCAACAAAGTTGCCCCTCTCATCCACACAGTATGCACTAAAGCAAATAATAGATCCAGGTTTTCAGCTGGAGGAGAGGCTCATCATAATGATCAAAATGCGTATCGTTTGATCGCCGACCAGGCCCTCGTTCGTCCTCTCCGTCTCCCTTTCAATCCAATACTGCGTGCACTTTGGAGGATTTTTCCCCTTTATTGTCAACCTCAGCTAAAGGAGTCGTCGGCATGTTGAACTGCGAGAGCCTCGGTGGCATGGCGGATTTTGGGGCAACGGACACAGAGCTTGACCTTGTTTGTATCTTAAGGTGTTTTCCGGCTTTGGCCCCCGTACTCCCCCTGGAGTAAAGAATCCAGCGGCTTACCAAACGCCAATTTTCCATTTTGGTCCTGGACCTGAGGATCATACAAGGTCATCACATGAAGTGGACGTGTGCTCCTCTGCATTTTACTTCTTCGCCATGGCGCCACGAGGGTGAGCAAGGTGGCAAGGGCCAGGATGCGGTAGGGAACAAATGCGAGGGACAGCCGATGACCCCGAGCGTACGCAACTATCGTGAACCTTGGTGACAGGATTATATTTGGTCTAGGTGACAGCTTGCTTAAAGCCAGAGGCTGCTTACAGGTCGTGAATGTCATTGAGCGGCGGTTTCAAAAGTCATACTTAGGGGGGTTTGTCCAATATTTAGCACCCAGATCGACTATATCTTCATATTATATATTATTTGGGATGAGAGAGAGGAGGGGAGTAGCGAAACCTTGAATTTGTTTGGCCACAAACAATCACTCGACCGCCTAATTTGGACCTCTCCCTGCATAGAATCACAAAATGGGTCAGGATTACGACCACTGAAGTAGCGCAAATCCAGTGTGCTGATGGTGATGGTTTGGTTCTAGTCCGATACGCCGCTGCCCACCTCGCCTCCAATCCCGAAAAGTGTAAGCCCCACGATGGCCAGCAACAAAACGTGATGTGCTCATTTTACTATGTGTTCTCTCTTCATGATCTTGTGATATAGCTGCTCTTGCCCGGGGAGAGTATCTGCGGACCCACTTCAAAAACATGCGTGAAGTCGCCGCTTCCTTAACCGGTCAGTATCCCTCATTTGAACAGCTCTTAACACCCATTACGGTCTTCTCAGCGGCAGCTTATAATGGGATTTATCCTCCACGCTCTCGATCCACTTCACCCACGCATGCTAATAGTCGCGAATTACTGATACGAAAACCCATAGGTTTGAAGCTCGAGAAGGCATACAAGTACCTAGGCGACGTCAAGGAGCATAAACAAGTCATTCCCTTCCGCCGCTTCTCTGGTGGTGTCGGCCGCGCCTCGCAGGCCAAGCAGTTCAAAGCGACCCAGGGTCGCTGGCCTGCAAAGTCAGTTAAGTTCATCCTCGGTCTCCTGAAGAACGCGGAGAGCAACGCCGATGCGAAGAATCTCGAATTGGGCGATTTAATTATCAAGTCGATCGTCGTCAATCAGGCCCCGGTATGTAGTTGGTTCTGTTCACTACCTCAATTTAATCGCTTTGTGCGCTTGAATATCGGTACTGACGAGATATACATCCGTATAGAAAACCCGCCGCCGCACATATCGTGCGCATGGTCGAATCAACCCCTACCAGGGCCACCCATGCCACATCGAGGTCATAGTTGGTGTCGATGAGGAACCAGTAGAGCGAAACAAGGAGAAGGATGCTGTCGTTCCCTCGTACTCTGGTCTAAACCGCCGTCAGGTTGCAAGGAAGCGGATCGAGGCTTCTCGGGCGTAGACCACTCATCACTCCGTAGTAGGTATGAATAACCAGCGGTTTTTATGTCTCTGCGCCGGAGGGGGCCCATGAAGAGGCACGCCAAAGGTGACCTGTTTTGGTATACTTCAAACCCATGCTGCTACTTCGTAGGCTATGTTCTACAAATAGCTCTCTTGAAACCATACGCGCACTCTCATAAATTCACTCAATGTGCGGACAATCAGGTTGCGGGATCGACCGAGACTTTATCGCAGGGCTTGATCCACAAAGGGTGCGCGCGCGCCGAGTTCGAGCTCCTCATGCGTTCTTTCCTCTCCTTTACCGTTGGGTGGCACGTACGTGCGTTGGCCAATCGTCTGCGGTGGTCTGCGCAGGTGTACAATGGCTTGAGCCCACTCGAACTCGATCGGATCACGACCTACTCCAAGGAGATCGAGCCCCGCGCGGGTACCCCCACTAGATACGTACCTCGGAGCACCCAGGTCGATCTCGAGGGCGGCGTGATCAAGTCAGTGAGCCCAGTCGCTTGTTATCTCCTTATAAAATCTGACAAATGGCGGCATGTGAGTCAGACTGTAGCTTCAAAGCGGGACATTGCGTCAACTCTTCCCGCATGACTCCTGGATCCACGGGGCGGGAAACAATTGGGCTCGAGGTGTGCGTATCTGGCTCTCCCTCTGCATATACTCAAACCACTTATTTGGTCTATACGGAAGGTGCCGAGCTAGTCGATCAGCTCCTGGTCCGTCTCTCTTCTCTACCTGCGCTCATTGAATGACCAGGACTACACCCGCAAGCAAGCCGAAAAATTCGGCTCGCTCCAAGGATACTCCCATTCGTCCGGTGGAGACACTGGCAGCGGCCTGGGCACGCTCCTGCTGAACGAACTGCGCGAGGAGGATCCCGATAGGATGCTCGCCATGTTTAGCATCATACCTTCGCCTAAGGTCTCCGAGACGGTTGTCGAGGTGCGTTCCCTACTCCGCTCATAATCCCTCACGTGTGGCGCACAAGCCTTGGTACTATTTGGGGGCGGGGATAGCCATACAACACTATGCCCTCGCTGCACCGGCTGACCGACTCAACGGATTTGACATATTGCGTGGTCAATGAGGCGCTATTCGATATCAACCAACGACAGCTGAAGATTGCCCATCCGGGATTTAGTGATCTGAACCGCGTACGCCCCGCCTTTCTGACGCGTTGTCGCCCTCTATTACTCATCAAAATATTATCAACCTCATTTGTAGATCGTCGCCCGCGTCATGTGCGAGGTCTCGACGGGTTTTGCGGTTCCCGGGCCAGCTTAACGGGTGCGTTCCGCTACCAAAGGGGGAATAACGAACAAGACGGTCTGACGAGTGTAGTGGCTATTGTCACAGTGACCTTCGAAAGCTGGTAATGAGTCTCATCCCTTTCCCTCGTCTACACTACTTGCTGCCGTCGTACGGCCCACTCGTGGCGGCGGGGCACGCAGCATACCAGGAGAGCACGGTGAACGAGTTGGTCGGGTCGTGCGTACCTCCCTCCCCGTTGTCGTTCCTTCCAATCTGATACTGATTAGCGCCATCCCCGCAATCACCCACCAACGCTCTCATCTCCCGTGCCCACCTCTCCCACTCGTCCTCTCCCTGTCTCCAACGGACCCTCAACTCCCACCCTAGCCCCTCCAGAGGATGCAAATGACGAGCGAGACAGCCGGCGCCTGTCCTTGCCCGAAAGCGCTCAAATTCCGCCTCCAACACACCCTTGAAGTCCAAACGTACATCTCCCTTGCGTCGGGATGCATCCCACACAGACCTCCGCTTTGCTCCTCTACCAAATTGCCTCCACAACCCCTCGCCCTATTCATTCGCCGTCAACGGCCACTTCCACAAATGAGTGCACACCAAAGGGTCATGCAGCAGGGTTGGAGTTACTACCCCAACGCCATACGCCTCTCTATTTGAGCACTCTCAGGAACCAGTCACTCGAGCTCCAGTGCGCGGAGGTTTGGAGTGCGCACCGCCTGGAACAACGACGAGGACGTCCATAGCTCACGCTCTACCGATCTACTTTCGAGTTTTCGTCTTCCTTTTCCGAGGATGAAGAGGAAGAACAAGATTTTGCGTCGCCTCGTCATTTTTTTTCCGACATCGGGCATGCGGTCAAAGAGGCTATCTGTAAAGTCCAGGTCTACCCTGAAATACACTCCGCCTCTCATCACAAGCGATCGTCAAGCGAGCACAGTGATGAGGACTCCAGCTCTGATAGCGATGGAGGTGAAGAGTACTCTAGCGACGAGGGGGGATTGCATCTAGAGAGTGAGGAACTTGGGAGGTAATTTCGATCTGAGGTATGCATTACACCATTTTGCTGAGATAAGCAAGCGCTAAATGGTCCAATTATTCATAGAGCAAAAAAGACAGCCTTTTCCTGGCTGTCGTCCCCTTTATGCATCCGCTTTCGTGTCGCCTTTGTGCTGTGGTTTCCACATTTCCACGTCTAGCCAACGTCGCATGTGCAATATAGCCCCGGAATCACCGCCGTAGCACTCACCTTGAAATCGAACCTACTTCGATCTTCTTGAGCCCTTCCGCGGCCGAATGTGATTTTGCAGCAGCAACAAGCACCCAAGTATTAATACGCATCAAATGTACTAAGTACCACCAACACCACCCCCCTAAACAATAGCGATTCTATTGGCCGCAATCTAATGACGACCAACTCATGCCACCTTCGCTTGACCTCGACCTGACCCACACGTGCGCGCACCACTACCCCTGCATTCACGAATTCTAAATTAGTCAATCACAATAGCTTCACTGTGGATCTCCCTATTATTCCCATTGAGAACCTCCTTCCCCCTTCCCCCTCGCCTCCCATCACCTTTTATGTGCCACCCCCTCGCCTCCGCTCCCCCCACTGCATTCCGTCATCTCTGTTCTTTCCCGGCTCATTTGGTCCACGCAGTTGCTTGCTAGCTGGTAGGACATTATGGCATCGCCCCTATCACTCCTGTGACTCGCCTCCATACGGGCGTTGTGGCGGACGCACCTCTCCCAATCGTTTCTCCGCTTCAGTTCCATTTGAATTTGCGGAATCATTCTTCCGTCTGTTTAAAGATGAAGGATCTAAAGGGTGGTGATTCGCCTGGTGCCCGTCCGCCCACCGGACTTTGTCATGGGATATAAAATCGTAGATAATACAGATGGCTTTGAGTAGTGTCGGTGCAAAAACTGTAAGACCTGACTGACTACGTGTGATGGATATTCAAAACGGTTCGTTGGGTTAGCAGCTGCAGCATCCATCCATTTGTCATTGATCGAATTCATTCAGGTAGGGTTTAAGAGCAGCTGATCTTATGCTGTACCTCCTGTAGTGTAGGCATGGGCATTGGAGAGACCCAAACAAAGATAACGTACTAAAACAAAAGGAGTGGACAGTCTATATGTACACATGAATTCACACAGTTTGTGAGAGTCAACCCAATGCATGAAACACGTTCACATAGTTTAAGACACGTCGTAAGATAACTCTCAATTTCACCAAACAAATATCGAACGTGTAAGTTATGGTTTCAGTTAACGCTTATATACGTTGAAGGACTGTGCAGGCCTTGCGGTGTGTCAAAAAACTGCGACGGAGTCGGCAAACTTAAAGCCCTCTAGCGGCCGGATTTCGGCATCTGGTCTGATAAGAACTCACGGACATGACCGGTGGGGTTGCCCATTGAACTGGGTTCCCCTTTGGCCTGCCGTACGAACGCGGTTCTCCGGTACCACCAATTCTGCGTGAACGATTGGCTGGTAAATAAATCTGCTCAATGGCGACCTCTGTTACTTAGAGACTAAAAAAAAGGCGTGTTAGGGTTAGAATCACCCCTGAAGGAGGTCCAGCCACTCTCTGACCTAGAAAATCCACGGGCCTCCTCTAAAAGTCTAGATAACTCTATCCAATTCCAGAGTCAAAAATGCGCCCGAGTCGTAGTCATAGATATCTACCTGTACAACGGCAGATATCCCCGCAGCGTCCACCTTGGCGAGCTGCAATCGATCGTGGGCTATTTCCTGGATGGTGACAAATGTATTTGCGTCCGGCCGTGTCATCTAGAGATGGCTCACACGCGGTATCAGACGCCTGGGCCAGTCGTACGGGACGATGGGGAGCAGCGCACGGAGGACGGCGGCCATGCTTGCTATTGGGTAGACGACGAGGTGCGCTACGCCAACAAACGGCACGAGGAGCACGCACCAGCTGTCGTCCGCACCCGGAGCTGGGAGTATGTCGATACCGAGTCGAATGACGGTACCTGCGTCGATGTTAGTGGCGAACCGCGACCACTGTGCCGTTAGTTTCGCCTCCCAAAGGAGACCAACGAGACATTGGGTACGCAGTATCGCAAAGGCCATGGCTCAACGTGTGCTCCAGTCGTAATACTACCACCAACACGTCGTTCTCGGCGATTGTCCCGGTTTGTATTCCAGTGTCGAGTGGAACACAAAATAGGGAATCGAAAAGGTTTGTGATGTAATTTGATTCCGCAGACGACCAATGATAGCATCATGTGGTAGCGTTTTTGGCGAGTTGTACGTATCAATACTGCCAGGTGAGTTTGAGGCTCAAGGAATAACCATCCGGGATGTCACATAGATCGTCATTCTCTGAAAGAGAGAATGAGATCCACCGCCACATGAGAATCGAATTCCAGTGCTTGCAAACAGCGGAGCACCGATGGTATTACAGGCGGTCGGTATGCGCCGGCATTGCGCTGTGTCAACTCGTCGAGCAAGTAGTTGGATTCGGAGTTTATGGCGAAGTCGAAGACGGTAGCGAGGAGTTCCGCTGGAAGTTGCTAAGACGCCGCGGCAGCTCCGCGTCTGGCGCTCGAGCGGGGTGTGCCTTGGGTGAACACGACTTGCCCGGCACGAGGATTGCGTCTTGAAGCTGCATCTGAGGATCCCGACACCAGCCGCACCGCGTCGGGCACCCGACATCCTCGTGGAGGGGTCGCTTCTTTTGGCTGATTGCTTGCAGGGAGACTGTGAGCTTCTTCCCGTTGCTTGGATTGCAGCCTGGATTGCAGGTAGGCCCGAAATATACGAGGTGCGGATCGTCCCTCAGTGGTGAACTCCCGCACCAACTTCGCTGCGAACTTGTCGGCCAACGTCTGAGAACCAGGAGGGAGAGAACTGCTTACGTGGCATAGTATGAATTCGAGGCCCGAGAGTGGTTGTCGAAAGGAGGAGGAAGCAAGGTAGTAAGGGGCGGTACTATAACTTGTTTACGTTTGAGCGTCCATTGTACAAATTTGGAATATTTACCAGACGTCGACCACGGCGAGTTTGACACAGCCTGAGAAATTCAAACCAGGTCAGACGAATGCCTACGTGCTCCTGAATGCCTGGTCGTTGCCACGGAGAGGTAAATTTTCGTCGACGTACGCTCCTCGGTGCAGGGAATCCACCGTTATTTACACTGTCCGGGCTACACCAGGCTGGAACCGAGGAGCAAAAATTGATTTGCGTTGTCGACACCTTGGCCCCTGTCCCTTTCTGCTCGATTTCGTGGGTCGACGCTGGCTGCCTTGTGCCGTTGAAATAGGATGAGGAGGGCGACCTTCTCTCCAATCGCAATCGTGCCGGGTGGAAGAAGGTTCGACTCGCGCCAGAGGAACGTTTGTCTGAATGTCCCCGCTTCTGCGTCGTTCCCTCTGGGGCTCTGTTGTAGCACATGTTATAGACTTATCATCCGGGGGAAGTGATGGAGAACCGGCAAAGAAGAGGCGGAAGGTGGTGAGCAGCAAGCGAACGCTGCCAGATTGGACGCGGGGCTTCAAGTAAGACCCACTCATGAGGTTTGACTATGTATGTCTGATGTTCAACTACCTTCCTCTAGCGATATCTCTGACGATTCGGAAAGCAAGGTCGCCGAAAAAGCGATCGAAGAAAGCTAAAGCAAGGGCAAACGAGGCCCCAACAAGCCCCGGCATCAACAGGTATGTAAAGGGAAAGCGTGCTAAGCATAAATCCTTACCTAGAGGGCTTACCCCGTCACCCGGACTGGACCCAGCTCAAGTTGAAGCAACATTTAATATGGTCAGGTCCGTGTAATCGTCCCGCATCCTCGGGGATACACCGTCTCATGCGAGTCTTGGTAAATAGTTATGCTATGTTTTCGAAACACCCAGCATATCCTGTTACATAAGAGGGTGTATTCGATTTGGAGGACGACAAGAGCATTGATATGGCAGATGGGGAACCAGAAGACCCGGAGCTTACTAAGATATTGGAGGAAAGCCGTGCGGCTGCTGCAAGGAAGGTCGAGCAGGAGCATGTCCTTGGAGCGGGTGCAGCAAGGCAGACTAAAACCAAAATTAGGGTTTACTGGGGACCCCCTCCTGATGCTCATGCGAAATGGGCTTTTGCATTTACCTAACGTATACCAACTCCGTTTGGTAAATACACTCCCGATTGACTCCATCTCCAGACGGCGCCATTTCGGAGGCTATTCGAAACCATCACACAGAAATTTGAGGGCGTCAGGGTGCAATATATAGTTTTGCTCTACGAGGGGAAGCGACTCTACGCTGGTGGTTCGCCAAAGGCAGCTCAGATGAGGACGGCCAAAACGTCTGGAATTCGTACGTGCCACCTCAAGGTCATGAAGTCGAGTCTAAAAATATTTTGTAGGTGCTTTCCACTTATCAACTTGCTACCTTATATTACCTCTCCTCCCACACACATTTCCGGCAAGGAACAAATGCCGAGGATGTTGGCTCCCGAGAGGGCGTTGCGAGAAGCACCCGTAGCGCTGGAGGACGACAACTCTGAAGTCATCATACTCTTCCTGCGGTGCTGGGCACGGCCAGACCCACTTCGTCTCAATGTTAGGACGAGTGCCAAGTGCGGAAGGGTCATTGACGCGTATCTCAGAAGTTGGCCAAGGAGGGGGTTATACCCCAAAGTTGTAAGGAAGTCAGGATAGTGCTTGATGGCGAGGAGGTGGGTGACAATGCCAGTTGAGAGTCCTGATGTCGAAGCCGGAGACAAACTAGATGTAAGTGGAGTGTAACATTAAGGACTCGTCTCAGTTTCGCTGTTTCTCTGGGTCTATGGGTATCAATAACAGGAAATAAAATATTCAGCACGGCACGGCGCAAAGCACTCCAAAGACAATTTCTGTCGTGAGAGCAAGGAATATCCTGATAGCTTGTACCTCGAGTCGAGCTGTGGGGAATTTCCCCTTGGTCAAAGCGTGCTGGATCATGAAGTAACGCACAAATCCTGCACGTAGAGTGAAGGCTACGTAGCTGTCATATGCGGAGAAGGACACGCGCCTAGTAAACAGACACCAAGGCCAATGAGGACGATGGTAGCCCCTATTGGTCGCCGCCATATCAGGGTTGTGGCACCCAATCGGTCACCTATTGTTAGCGAACGTGAAGCTGTAATTGTGAAGAGTTGAACCAAGGCGACTCCCGCTGAAGAGATCGCCAATGAGGTCCGAATGTAGGCTAGCCATGTGCGTTCGGAGGCGAGATGATCGCGAGCTACAAGAGGGAGGCATCAGTGCAATCCAGGGGTACCATTGCCACTGGCTTTCGATGGGACATTGTTGGGAAATGGCTAGTTATGAAAATAGTGGCAAGCACTGGAGTTTGCGTTTGGCAGGGTGGGGTGGAATAGGTCTGTGTAGGTGAGGTAACCTGACCGTATGCCACCCGAGGATGTGCCTGAGCTATTGGGGTGGGAGGATGTCCGAGTTGACTAGGACTCTAGACCTAGTGCAGGTGGCCGAGGTGTCAACACCTCATCTCCGGTGCCTGGCTGGGCCCCCAAATAGGTCTATGTAGGCCACATCGCTTTTTGCCTGCACCGGCTAGTTCAGCCGACCTCCTTCAGTGCTGCAAGGTCAGACTTGGCGTTCTAGCCAAACCTATTTCACCCCACCCTGTGGAAAGCAAACTCCAGTGAGTGGCTATGATATTAGTGAGGGTAGCCAGTTAGGCGGGGATGATCCATATGGTGGCCCACCGAGCAGGTACATAAAGCAGCAGCTGACAACACAGTTGGAACAGGTCCATATATGGAGCAGTTGATAGTGCGTATGTTCGCTAGTCATAGCTACAAAGTAGCCCTGCAACCCATCTAGCTATACAAAACAGTTTTCATCCCTCTGGTTCTCAATGCATCAGGAATGAAATGGATGTAAGAAAGCATATATGTCAGAGCCTATACATGAAGGAAATCCTACTAGAAGCTCATTTATGTCAGAATGGGGGGCATGAGGAAGACGGGTCTGGAACTTCAATTACCACAGAGCATTTAATACCACCTAATTAGATCGTGAACAACGGCTAGCGCTATGCACTGTTGAAAATTTGGGTCCAAGACGTTCCGAAGGCAAACTCTTCAAAATCAAAAGAGACTGATCGAACACTAGACGTCAGAGGGATTGTAATGAGAGCGGATGAATGGAGGCCACTACGACAGTCTAATGGTACCCAATAGAGTAGGCCGCGGTCTGAATCTCTGACCCAGCCCTCTGAATCAGGCCGTGCCAATAAATGAGCATGCATTGGATCACAAGAGGAGGGCGGTTCACATAGAAATGGCTCCCGCACACGGATGGTCTGGTCACGAGATCCGGAAACAATGTACTGCCCATCGGGAGAATAGGTGACGAACAACACACTCTTGGCAGGCCCCTCTAGAGGTTTGCCAACTGCGGCACCAGTCTCGGCATCCCAGATTCGAATAGTCTTGTCACTAGATCCAGAGATGATGTGCCGCCCATCGGGAGAGTAGGCGACAGACGACACATCCCAGGTATGCCCCCCTAGAGGTTTTCCAACCGCAGCACCAGTATCGGCATCCCAGATTCGAATCGTCTTGTCACGAGATCCAGAGATGATGTACCGCCCATCGGGAGAGTAGGCGACAGACGACACACTCTCGGTATGCCCCTCTAGAGGGTTGCCAACTGCAGCTCCAGTCTCGGCATCCCAGATTCGAATCGTCTTGTCAACAGATCCAGAGATGATGCGCCGCCCATCGGGAGAGTAGGCGACAGACGACACAAGCGAGGTATGCCCCTCTAGAGGTTTGCCAACTGCAGCACCAGTCTCGACATTCCAGATTCGAATCGTCATGTCAAGAGATCCAGAGATGATGTACCGGCCATCGGGAGAGTAGGCGACAGACCACACATCCTCGGTATGCACCTCTAGAGGTTTGCCAGCTGCGGCACCAGTCTCGGCATCCCAAATTCGAATCGTACTATCACTAGATCCAGAGATGATGTGCCGGCCATCGGGAGAGTAGGCGACAGACCACACATCCTCGTTATGCCCCTCTAGCGGTTTGCCAACTGCAGCACCAGTCTCGGCATCCCAGATTCGAATCGTACTATCTTCAGATCCAGAGATGATGTGCCGCCCATCTGGAGAGTAGGCGACGGACCACACATCCTCGGTATGCCCCTCTAGAGGTTCTCCAACAGCAGCACCAGTCTCGGCATCCCAGATTCGAATGGTGCTATCACGAGATCCAGAGATGATGTGCCGGCCATCGGGAGAGTAGGCGACAGACGACACATCCGAGTTATGCCCCTCTAGAGGTTTGCCAACTGCGGCACCGGTCTCAGCATCCCATATTCGAATCGTTCTGTCACGAGATCCAGAGATGATGTGGCGCCCATCGGGAGAGTAGGCGACAGATGACACATGCGAGGTATGCCCCTCTAGAGGTTTTCCAACTGCAGTACCAGTCTCGGCATCCCAGATTCGGATCGTCCTATCAGCAGATCCAGAGGTGATGTGCTGCCCATCGGGAGAGTATGCGACAGACGAGACACTCGAGGTATGCCCCTCTAGAGGTTTGCCAACTGCAACACCAGTCTCGGCATCCCAGATTCGAATCGTGCTATCTCCAGATCCAGAGATGATGTGCCGGCCATCGGGAGAGTAGGCGACAGAGAACACAGGCGAGGTATGCCCCTCTAGAGGTTCTCCAACAGCAGCACCAGTCTCGGCATCCCAGATTCGAATGGTGCTATCACGAGATCCAGAGATGATGTGCCGGCCATCGGGAGAGTAGGCGACAGACGACACATCCGAGTTATGCCCCTCTAGAGGTTTGCCAACTGCGGCACCGGTCTCAGCATCCCAGATTCGAATCGTTCTGTCACGAGATCCAGAGATGATGTGCCGTCCATCGGGAGAGTAGGCGACAGACCACACACTCTCGGTATGCCCCTTTAGAGGTTTGCCAGCTGCAGCACCAGTCTCGGCATCCCAGATTCGGATCGTCTGGTCATCAGATCCAGAGATGATATGCCGCCCATCTGGAGAGTAGGCGACGGACCACACAACCGAGGTATGCCCCTTTAGGGGCTCACCAATTACAGCACCAGTCTCAGCATCCCAGATACGAATGGTCCTGTCCCGAGATCCGGAAATGATGTGTCGTCCATTGGAGGAATAGCTCATGCAAGTGATAGCGTCGGCATGTCCAATCCAGTTCAATGGCGGTGCTGGCCATGACGACAATTTCCCTCTCAGCATCTTGATGCCTTTAGTAAACATCGTGCTGAAGGTGTCTGAGAAAGGCGACTCTGAGGGCAAGAAGGGTTGGGTAGAAAGGTAGATGTGTGGAGCGCTTGTAGAGATGGGGGTGCGAAAGGCGATGATAAAA
>Ga0307513_10002619_pt1 | contig 24831 bp, 25 predicted proteins | sample 15_EM_MG_FD_202174 | JGI IMG/M metagenome (GOLD analysis project Ga0307513, IMG submission 202174) | Populus trichocarpa ectomycorrhiza microbial communities from riparian zone in the Pacific Northwest, United States - 15_EM | ecosystem: Host-associated > Plants > Roots > Unclassified | place...
AGGGGACAATCTCACTACACCTTTCACCTGCGGTTAACCTCCAGAAAATCCCCTGTATGGCAATTGCGCCCTTACTCTTTTTATCAAGCACTCGTGTCCGCCTTGGGGTTCACGAAGCTGGACCTCACGTGATGGGTTCGCAAGCTTTGTGTTCGAACCGACCTCCGGCTTACGGCGGCAGTACTGCCGGTCCGAATGCTTGATAATATGGTTGAACTTGGGTTGCTTGTGGACTTGGCGTGGGCATTATGTACCTACGACGTGCTGTAATATTACTATAGTGATAGTGAGTAAATGTATGGTGGTAGCCAGACACCGGGCCATCGCGTTTTGTGTCCTCTGTTACGCGTGCCTCACAGCCTGTTCCGGGTTGTGACTGCGTTCCGAGGCACAACTACGCGTTCCGAGGCATGACTACGCGTTCCGAGGTATGAATACGTGTTCCGAGGCGCGACTACGCGTTCCGAGGCACGACTACGCGTTCCGAGGTATGACCACGCGTTCCAAGGTACAACTATGCGTCTCGAGGTACAATTACGCGTTCTGAGGTACAATTACGCGCACTGAGGCACGATTACATGTCCAGTAGCCTCACACAGGCCAAGGGCCTTCATCTTGGCGGTTTTTACCGGCAGGACAGTACCGCTTATCATGAAAGGACATCTTTGTAACCAATCTATTGTTTTACTCAAGACGAGAGAGTCGCACACATATTGGATTATATATCTATGAACAAAGGGAGGTCTGCGAACAAGGACAAGAACTATGGTGACCGGTGTTCAGTGACTACATGCGTGAAGTCAAGAAGAGTCAAGAAGGAGTAGCGTTACCGGGCGCAATGTTCTCTGAGCCTTGGTGGGCAGCAGGTGTTCTCTTGCAACGTTTCCCCCCACGCTCTTTCCGTTGTCGCTTTGCCGGTGTACCATACGACTGTGGTGTGACGACTTGGAATGCGTCCCGGTTCCGTTTTAATTGGCTTGTAGGAGGCGGGGGATTGGTAGGGAGGGCAGGGGCAGACACGATCGTGGTCGCGACGCGTTGACATTCCTGTGAAGCCCCAGCTGCTAGGAGGATTGGATCTATGTTTTGGAGTGAAGGGTCGGAGAGAATCATGTTGGCAATCAAGTCGGGATTGGGGGTCTGCTGAGGGGAGAGGTTTGTGGCTGAGGCGGGGCTCAAGGTGAGACCAATAATGGGATCATGAGTTGTGCGGTGGGTTGTGGTTGGCGGTCGGGAGAGGTCGAAGTTGGCGGGTGTGGTTAGGGTTGACGACGCAGATAGCGATGTGTATGGCGGGGAAGAGTGTTCGAGAGTAGGCTCGGGAGGTGCCGCAGACATTATCGCGAGGCGTGATGCAAAGCGTTCGTTCTCCCATGCTTTCATCTCCTCCGCAGTGAGTTTTTCAAACCTCGTCACCCCCGACTCCCACCCATTGTAAAGTGTTTGGAGTTCGATCCGAGTAACCACAGAGCTTGGGTTACAGAAGTCCTTTATTGGCCAATTTTTAACAACGACACCATACTTCCCGGTGATTTGGTCGTCGAAACGGTCATAGATCATCCGCTTGTGGGCGACACCAGTTATTTTATCTACGGATGGTGAGTCCAAATGCACGTTATGTGGGGTGATTTACACTTACTTAGCTTCTCGAGGATCAATAACGCTGTCTTTCTCTTGAGTTCCAATCCACGTGTTTTCGAGTTTTCAACAACACCTAGGTCATGTCCATCAATTTGTGGCGAGCGCGTGGATTTCATAACATTGACCATACCTTTCACACCAGACATCACGTACGCTTCAAGTTGAAGCGCAAAATCATTGATAGAACGCTTCAACGACGAGTCAAAGAACTTCTCGACAAGATCACTCGAGTAGTATGCATATGGTTTGATGAAGTCCTCAGTGTTTGATCGACACGCAACTAGCATGTACTCGACACCGGTCCTTGAGTGCAGCTGTGCCAGCTGTGGGATGTCATGATGTGCGTCGGCTTCAATGAACAATGATACTCACCTGCGTCTCAATAGATTGAATCGTGCTCCTCGCGTCGTGGAACGAGTTGAGGGGGATGCTATGAGTACCAAGTTTCCTGCTCTCACGTTGTTCTTCTAGCTGTTGCATTGGCTCTGTGGTGACCGCTTCTTGTTCCTCGGGCGATAAACGTTTCCAACTGTCACTGATTTCTTTGATGACCGCGGTAAGGTTGAGGTCCTCGCCACGTTCACCTGGAAGTATATAGGGGTAAGTCATAACCATGGCTTAGTTATAGCGACCCTTACTTTTCATTCGCGCTAACTCAAGCTTTTGATAGGCGTTCCATCGATTAACCTTGCGTGTGGATCGCGACTTATGCGCACGGTGGATCATGTCATTGTAGTAATGACTCATGCTGTGCTTTCCGAAACGATTCTTCATCCCTTCGGCCAGTTCTTGGATTGTTCCGTGGGCTGCTTGCATGGCACTGTAGTAATCGCGCCGTTGCTTTTCCCGCTTCTGTGCCTGTGCTTGACGGTCGCCTGCGGTGAAGACACGGTTACGCGACTTCTGTGAGTGTGTTCTCCTCCGCCAAAAGGTGAAGTTCTTGTTGATGACGAGTTTCGGTGCTTTCTTGGTACATGCATGGGTCCGGGAAACCGTGGTGGGTTCTGCCGTTGGGATTGGAGGGGGCATCGTAAGACCGAGGAGGAAAGGGGGGCAGAGGCATGCAACCGCGACTGACTGTATTTTAAACTTCAGCGGTGAACAGAAGCATGTGCTGAAGTGGTATGCGGATTACTGTAAAGACAGTCCTCACTGTCAGGTTACAGAATGTTTCGTAGTGCGGTTATTTTTCCAATGTTTTCTGTGCCATTTCAGAGGTATATTAGGCAAACTGAGTAACAAGAGGAGGTTCATAGATACAATCAAATTTACGAACGGGTCTTTACAACAGATTGAGATTTAACTATGACCGTTAGGAAAGGGCCCAAAACCACTCCAGCTCCATGACCGCCATGCCACATCCCGCTGTGAGAGAAATAAACTCATGAACCTCGGTAACTGACTGGAATGCATCTACAATACATGCAATCACATCAGGTCCAAACCCATGTGCATTGAGATACTCCGCACGAGATGAACCAATGATGGCAATGTCATCTTCGGTGACACTCGAGGTCACACCAGCTGGGTTTGTGATAGCTCCGACAACACCGCTTCTGTTCCGTATATACTTGTATACCGTGGGGATTGGGGTTGACGGAATGGTGCTGCCGGCGGGATGGTACTGTGAGCGAATCATTGGATCCTTCAGAGCGGTAGACCTGGTACTGGGACCTGTTGCCATGGAAGCGTGTGATTTCTCCACCTTTACAGATACTGTGACGGCAACGGGTAGTGAGACACTACGCCCTCAACAGTGACACAACCCACCTTGGTTCCGGGTGGGAGTTGTTGGACCTACGGAAAGCCCGGGTGGACGGGGTGAACCACTGATGAGAGGAACTAGAGGGAATCATTTAGGGGCACGTTTCCAAAATGTGCACACTACAGAGAGTTACCTGAGGTATGCGGAGCTGGGTACAAAGACAACCGACTCATGTGATCCGAGATTGAAATGTTTCCGCTGTTACTGAATTTTTCTCCCCCGAGGATGATAATCAGAAGTGCTTCCTTGAACGTGTATGCCTTTCGGTAGCTGGACCATCTGTAACCTTGCGTTTGTGCGTGTAGGTCCCTATAGGCAGGTGAGCGAATGCACGTCACCGGGCAGAACTCAGTTGTGAACTCACTTCTCGTTGAGAATGATGCCCTTGAAGCTAACGCCATTGAGAATCACCCACAAGGGCGAGACATCTACCAGAATGTTCGAAAAATCCGGTACAGCTTGAACCAGCTGAGCAAAGTTCATTCGGTCCTCCCAGTGATGGATTGCACACAACATTTGAATGGTCTTGTGAAGCTCGAAAACCGCTTGTGCATCATCGGAGGTCTGACATTCAATGTAAACGGGGAAGGCGGGAGACTGCCGACCCTTCTGCTTGATATTTGGGCTGTGGGTTGGTCAGTTCTGGATAGACGCAATCGGAGAGGTCACTTACATGCCCTCTTGTTGAAGAATCTGAGGGTTATCGCCACCCAGTACTACCCAGAACCTCGACATGATGGGTATTGGAAGAAATGTTAAAAATTTGTGTGGCTGACACGTCAACTCAGGGATTGAAGTCGCACGACACGAAATAGGGAAAACGAGTACCTTTTAGGTTGGGACTACCAAACCCACTGGTACGACAATGTTTGCGCTCGTAAAACATCGAAGTACACCTGTCATGGGCAAACACAAGGGAGCTGAGGAAGGACAATGTCAGTTAATGTGAGAGGATGGGGGCCGGCATCAGCGTTGGCGTTGGGCGATCGTTGGGCGTTACGCGGAACAAACAGATAGATCCGTTTCAAAGTGTTTCTGTCGCATTCCCCGAGTGCTGTTATCCCGACGCACTCGAATAAAACGAAAGATACATTGGTCTTGGCCCGGCATACATTACGATAAGGGTCCTAGGCAGGAGATACAACTGAGGACGACCGTAGGGGGTATTCCAGATGGATACAGAGTAGTTGAGCGTTTCAGATTATCTACGTTGGATAGCATTATCTGGGATTGCACTCGTCCAGATCTTTGGCGTAAACCGGTACCACTGCATAAGCCGGTCGCCTACTCGCTTAGAAATTATTGGTACATACTATCCTATGTGTATATATACATCTTGCAAACCTTCGGGGTGAACAAATGAATTTGTGATCTTTATGCATTCGGTCGCCCATCTCCGGATGCCACTCCCGCAAAAGCATTTGTCTAGTGAATGAGGGGTACGGTTGGCATGGAACCCCTTTCCATGTAAAGGCACACTACGAGGTTGTTCAAATTAACCCTCTTTCAATCTTAATACTCCTGGAATTCAGCCCAGCGTACGTACCTCAAGTGGAATTCACTCCAAGATTGTACAGTATGTCACGGGTGGAGGAATATATGACCGCTGGTGGTCCCTATCGTCCGGATACTCAGCTGACTCTCACGTTGCACATGTCACCATGTAGGTCAAAAAAACCCATAGGATAGAACGTAAACATATCTCTCTACAATTTTGTAACAAAATCCAGTAGTCCGTCAACTTGGTTCATCTCTCCTTCATCAATCTCTTCACTGTCACCATCCTTCAAACCTTCGTCCTCGGGTGCTCGCCAGTAGCACACCGGCCCCTCCAACCTATCAGATGCTGCTGTACAACACCCCTTTTTGAGTCCGATTGTCCTATTCCCGGTAAACCCATCCAAGTTGAAGATCTGCTGAATATGCCCAAGGATCAAGGAGTTGACACGACGACGGCGAGTGCAATACTCTGTGACAGGTCCAAGAATGTCACTCTTCTGTTCTACCAGACTCGCGATAATGTCGTTAAACCGGCGGTTGTCATCGTGGATAGAAGTGAGTATCCGGCGAGCTTCCACATTACAGCGATTGAGTTCTTCACGAGCCCGACAAACACGCAGGTACTTTTTAATTGTCTCGCGAACGACCGGCTTTGCCCAAGGCATATTGCTGATATCCCGTTGAGTGTTTCGGAGGAGGTTGAATTCCTCAACAAAGCTATAGCGTGAGACTTGTGCCCAGTCGAGCGGTGGACGGGGAGGATCGAGTGAGCGTGCTGCCCGGTTGTATGTGTCTGTAGCACTACGAATTGCCTTGCACTGGGTCTGAAGTGACTTTGCAAGATGAGTACGGGCTTTGTAACCTATTGACACATCAGTCGTCGCCAAAACCGCGAGCAGTCGTAACGGGGGGTGCTGACCGATGCCACTGAGGTTAAGCCGGTGGAGTTCAAAGAGCCTTTGTGTAACCAGACGCTGGAGATTGTTCAGGGCTTGATGGTATCGCCGTTCACAGATATACCGAGCAGTTTCTGCATACTCCTTCGTCTCTGGGGTCCACCGTTTAGTGATTCCCATCTGGACTTCGAGTTCCAACACCTGGAGAAGGAGTCGATCATACTGCTCCTTTGCAAACCGTCGTTCCGTTTCCATGCGGCGAGTCTTTGACAGCTCAGAGCTGTATGTTGCAGAAGTGGTAGCGTTGTCGGAGGATAGGTGGAAGTGGTAGTCCGAAGGGATGGCATTCAGAAATTGAGTAGAGGAGGCCTGAGCCTTTGAACTGTGAAAAGAAATAAGCCATGATCGGGGGACTGAACGAGAGGCAGATTACTCAGCAGAATTAAGTTCCTGAAGGAGTTTAACATACGCTACTGCATGTACATCCCACGATGATTCTTCACCAATCGTCTCAAAGAATTCTGTCTGTTCACGATGCCATGATTCGAGATCCGCAGGCTGAATCCCAAGCGATTGTATAGCCTCCTCAACGGCTGAGCCATCGTCACTGATGATCGAAAGTCCCTGCTTATAATTGTTGAATAACATCAGCCCCAAGTTCTGATATTTATCGTCGTCCCACTGCTGGAAAAACATGTCAATGAAGACACGTCGACGGTAGGCTGATGCGTATCGTGTGACAACTGCAACTGCATTTGAAGAGCTGAAAACCCGTTCCATCGTTTCAAAATCCTCAAGTCCAGCACCCTCGATCACGTTCGGATGGTTCCTTGTCTGACATGAGAAGTTATGTGAGTAACCATGGAACGCATTAACACAGCAACGTGACTTGGTTTCAACAAAGAGCGGTCCAAGGGAACTCGAGGTAATGGTTTTCTGGAAAACACAGCCAATATCGTAGCCTTGGAGGAGTTGTGGGCCAAGAACCCGTAATGCCCGGGAAGTAATTGCAAGGGGATACTTCGCCCTATGAGGTGAAAGATGGATCATCATGTAGATGTAACATATCGTGAAACTTACTGTTCGCCACTCCGAACCATGTCGGTAATCCATAAGATTAGCCCGTGCCTGCATGCACTGGCGAAGAGGCCAGTTTCTGCAAACATTCCCCACATACGCTTCTTCGAATCAGATTGCGCAGCCTTCCAGTTATTGGCACATGGCCCTGGGTCAGAACCTTCATCTTCAGGACTACCTCGCTCTTCTCCACCCTCTTCCATCTCAGCATCAAGGTCCTCCTCGTCTTGACCCCTAGACTTGACCTCCCTTGCCCATTGGTCAACCTCTTCAGATGGGATGTAGTAATCACTATCCGTGAAACATCGAGTATCCGCAACATCTCGGGAACCAACGCGTGCGACTCGTTTCAAGGAGTCATTACCGTCGATGGCATACATCCGACGGAACGTAAGGTCGGGTTCATCCTCGAGCTGTGAACATTGTTAACGAAAGGGAGCAATGAGAACCACCACATAAGACATACTTCGTACGTGCATGCCGGACAGGCATTTAGGACCCGCCAGTTAGGACCATCATGGCCGAGGGCGGCCTTCACACGGTTGTCGACAACCCGAATGACTTCCAAGTAGATGTCGAATGCGTCTCCAAATAAACGCCGATACCTACGACAATAGGGGATCTAATCTGGAGAATGAGCGGGTGCATAGAACAAACCGTGGATAACCTACAGTGTAAAGGTCACAAATCACTTTTACAAAACCCTCAACACTGAATGATGCCTTCCGGCGACGCAGTATCCTGTAGAGTTCAAGTGTTTTCATAGATATGGCAACTGAGGGCCTGAACGGCGTATTCCCGATAAACCCAAGGCCAGCGAGTGCAACCGCAGTGGTTTTGTCATCGACACGAGAGAGTTTGACGGATGTAGAGAGCGTGTAGATGTCGATCACGGAGACTTCAATGTCGGTCAAGGGGGTGGTCTGGTCATCAGAGTTTGGAGCGGGTGGGAGGGTCGTACCATCGGTTGCAGGACGGGGTGAGCTGTTTGCAGGGGGGTCATCAAGATTACCGGTGATATCATGAACCGAAACCGCTGGTGAAAGACACCCGGTGACGGTGTCAACGGGGTCGCCATACTTCCATCGCAAGTAGGCATCTGCTACTCCTTCTATGAGCGGATTCCAATTCTGATGGAAATCGGCCAAACGGCTCTTCCACGTGCGCTCGTCGCGCTGGTATCTTGTACTGCGGGGAAAGGAGAAGGCGTGAGGGATGGTAGGCATCAGAGCGTTCACATACATACAATGGACGTAGCTTTTCACATAATTCCTCAACAAACGCTTCATCTCCATGCAAACGTTGGTTCATGAGGCTTGGGCTCGGTTCTTCCACCTCAGCTTCTTGCACGAGTGGGTTGTAGTCGTCAGACGGGTGTTCAGGATTGTGGAGTTCAGCTAGCACACGCTTTTCACCGGGATTGAGACCTGTGGTTGGTCAGTTATTCGGCCAACGCGAGCACCGGATCTAGACACACTCAGGAGTTGGTCAATATATGACTGCCTACTCCTCTCTCTCTCCTTAGCCAGTTCAGTCATATTGAGGGCCTTTGGGGGAAGGGCCTTCGTGTATCTGCTCTTCGATGGTTGTGATGAGTTGACAGAGCGAGAAACGCCCTTGTATTTCTTGATAATAGCTTTTGGCATGACGTGGGTCCGTTGTAGACATGCACCACCTGGGCGATAGACGTTCAGAGCAGGGGGAAGTCGACCGTAGCCAGCTGGACGGTGAAATTGGTGGCGGGAAGGTTCAAGCGTGAGAAAATCGCGGAACAAACAAACATACGATTGCATCACATGACGTTCGTCACAAATCCTGGGGGCCGTCCGCGCCTGGCTGGGGGTAGGGGAATTGGAGAACGACTTGATGTCTAGTAATCGCGGGTATATCTCTCCGTAGACCAATACCTCCTTACGATAATCCAAGGGACCGATACCCATGATGACTTGCGTGCATTTCAGCCACTTATCATCTGGACCGGCAGTACTGCCGCCATAAGCCGGAGGTCGGTTCGAACACGAAGCTTGCGAACCCATCACGTGAGGTTCGGCTTCGTGAACCCCAAGGCGGACACGAGTGCTTGATAAAAAGAGTAAGGGCGCAATTGCCATACAGGGGATTTTCTGGAGGTTAACCGCAGGTGAAAGGTGTAGTGAGATTGTCCCCTAACTAGGCATGGCATACAGTACTCTTTACACCGCCTAGTTAGGCGTCGATCGCGTGAGAACGAGGTGCACCAGAGAAGACCGCCGAAACAGAAAAGGCCGTCTCATCACTTCTTATATACCTCTAGCCAACAAGCCTCCCTCTCATTCGCCGCTAGTTGTATTCGCAAAGTGGAAAATGGTTGTGCGTCGTGGGTAGCACTGTACTGTATTTAATGCACACGGTTCTGTACTCAAGTATGTATGTGATCTTCAACGCGCGATGGCTCCGGTCCCGAAGCCATCCCCACCCTGATCTGGTCAGACTGAGCCGCCACGCAACGCAATCGAGCATCCGGATGATGCCGATTGTCTAGAAATGATTATATTCTGAGTGGAAGCGATGAATAGGCAATACTGAATTATAGGACATCCATGCGGAAGCGGTAGGGATATGTATCAAATCACAACGGCCATCGGGGGAATACCGTGCAACGCATTGAACGTTTCAGAACTCTCTTTGTGCCGCAAAGTTCTCATCAATACGAAACCCCACCCGGACCCGGTGAGCTAGCGGCGATTTACCCACCCTCCACCCCAAGATCCCAAGATCCTTTTCGTACTCGTCATCAAATCTCAAGTTCTGAAACACTATGAGACCCTTCCGGGCAACCGGCCCGGTCACCAGCGCCGCCGGGCCATCTCAGACTTTCCACGGCTTGCCGATGTATGGAAGGCGGATGCGAGCGGGTCGGAGGTGGTGGCCAGCGAAATATGACAGCACGAATGAATAGGGAACCTCCCAAGGTTGGCTCATAAAAAGTACCCTTGAGAGTCGGTGCCACCTACTGGTCATTTGTATCGATCCCCGGAGAAAGAAAGTCCGGCACAATAGCCCGGCGCGTCGAAGAGCCTGACGCCATGTCTGATCGTGAGATTAGAGTGTATTTTCGGAACGGATTACATACTGTACGTTCGGCAGCTCTGACGATGGCCGACGACAGAGGTTTCAGGAAGGCGGCAGCAGACCTGGCGTGAGCCTCTGCTACCCCTCTCGTCTAACACCGCAGCAGATCAACTCAATTCACTCCCAAACCCTGATAGGAACGACTTCGCCCACCTTTCGGATTGATATCCGTCTCCTCTCGCAATCCAGGCCCACGAACGGCATTGGTGGAAACCTCCGGTTGCTGGGGCTGAGGTTCGGGTGATTTCTTCTTGCGCTTGTTGTGTTGAAGAAGCGGTGGGAAAAGAGAAAACCACTCGTGGTGGACCCACGACGCCAAACCCACAATGTTGCCCCTCGGCGCGTGCTGACCGAGGTGGTCCAAACGAACCCACGCACGGATGGAATCGGGAATGCACCTCAAGATTCAAGCGGAAAGACGAGAGTTGAGTGATATGGTTCAACTCCGTGGACCACGGACTTGTCGACAACTCGCCACTAGAGTCCCGAATTTCGATTAAGGCGCCCCAATGCACCTCGGGGGCTTCGGGCTTTCCGAGCTTTGCGGGTGAGAACCACGAAGACAACGCTCGCAGTGGGCGGCGCTCTTGCCCGTCGCCGGCCAGCCTGGACCAGGCTAGTGCTTGGCTTGACCTGTGGCCTCGGTCGATATCTTAGCACAACGACGCCTATCATATGCTAGGGGTGGCGATGAGGGATGGCCTACAACACGAGGTGCACTGGCAACCACATAAATGGGGGGGTTCGCCGGCAAATGCCAAGCCCTTGTAATATTTCGTGTGGTTCGGGAAAGAGGAGGTGACACACTGCTCGTGTATAATCAACAACTGGGGAGTTCGTCCCTTCAGAACGTATGGTGTATATACCTCCCTTGTCTGAGCTTAGCCACCAATCTAGGATAATCTTTTCCAGACGGTGAAGCGAAGCACCAATACCATGGACGATCAATTCGTCGTCCTTCTTTGGTTACGTCATAAGCACTCGGGAATGGGCCGGAATCTGACGTCAGAGGGTCCTCTAAGCGAGTATGACAAGGTTAAGGGACGGCTGGACGTAGGATTTTGCCGGCGTTGCTTGTTATGATCGGACTTAAGAGATGGATTGATGAACGTTTGAACGTTGAGCCATCCGAGGACAGCGATCATTTGATCTTATCCTTGCACTATCTCTCGGGATCTCGGTGTATGTTGGGCCACGCAGGCTCTTTCCTTTCCTTGTAAACGGGCGAGATGCACTCGGCAAATTCTCTGGTTACGAGAATGCACAAGAGAGAGAGGCGGACAGATATACACCTCTAAAGCTGACGTTTGAGGCAGTGGAATGCGGGGAGTTCAAGTCCCCGGCGATATGTCACGTTCACAGATCGTTCCTGGGACTGCCCACGGCTGAATCGCGCAAGCCACTGGCCTCCACTGCTGTCATCGCCGCCACCATTATGGAGCTTGTGACTTTGCCGCGATGTGAGTGGGGGTGATCCGTGGAAGTTGAATAGGTAGGGGCGCAAGCACCATCATCAAATGACGTGACGCTGGCGTTGCGAGAGGCTGTGGATCGGGACACAATTGGGGCGACTGCAAACGAGCAGCAAGAGCGAGTCCCAGATCACCAGATGCCTGCTAATGGAGGGAATGCGGCGATTCGCGGCCCTGCACCCGACCGCTCGCAGCCACTAAAGCCCGCCGAGAAACCAGAGATGTCCGTGCTCGGTCAACATACTGGTCACCCTTGAGAGTCGATGAAACTTCCCGGCTATCTGCATCGATCCCTGGGAGAAAGAAGACTCGGCGCATTGTAGGGACGGCATCTCCGGTCGTGAGGTCAGATTCCGTGTTAATGGCTGATTAGTAAGTATGCCAGGAACGGAAAACCCTTCACGGTTGTCACTACATCACAGCCAGTCAGACACTCGGGGATTTTCTTACGGAACCCTACTATGCACGGCCCTGGGACGGTCGGTCAAGTTCAGCCGAAGAGCCAGCCTGGGAATCTCAAGGAGGCGGCCGACCGACGGTGAAGGAACGCAAGTCTCCCCGGGAGGAACCGCCTCCCTCAAAGGAGCATCCGGATAAAGTATATTCTGCTCCTCTGATCCGGCCGACCGACGTCCCCACACACGCGGGCGTAACGCTCGGCGCGGCTCCTAAATCCGTTTGAATGAAGTTCCCTCTTGCAGTGGGCGGCGGAGACAGACGCGGCAATACAATCGCCATCGGCCTGCGATGATCGCGGCCACGAGAATAAAGTCCATTTGGACAGCGGTGCACTCCAAACTCTGCGAATGCTTACAATGACCGTGTATCTCAACACCCGGGCCGGATCGTGGAACTCCGAGTCCATCGGCAGATCACCGAGTCCACGCCCTCTGTCCAACACCCCGCCGGTACCGCACCCCAACACCACCCAATGGGCAGATGCCCTTATACAATCCTTCTGATGCGCGCAGTGCCACTGCGCACACCTATACAGATATTTGAATGACCAATCCCGCCATGATCGCACCAGGAACCCAAGTGAGCTGGAGGAAACTCCCATCCAATTGTCCCGATCCGTAGAGGATGTTGATAATTTTCAACAAGCGTCCCCGTGACCGTTTTCCGTGGGTATAAAGGTCTAGGATTGCCCTGCGTTTGTGCTAGAAGATACCGCCGCCATGGGCCTCTACACGAAGTCTCTAGTACTTCTCGCCGTCGCCGTCGTACAGACCTTTGGAGCGATCTACGAACACGCCTCCCAACTCCCATCCCATACCTACGATTATATCGTCGTCGGAGGCACGTTGCACGACACCGCGTCATGAACTGAAGAGAGGAACTCAACAATGATCGTTCATAGGTGGTACCGCCGGCAATGTGGTGGCAAATCGTTTGTCCGAAAACGGCAAATTCCAAGTCCTCGTCCTGGAGGCCGGACCAAGGTGAGCTCCACCAGTCTTCATTGCACCAACGACAGCCGTGCTCACCGAACCATAGTAATGAAGGCGTCATTGCGTCCATCATCCCGCTCCTGGCCCCCGCTTTGGTACCGTCCGTGAGTTTGATTGGTCACAACCGCGTTTCTTCATTTCGCTTACTGGCGAAACAGCCATACGACTGGAATTACACTACACCTCCCCAACCTGGGCTCAATGACCGTCGCATTTCATACGCCCGCGGAAAGGTTTTGGGTGGGTCGAGCTCCAGCAGTAAGTCGCTCTGCTCGTATCGTGGTTACGTCACGCTTACTTTCTGAACTTGCCCAGACTACATGATATACAATACCGGTTCCAAAGACGACTGGGATTACTACAGTAAAGTCGTTGAAGACCCCGAGTGGTCCTGGGACGCAATGAAACCATATCGTGATCTGAACCAGAGATACGTCAAGCCGAACGATCACCACGACGATGTAAGTCAGAAGCAGACATTTTCTCTCCTCCATTCTTATCATTCTTTTTCCCAGACGCACCAGTACTCCCCGGACGCACACAGTCGTGACGGGGTTGTATCCATCAGTCTTCCTGGGTACACGTGGCCTATCGACTCAATAGTTAACGCAGCCACCACTGAACCGGCCATGGCATCTGACTTTGCCTTCCAACGGGACATGAATACCGGAGACATGGTACGCATTATAATGGTCGTCATGTTATCCAGGCAGTTTTTTAATTGGCTTCCGTTTCGGGGAACAGATCGGCTATGGTTGGATTCAGGCCAGCGTCGGCAACGGCCAGCGCAGCAGTTCTGCCACCTCCTACCTTGGACCGAAGTACATCGGTCGCCCGAACCTGCACGTCCTGGTTAACGCTCAAGCTACGCAGCTCATTGAGGCGGCCGACTCCACTCCCACGGAACCTTGCTTCAACGTGGTTGAGTTTGGATCCGGACCTACTAGTAAGTTTACAAACCAACAATCACACGCATCCTCTCGTTTACTGTGTGCCAGGTGAAAGGTGGAAAGTGACCGCTCGTAAAGAGATCATTGTGAGCGGAGGGGTGTTCAACACTCCGCAGCTTCTTTTGCTCTCCGGAATTGGAGATCCGGACGAACTCGAGAGCTTGGGCATCACTCCTCGTGTCAACCTCCCCTCGGTCGGCAAGAACATGACTGACCACGTATTCCTCATAAGTGCGTGGGAGACCAAAGCCAACGAGACCTTCGAGACCTACACTACTCCCGACGTTCTCGCTGAGAACATTGAGGAATGGAATCAGACTCGCCAGGGACCACTCTCATGGACACTTGCTAATCAGATGGCTTGGGTCAGGCTTCCCGAAGACGACCCGATTATCCAGAATTATGGAGATGCTACCGTCGGCCCAACTTGTGGGCATTACCAAATCATCTGGGTGAATGGGTGGGCGGTCGTCAATGCCACTAAACCAGAAGGAAGCTGGATGTCGGTCGCTACCAATCTCATTGCCTCCACCGCCCGTAAGTGTCTCTTTCCATTCGCCCCCCTTGTCCAACCTCTCATTATCTTTTTGGGGCTGGATAGGTGGGTCATTAACGCTAAGGAGCTCGGATCCATTTGAATCTCCCAACGTCGATCCAAATTATCTGGGCACCGACTCTGATGTCCAGACTATCGTCGCCGGTCTCAAAACTGCTATACGATTCTTCACCGCTGATGCCTGGAAAGGATTCATTGGAAACCCGTGGTCGGAGCTGGCTGCTGCGACCACGGACGAGGAGTTGGCTGAGTATGCCAGGAACCACGCTTCCACGTACGTTGAGATTCTGGATGATTTCACTCTTGGATGTCCTGACACTAGTGGTTGGGTGTAGTGGAGTGCACGCCGTTGGAACCGCAATGATGACTCGGTATGAGGACTCGTGGGGAGTTGTGAATCCCGACTTGAAGATGAAAGGGGTGAAAGGGCTTCGCGTCGCTGACGTGAGTGTCTTGCCCTATGTTCCTGCCGCCCACAGTAAGTCCCCTCTCTACGGTGTGAAGGCTGGTGTCTGATCGTTGTCAATAGCGCAAGGGCCGGCGTATCTCGTTGGCGAGCTTGCTGCCGCGAAGATCAAAGCAGAATGGTGATCTGGGATGGTTTCAAGTCGATATTCCTTAGAGAGGTACCTCGGACATTTACTACATACGTTCTCTCGCGTTTATCATCACACCCTACCGTTAATCTTGTTTTCCTTGTTGCTCGTACGCGAAGTCGTAAAGAAACCCCCCCGTACCACCAAGCAGAGTTTAATATATATTTTCGCGTTTTTAAGACCGCCTAGCAATTATATATGGGTTTTTGATTCCTGGTCAGTCCGGACGTTGGTTCTGCGCTACGCTTTGTTGCTGCGACTACGGAATCTTGTATTTGAGGGCCCCATCTCAATCGTCGATGCTGAGATGCAAGACTGTTCGTTTTCATCAAATTGATCAAATGGTACAACTGGTATTCGTACATGCGTGCGCTCTATGTATAGTCTTGGTGTTCTACGACCTGGTCCTGTAGTGGACTGAGAGGTGACAACCGTGAGCTGGGAATAGCCCATTGGTAAAAACGAGGGATAAGCGTAACCCCCTAGACTCACGATGGGCCCAACGCGGCCCGGCCCCCGCTGCTCATCGTATTTGAGACATCAAGCACTCCCATTGACTGGAGCCCGGAGAGGCGAACCGAATGCAGCAGCTCGCCCCTGTACCGTGGTCCTTACTCCCTCCGATAGATTGCAACTACCGCCGACTCAAGTGTTGCATGTGGTGTCGGGGAACAAAGCCCATGGTGCACGATATCAATGATTTGCAACGGCCCCTGGGGGGCGAACTGGAAGACGCGTGAGCGATGCGAGTTCTAAGCGAGCCCAGGGCACCTCACCCTCTAAAACCGCACAGGCTGTGATGTGCAATATAGATAAAATTGCCTCTGCACAATATGCCAACATCGACGAATGAAAACAAAAAAGCACTGGGCGACAGACAGTGTCTAATTACATTAGACGTGCGTCGGGTCGTGTCCGTCGAGGAGCCGAGTACATATCTCCACTCCAGCGGACACCTCGGTAAACCCACGTAAACGACTGGGCACTCCAGACACAAGGGATGGAAGAGACCGGCCCGAAATCTATTGAACTACGGGTTCGGCCACCCACTGTCAAAAAGTTGTGTCAAGGAGCGGCTCGATTGCTGAACATAAGGTTGGACAGTCCCGGGAACAACGCGAGTAAGCAAACTCAGATCATAACAAACGTCGCACGGAAAGATTAGATCAAACGTTGTCCGGCGAGCCGGGGTAAAGCATTGCCTGGTAGCGTAACTCCCGAATCTCCAGCCGTCCACCGAACCCTCCACCCACCTCATCCTGGAGTTTGAACCTGAGTTCAACTGCTTGACTCCAGACGCTACGAGTTCCGCAACATCACATGCCAAACATGGAGCGGATCCCCGGAACTGGCGCTCGTGGGGTAATGGGGGTCTTTGAGAGGGAGATGGAAGACGGCGGCGACCTCGACTCGGGATAGCGTCAGGAATGACAAGGATGGCCGAGTCAATGGCGATGTATTGTCTATGTCAGGGGCCGATTCGTAAGGCCTTTCGTACAGAAACACCAACACAAGGCTGGGAACTCACCAGGTAGGGTTAGATTCTAGGAGCATGCAGGAACCGCGCCGATGGACCAAGCCCTCCCAGTATCTCAACCTTATCCTCGCCGGTCCCCAGCTCCTCTTTTGCTTCCCTCAGCGCGGCATACAGAATCGGTTCATCGGCAGACCTTTCCGCTTGGGAGACCTGACCGTCTTGGGTGAGGGGCGGCGAAGGGTTTTGAAAGGGGTACGCGCTTGGCTTCCCCGGGACGCATGCGGAACTGGTGTTCGGGGAGATAACGAGGGCCTGGGAGTTGATTGAGAGGGAGACGGAAGACGGTGGCGACCTCGACTTGGGATAGCGTCAGGGATGACAAGGGTGAAGTCAATGGTGATGTATCGTCTATATCAACGGCCAATTCGCAAGACTTTTCTTGCAGAAACGCCTTCATATGAGGTCATTTGAGAGGAACACGAATGCAAGACTGGGAACTCACCACGTAGGGTTAGACTCTGGGAACACACAGGGACCGCACCAACGGATCAAGCCTTCCCAGTATCTCCCCCGGAACGTGTGAGGACCTTCCCCCTCACTTCAAGCAGCAAGCCAGGATTGTCGTTGGGATTGTAGAGTGGGATAGTAGCTGCCGCGTGAGTTTCGGCGAATGACCAGTTCGTGGTGTATGCTGCCGTTCCCGAGTGTCATTAGGGATCTTCTGGTGAATGGAGGGGGCCAGGGAGACGATGGATTCGTTTGGGTTGGATATCGGCAGTCGAGACATTTCTGGGAGGGGGGGTGTCTTCCTCTGTTGGCGGGTCTGTCGTGAGTGGTGATGAAGGTCACCGATCGATTCGTTCCAATATCCCACCCCGACCGTCCCTTCTTGTATCCCTAGGGAACATCTTGGTGACGTCCGCGTTTAGTAGATAAATTCCATGTAACACCATTCGTCACTACCCCAAGCATGACAAGCGCATTTGTGCGCGAGAAGACAAATACCGACTTGATCCAGATTGGCTAACGACCAGTAAGACAACTACCCATGATGCGACCCGCCGTTGAGGCTTCTATCTTGCGACACCCTCAAAGTCTGGAGATGCCCCTCAGATGTCATTGTATCGACTGGGGCGCCTTGAACAAAATCAGCAAGCTGAGGCTCTGTTGGTGCCGGTGAGCCCAAATCGATGGGGCCGGAACGTTGGTACGGACCTTAATCCTGTCGCTCAGCCAGCCTTCGTCCCTCAGCATGAAGGTCATTTGACGATTCCCTTCAGCTGGAACATACTTGTTTGCGCACCAAACGGCGGTTGATATACGCCGTAACCATTCCGACGGACAGAAGGGCGGCGTCTGGCGTTGTGGGTCCACCACCTCGGTTTCCTCTTTACCTCGAGAACACAGATGATTCGCTTCTTCAACAAAAAGCGCAAGAAATCGTCCAAACCTCCCAAGCAACCGGGGATCTCTACCAACACTGTTGTTGGGCCTGGATCCCTAGCAGAGACGGACATCGATCCAAGGGGTGGGCAGAGCCGTTCTTATCAGGATTTAGAAGTAAGGCTAGACCGAACTGATTTGACTATGAAACCAGGCGAGCAAGGCAGCACGGGTCCACAGGTCGTATCTCAGGATGAGAGTGGCGGGATTCAAGAGCTTCCCGTACCGGAAGCTTCAACACCTGGCGTTGTCGATACTAGTATTGGACACGGAAACGATCCCACAAGTGAGTGCTTCTGATCCCTGCCATTCGGACCGATCTTTATGTACACCCCCGTTCATCTCCCCACTAGATGAGGATGCTGGTGACGCTGGAGGGGGAGAAAGTAATCTAGCAGATGCATGGAGAGGTACGTGTCGATGTCACGATTGTGTCGGCTTTCCTTTAACATATACAAGTTGCAGAGCGGGCCCGGAGGGGGACGGTGCTTGGGGGTGCCGCCATTCCAGTCGACGCCGCAAGAGAGGTCACAGACGGATTCGATCCTCTCAAAACCGTTTTAGGAGCCATTTACGCTGTCTATGCTAATTACGAAGTTCGTTCACGACCACTTGCTCAAAACTCCTCTTTGACGAACCAATATGCAGGAAACTGCCATCATCGGAGACAAAATTGAAGACCTCCTCTCACGTCTAGCCGCACTGGAAGCACGATTTGCAACGCGTCCCGGTGACGTGGCAGAGCAGAGGCGCCGGGGAGAACTGATCCGGTATACCATTTCTTCTTCTTGAGACTCGGTTCTAAGTTCATTCTAGCAAGCTCGAGGACATCGAGGAACGATTGCGGTTGTTATATGGGCGGCCATTGTTGCAGCGACCTGCCGACCACGTTCAAGACGACGAAGATGTGTTCAGACTTCTCGAAGATCTACGGGAGGCCATCTCCGACTACCAGGTCTGCTAATATACTTAACACCGTTCCCAACGCTAATAAGGATACCAGGCCGTGGAGCAAATGGGGATCCACGAACAAGGACGCAAGATGATTGTGAGTGTTTCGTTTCAAATCAAAGCAGTTGAAATAACCTTTCGACAGAATGCAGGTCAGTGAATCCCCCATCTCCGACAACTGGCCCTTGATGCGATCTTCTGACAGCCGAAGCAACTGTCCTCAACAATTTCCGCTGCGCCCAGGAGGCCGAGTACCGACATGGCGGCCGGAAAGGTTGTCTCAAGGGAACTCGTAGAGTTGTTCTGGATCAGATCGAACTCTGGACAAGGAACTTCGACAAGCCCCCCGTCTACTGGTTGAACGGTTTGGCCGGAACGGGGAAGACCACCATCGCCCAGACCATCGCCGAGAGGGTGTTCGCGGGTGGGCAGCTCGGAGCCTCATTCTTCTGCTCACGAGACTTCGAAGACCGGAGCAACCTCCACTTCATATTCCCCACTCTCGCCGTCCAGCTCGCGCGCAAGTACCCCGACTTCAGATCGATCCTTGTCCCGCTAGCACAGTCGGATCCAGGAGTCGCCTACGAGTCCCTGTATCATCAGATGGACAAGTTGATTGTACGACCTCTGAGGGAGTGCGGCATCTCGACGGTGATCATCGTCGACGCCCTGGACGAGTGCAAAGATGAAGAACCCGCTTCGGCGATCCTGTCGGTCCTTGGCCAGTTCATATCTGAGATCCCCGAGGTCAAATTCTTCCTCACTGGTCGTCCGGAGCCACGAATTTTGGATGGCTTCCGTATTCCGCTGCTGGCAAAAGCGACGGATATCTTCGTTCTCCACGAAGTTGAATCGAACATTGTCAGCCACGACATTCGGCGGTTCCTGGATCACTGTTTCCTGGAAATCGCAAACCGCAGGAGTGGGCTGGACGGTTGGCCCACGGAAGATCAGCTGGACCTCCTCTGCGAGCGGGCAGGGGGGCTGTTTATTTATGCCGTTGCAACCGTAAAATTCATCGACAACCGGAACGACAATCCCAGGAAGCGGCTGGACTTCCTTCTTCAGTCACCAGAGGGCAGCGCTCACGAAGGGAAGGCCAAGCTGAAGATGAACACGACGCTCGATTCGCTCTACATGATGATTCTTCAGGAGGCCTTCGGTGACGATGACCCTCGGACAGATCCCAGAATCCGTTCCGTCCTCGGCGCCGTAATCCTCGCTGAAAATCCCCTTCCTCCGTCCACAATCGCTGCGTTCCTGGACTTCGATACAGAAGACATCCTCCCCCTCCTTTCATCTTTTCACTCCCTCCTTATTCTTCAACAGGACACCAACAACCCCGTTCGGGTCTTCCATAAATCGTTCCCCGACTTTCTTGTCAATTCGACCCGGTGCATCAACCCGAGGTTTCACATCTCTCCTCCCAATCACCATTCAGAACTTGTGATAGGATGCCTGGAGCTAATGAACCGAAGCTTGAAGAAGAACATGTTCGGATTCCCGGATGGCTCCACGAACGATGAGGCTTGCGGCTTGCGGGAGAGGACTGATGGAAATATCGACCATGGTTTGCGATATGCGTGTGAGTGGTGGCATAAACACCTGGTCGACACGAACACAGCACCAACCCACCGGGTCGAAATTACCCCCGTCTTACACCGGTTCCTGGAGCAAAAGTTTATATTCTGGCTGGAGGTACTTAGCATCCTTGGCACCGTAAGGAATGCGGTCGACGCATTAGAGGTGGCTAGAAAGTGGTTGGAGGTGCGTCGAGACTGTATGCTTGGTGAATTTCGTCAATGTTCTCATACTGGATCTAGGAATCAGTGACTCTAGACCTTGTCAATGACTACCTTCGATTTGTCACCGGATTTTTCGAGGTCATCAGCACGTCCGCTGCACACATCTATCACTCGGCCCTTCCCCTATCCCCCCGGACGTCGATGGTGCGAAGATTGTACGAGCCATATGCTCATCCCTTGATGAGAATTGTACAAGGGGTCCCGGTGTCATGGGATCTAGTTGTCGCGGCCACGATGTATTCTTACCCCATCCAGCATGCCATATGGTCACCGTGCAGTACGTTCATCGCGATCGGCGGGTCCAAGTCCACGACAGAGATACTGGATGGAGCAACTCTCAAACGAGTTAAATCCCTTACATCCCAGCCGGGTAACACTCGATTGCTCACTTTCTCCGCTGGAAGTCGCTCGTTAACACGATTCAGTCCCGAGCCGGGATCATCGGTCAGTTGGGACCTCCGGACAGGTGTTCCGGTTGGTGTCATCTCCCCAGAGCTGGTGAAAAGGAGACTGCACCCCTACGAAGAGGAAACCATCGAACAATTTCCTGTCTCGATCACTTATTCCAGATGCGAGACAATGTTTGGGGTTTTGTTCAGGCACCCTGACATTGCCAAAACTGCCAACATCATTACCTATAACGTTCTCTCTGGTGCATCCATAGGTCATTGTTCAGTTGAAAAGCTGTTCGCAAAAATGATCTGGACACATGGCAAACACATTCGATTCGCTACTTTGGGGTCAGGGTCCATCACCATCTGGGAGGTGGAATTCTTCTTGGAATACCCAGCCACGGAGGTCAAATCCCTGCCCATCCCGAATAATTTCGACCCCTCAAGACCAGTCCTCTACCTTCCCACACACTCCCGGCTTGCCTTTGTCAAAGATGGCGTCTCTGTGTGGGACGCCCAACATTCAAAGTTTCTCCTGGCAGACAAGTGGCTTAAGGGCGATCAGATGTCCTTCTCCGCTGATGGTCACTTCTTCGCGTGCGACGCTCACGGTGAAGAACTTTACCTCTGGAAGGACTCCCCCACCGGCTATACCTTTCATCGAAAGTTCAAGTTCGACGCAAAAGTTCTCGGTCAAACCCTCTCCCCGGATGGGCAATCGATCCTCGCGTTCGATGGTTTGACCGTTCAGTTATGGCGTACAACAGATTTAACCCCCACCATCAGTGCCCCGGATCTGTCCCTTCACCCCCCCGCAGATTTTGTTCTCGGATTTTCACCAGATGTGTCGTTGGCGGTGGCTGCACGGTGGATGCACGGCACAGCCACAGTTATCGACCTCAGGTCTGGTATCCCACGGTTGACAATCGATGCGGGTATGGGAATTTCTAGTGTGGGGGTGGGCGGGGGCACCGTAGTCGCTGTTGGTCATAGTATGATCGTCACTTGGAACCTGCCTCAAACGGATCGCGATCTCAATGCCACTGCGAACATTAACAATAGTATTCGAGCTACCCACTTCAATTATTGGCCCACGGGGACGAAGCACGTCGCAATATCCTCAGATCTCAGCTGCATCGCCCTTGTGAGGCGGACCTCGACGGCTCAGCGCCTGGAGATCTACGACATGACCACTGGGAAATACCTCGCGGGTGTCAAGTCAGCGGCGGACACAGCGTGGTTCAACCCAGACAGGCTCGAAGTCTTGTGTTGTTTCAGGGGGGAAGTGAAGGGGTGGGCGCTCACAGGAGGTAGCGAATCTAACTCTCTTGAGATGGAGTCTCTGGACCCAGCTCAGTGCCAAAAGAGCGGATATCCCTGGACACCCCCCTCAGGTTACAGGATTGCGCATGATGGGTGGGTATTCGGGAGATCTGGAAGGCGGCTCCTATGGTTGCCTCCACACTGGCGGTTGCGTAAAAGGATTAGGATGTCACTCTGTGTGTGGAGTGGACGATTTCTCGCACTTTTGCATTGTGAACTCCCGGAGCCTGTCATTCTGGAGGTACTAGAGTGACAGACAACGTGTGTTTCCCTTCCTCTCTCACGATTTTCTTTCCGTCCTCCGCTATGCGCTACGTCTTGCCCGAATGTTAGGCAGTAGGATGGTAGTTGTGTATTCATCACGATCTCACTTAGTATTTATCGATTATCCTTCAGTCCGTGTATTTGAAACAAAGACGCTCTATACGTGTCTAGGCTTGGGATGGTTCCCTAGGTGGCGTCCAATAACGAACTGGATCAGGGGGGCGTCGCCGCAGCGAAGGTATTTCACGAAGGACCAGACCTGAGGCCTGAAGTCAGAGCCCACGTGGGATGTATGATTGTTGGCGACCCCCATTCACATCACTTGTCAAACAATTATGAAGCCCGACGCACGCACATAACATCGTTTGAGTATTCCGTTCGTCCGAGTCTGGGAAATAGTGTTCGTAACATAGGGACCACACAAGGCACGCTCCGGCACCGGTTCCCAAGTTGTTATTATCACCCTCATTATGGGTGATGGCGATCATATGCCTCTTTGTGATCGATGCTCGTGCCTTCATCGCAACGTGTATGTGGGCGATCCATGGAAGATGATGCATGTTGAAGATGGAGGTGCATGGGTACCGCTCAAATGACGTACCTCGGCGTTATGAGGAACGGGACACAAAGAGCAGCTGCAGGCGAGTCGGACGTGGTGACTGGCGAAATACGACAGTGTGAATGGATAGGGAGTCGCCCAAGATGGACTCATCCGTCTTGCGAACGAGTACGTAGTAAGAATGAATCCCAGGTCACCAGATCTCTGCTCAGATAGAGGACTAAGGAAAATGTGGAGTTTCGTTGTCCGGGAACCCTGCCGCTTACGGTCACCGGCCGAGAAACCACCTGGAGATGGGCGTCCCTGGTCAACACAGTTACCCTTGAGAGCCGATGTCACCTCCTGGCCTTCTGCATCGATCCCCGGAGAAAGAAGGAAGACCGGCGCAATGGCCCGGCGTGTTGTAGAGGCCCCGTGCCTGGCCATGAGATTAGAATGTATGTTAGGAACAGATTGCTGTACGTCCGGCAGCTCTGACGATGACCGATGACAGGGGTTTCAGGAAGGCAGCGGCAGACATCGGTGACTGCCAGGTTGGTCATACAGTACCCTCGCGGCAGCCGCTAAGAGCAACCAGACACTCGGGATTTTCTCACGGAACCCCAGGCCGCCGATAACCGCACCGTGCACGACCCACTGGGCCAGTCAGCCAGGTTCAGCCCGAGAGCCAATCTGGGAGTCTAAAAGATGCATTTCTGGGTGGCCGACCGACGGCGAAGGAGCCCAAGTCTCCGTAGAAGGAACGGCTATCCTCAAAATATACTCAGGGATGCCCGGGTGAAGTATATTTTACTTTTCTAATCCGACCTCGAGTGGCCCATGCTTCCGAAGGTTGGCCGATATCTTTACATGTGAGTAAAGCACTTTGGACGGCTGCTACTGTGCAGCCAAATTTGATCAAATAGTGTCCGTTTGAATGCGGCTCCTTTTTCCAACGGGTGGCGGAAAAAGATGTAGCCGAGCAAAAGCCGTTGATCTGCGATCGCGACCATGAAGACTTGGGCGTCCATCTGCGGTGTACAGGTCGGATTGTGGAGCTCCGAGGCCAGCCACGCCCCCTCCCCAGCACCCCGTTGCTATCTCAAGACTAGCTATGGCGGTATTCAGATAAGTCGGCGCGGCAGGTTTTTCCACTATTTTTTTTTTTTTCAATCGCTCCTACATGTTGGCCTCCGCCTTGCTCAATGTACGGCGCCTCAATAATTCAGTGGACTGGGTCGGTTTCTGTGGCGTTGCTATCGCCCCATCGAGTGCTTTCTGCCAACATTGAGCTTCCCTAGAAATTCACACTTCGGATTCTGGTGACCCCCAAACCCCGTTCGGTCTTCATTCCCCCAACGTCAACACTCGCGTTTTTTTCACTTGGAGATCCTTACAATGGTCTCCGGTGAGTGTATACTATATTACTACGTTGAATCTTTGACGATCCGCCATGTCGCCGTGTGCGGTTTCGGATCCCGCTGCGACCCCCGGCCTCTCTGACCTCCGAGATCGCCATTGCTCAATTGTACATCATACTGCTTTAGAACGCGTATAATACTCCACGAATACACAGTGACGCCTGTCCCACGATTTCACTGTGAAATGCGACACGCCAATACT
>Ga0307513_10002620_pt1 | contig 24831 bp, 45 predicted proteins | sample 15_EM_MG_FD_202174 | JGI IMG/M metagenome (GOLD analysis project Ga0307513, IMG submission 202174) | Populus trichocarpa ectomycorrhiza microbial communities from riparian zone in the Pacific Northwest, United States - 15_EM | ecosystem: Host-associated > Plants > Roots > Unclassified | place...
TAAGGATGAGAGCGTCTTCTGGACCCACACTCATATATATCTTACCGGGATTCACGTTACGCTTGATCTTTAATTCCGAGTGCCGCAGATTTTCGAAAACGGCACGGAAGCGCTTGTAGTCAATAAGTTCATCGAAACCCAGATGTCGGGCATAATCCAGGAGTTCTCCAAACGCTGAAGGGTATCCATCACCGAGTTGGGCCCCGTTCCACGACAACATCTTCGACCTGATTTAGGGCATGCGAGCTACAGCGGTCCCCGCCCTGCAGAGTTTGTGGCATGGCAGGTTTCCGCGGAGAAGGTAAAGAAGAATGAAAGCGAGCGACTCGAGATCGTCCCTTGGGTTCAAGTCTAATAACGGGTAAGATCGTCGACCCCGGCGCCTAAAAAAAGACTTACCAAGTCCATTATAGGCATTCAAACTCGCCCAGGCCAAGGTTCCCACTACGTCGATGCGTTCCTTTACAAGGTCAACCTGACGAGGGGTCCCGGAGAGTCGGGGTCTTGCGAGTCCGAAATCGATGACGTAGACGTGAGAGAAGTCGGTACCATGGCGTGCGAGGATGTTTTGAGGCTTGATGTCGCGGTGAACGATGCCGTGACTGTGGATGTGCTCCAAGGCAGACAACTTTATGACCAGACCTTGGTGAGAAACAACAACTTGAATTACCATTAGAAGGAAACAACGCACGATCTGAACCCCAATATCTGCAACCTCCTGAATGGAAAAACCCAGCGCAATTTTATCCTTATCCGAGAGAGACTTTCCAAGGAGTTCAATCGCCAAGTATTCGAAATGTTCAAAATGGCCATATCCGTACAACTTTGGTATAGCTGGGTGGCCGTCCAATAATTTAAGAATGTGTGCCTCATATTTCAGGAGCGTGCGCTTCAACGTCAAGGATGCCCTCGACTTCTTTATTGCGCAAACGGTGCCAGTGGAAGTGTCCGTTCCGTCGAAAACGTGGCTCTGCAGGCCAAACAAGTCAGCCAAATGCGAGGGCCATCAAAAGGAAGGTAAACCCACATAACCTCCAGACCCAATCTTCTTTCCCAATCCAAATACGCGTGATGGAGGCATCTGTGTCGATGTTGAACGCTGCCAGAAAGTTAGGAGCGCTTCACCAAATCTCGTCTCTCGGAAACTTGTGACCGTTCAGAAGAGGATGCGCTAACATCAAAGGTTGTATCGTTAAATAAATATGAAGTAAGGGAAGCGCATTCAACTTGCACAAATGAATGCCATGGGAATAGGTCAGAGAATTTAGATTTCTGGCGACACAAACTTCAAACAAAAATACGGCGGCAGATCCCGCACAATTTGAATGACACGTGATGCCCTTTCGGCGCGTCGCGTCATCGAGCTCATCTCCCATCCCCTCTGGCGCAGCTCATCATCGATGAAGCTGCCACAGGTTCCGGCATTTCGAAAGTTTCGAACCTCCCCATCCACCTGTTGGCTATTTCGAACCATCAGCTCCCGCCAACCACGCAAAAGCTCCTCACCCGTTCTCCCAGGTGGTTGCCCCTTGCTGCTTAAAAATCCACGAGTCCGCGCACGCGCCTGACCACACTTTTTTTGCCAAACATGGGCGAGCGCCACTTCTTCTCCGACCGCTCGACCCTCGTTCTACGGCCCCTGACTGGTCTCGTCAACACCCAACCCAACCTCTCTGTGATTGATTCCCTCTATCAAAACCGTGATAAACACTGACCATGACGACTCCAAAGTCACGTTGGTATATTGGCGAGCACAGTCCTAGGTATGACATCCTGGCGACTACGCTGCGTTGTTCTAATATTTATTTTTTTCAAGGTTCCAAAATTATTAGCGCTGCTTCAAAAGCCGACTGGTCTTCCGGCGCTGTCCTTAAACTTAACCAACTTGGCCAAGCCGTCACCGCAGCCATCGCTTCAATAACCTGCATGCTCCGATATCCCCCCTAAAACCGTCGACATTGCCCTAGGCCTTCACAACGAACCTGTCGGTAACTATTTTGACCATTTTACATGTATCTGTCTTGATAACCCAATTTTTAAGGAGTTTGGGTCGTTAACTCTCAACGTTCGTCTTCAGAACTTACCGAGCGACTCTTCAAGCTCATCCTCGACGTGGACGACCCCCAGCGCACCTTCGTCCCATTCGCCCCATCTGATGAATACGTATGAAATCGCCTCGCGTATTCGTCGGCGCGTTCATGGGCTCTCTCAACCAACCGCACCTTCGCTCACTTTGTTCAATTGAACACGCGTTGCGAAATTGGTGTCGTCTGTGGAACAAGTTATCTCCTTGATTGACGTGCCACATGCGTCTGCTGCGTGGCCTACTGACAGTATTATTGGTTCGACCACTGAAGCGTTGAGGAAACGAACTCGGGAGGAGAGGTTGATTTGACGTTCCGGAAGAAACGGCCGAGGTTGTGGTTGGTGGCCCTAAACTTTACAGTACGTCGAGGCGTGATGTTTTTAACATGTTGTGGAGGATTGATTTCTTTCGTAGTGGATCCTGATGCGGGTGTTGTGTACACAGGTTGTTTTGGAATCTGAGACTGATCCGGCGAGATGGGATACGGTCAGTATTGGTTATTACTTGCGTTTGGTATTCCCAACATATCATTGATCCCCCTCTCAGATTGTCGGTGATGGTGACTGTCGAGAGACATGTACAAGCAGTGCTAAAGGTACTCCTTCTCAATCCTCTTATGATCTGATCTTTCCTCTAACGACCTTTTCTCCTATAGCCGTTCTCAACGCTGTCGAAAATGGCCTCGGCGCCAACGGAGAGATAATCGAAGTTTTCCGTATCCTCACATAACTAATCGGTGGTTCGTACGCATCACCATTTTCATTCCATTTCACTCATTATCCCAGAGACATGCGGTGGCACCCCTCGGCGACATCGTCTCCATCTTCCTCGTCGCACTCACTACCAAAGCCCGATCCCTCGCCAGTGCATCCACCTCCGCCTCTGCCTCCCTCAAATTCTGAGGCTCAGCCGCCACCAGCGCCATCACCATGCTGCAGCGGAGCACCGGCGCGCGCAAGGGCCACCGCACCGTCCTGGACACCTTTATCTCATTCACTGCCGCCCTTTCTAACGTGATGACGTTCGGAGATGCAGTGGAGACGTGCAAGCTGGGTGGAGAGAGTACGGCGAAGTTGATGGGGAGGGCGACGTTTGTTCCGGATACGGGGAACCTGCCGCCTGGTCCTGGTGCGATGGGTTTGGCATTTTTGACCGAGAAGCTGATAAAGGGGTTGGCCTGGGAGGCGGAGGGGGTTTGAAGGTGTTTCCTTTCGTAAGTTTCATTGAGGACAGGCTTTGGAAAAAATAAATTAGCCCATTAGGGGTCTTGGGACCAGAGACCTTTTTTGAACCACGGCAACGTGCAAATTTCGGCAGGTTATAGCGTTAAGTGAGATCCCTGTCCGAGATAGCGGATTTTAGGGTCAAAACGGAGCGGAATTGAGGCCAGAATTTCGGGTTTTCGACGTACAGACCTATCAGAGAGCTTCCCGGGGCCTAGTGGACAGTCGCTGATGGAGGTCCTGAGTCGTCATGAGAGGGTAGGGATCTATCTTGGTATATTCTACGTTTTGGTAGCAAGGCATTACCACGAGTTGGTTGGAGGTCGTTTGTGCTTGTTGTGTGGAGTTATACCATCAGAGAAGCCTCGTGGACGACTCAATTTCGATTCTCCTCCTTATCTCCTCCCTCATCGATATGGCTGAGCAAGGCGCGCCGCAGACTTCCAAAGAGCCAAAACGGAAGGGATTTCGCAATCGCCTGAAGAAGATGTTCGGACGGGGCACTCCCCGTAGCGGCTCGACTTTGCCTCAAGCAGGGGTTGCTCCACCCGTTGTTGTGGCTTCGCCTCCGGCAATGGTTGCTCCGCCTGCTGTTGGGGCTTCGCCTATGCCAACAACTAATCTGTATGCTGTTGGGGTTTCACTTCCAACCATTGCTGCACCTCGAGCGGCTGCTGTACCCCCATTGACGGCCAATGGTTTGCCTCCAGCTGTAACCCCAGCCAATCGTTTGCCTCCAGCTGATCATGTACCCACTGCATCAACGATAACGACCGACTCAGAAAAAGCCGCGAGACTCCGAGCCAAGTACACCCACTTCCGTATTCTCGTTATCGGGAGGGCGAATGCCGGTAAAACCACGCTGCTCAAGCGGGTCTGCAACACAAAGGAGGATCCAGTTTACAGCGAGGTAAGATATATGCGCTTCGCTTTATACCCTGCTCTCATCATCCTCTCACCGACAGATTACCCCAACCTCAAAGGTGCCAACTCAGTGATCCTTCCACACCTCTCTAATCAGGTCGCTGACTTTGATGCCGTAGCGAGGGATCCATAATGTCCATGATCAGTTTTCATTCAAGAGCAACCCGGGGTTTATCTTCCATGACTCTGCTGGTTTCGAGGCAGGAGGGGAGCAGGAACTTCATGACGTGCTCTCTTTTATACACAAGAAAGCAAAAGTGACTGAAGTAAAGGACCAAATTCATGCAATATGGTGCGTTTTATCATACCTTTACATGGTGCACACTACACTGGCGACTGAGATGTGTTCAGGTTTTGTGTTGCTCCAGATGTATCTCGCCCGCTATTGGAGTTGGAACAGATGTTCTTCAATGAGAAACGTTGCGGAAATGGTAAGATCACTTAGAATCTTCAGACTCTTCATTGTAACTGACCAGAGGCAGTTCCTATTGTGGTGATCTTCACAAAATTTGATGATCTCATCACACAGGTCTATGATAGGAAAAAAGAAGACAAAGAGAATAGAGAAGTTGCTTGTGCCACCTTGGAGGAGAAATTTAAGCGGCCGCTCAAAGGTTACAAATTTCCACCTTCTGCATATGTGCGATTTGAATGTATGTCTCTTCTTCTTTAGCAACTGATCTTGGGGACTTATAACATTTCTAGCTATTGATGATGATGAAGGTAATCATCAGGAACAAGTTGGAGAACTGATCAATCAGACAGCAGCATCAATTGATGACTTGGCACTGAAGATGTTATTTGTCACTGTCCAACAGAATAACCTAGAGGTTTGCATTGAATATGCAATAAACAGGTCTGTTGTCCATCTGTCAGCTGTTGCTTCAACTTACATCTCCACTGCAGGGATATCTTCAAGGATGCCTCAAAAATGGTACATTTTCACTTGAATTATAAAGAGATAAGTGCTTAAATAAACAAAGATTCACAAGGCTGCAAGTTGGTTTGCACATTGCTATCATAGGGTATGTTAGTCAAATATATTTTCTGGCACTATGACTGAATTTGAGAAGGATTATGTGAGAGTCCACTTCTGTCTAATCTAGGGAAAATAATGACAGATATTTCAGGAAGTGAGTATTCTAACTCAATGTTAGTGAGAATATTTAATGTGGACATGCAGTATGTAGGTGTGACATCAAGCTCATTGAGCGGTATATTGATTATATGAATGATAAGGGACAAAAGGTGAGAATTTCTTTGTGATAAAAAGTCAGATTCTTATAGTGTATAGGTGATAAGCAAATTACATAGAGAATTTGCAAATGACAACACAAATATGCTTAACTCTATATTTAGGTTGTGAGTTACTGTGTGCTTCTTGGGCTCTATTTGAATTACTGATATATCTCTATAAAATTCTATTCAGATTGTAAGTTACTATGTGCCTCCTGGGTTTCATTTAAATCTCTGACATACCTCTATGAAATCTCATCCAGCTTGTGAGTTGCTATGTGTCTGCTGGGCTTTATATGAATTTCTGACATGTCTTCATGAAATCTCATCTAGCGAGTGAGTTGCTATGTGCCTCCTGGGTGCTATTTGAATTACTAATATACCTTCATAAAATACCATTAGCATGTGAGTGCCTGCTAGACTCTATTTGAATCTCTAGCATGTCTTTATGAAATTTCATCCAGGATGTGAGTTATTGTGCATCTCTTGGTTTTTTTTATGAATTACTGATATGCTCTTATGAAATTCTATCCAGAGTGTAAGATGCTATGCATCTTCTGGTTTCCTTATAAATTGCTAATATGCCTGCATGAAATTTCATCCAGGGTGTGAGTTACTGTGTACTTTCTAGGCTCTAGTTGAATCACTGACATACTTTTATGAAATGTCATCTAGCGTGTGAGTTACTTTGTGACTCCTAAGCTCTATATGAATTTCTGATATGCTTCTATGAAATATGATCCAGCGAGTAAGTTTCTGTGCATCTCCTGGGCTCCATTTGAATCTCTGATGTATTTCTATGAAATCCCATCCAGGGAGTGAGTTGTTATACATCTTCTAGGCTCACTTGAATCCCTGAGATGCCTCTATGAAATCTCACCCAGGATGTAAGTTGCTGTATACCTGCTTGGTTTCATACAAATTCAAAATTTCTGGCATGCTCTTATGAAATCTCATCTAGTATGTAAGTGGCTGTGTGCCTCTTATGCTCCATTTTAATATCTGATATGCCTCTATGAAATCCTATCCAGACTGTGTGTTGCTGTGTGTCTCCTATGCTCCATTTGGATCTCTGATATGCCTCTATGAAATCCTTTCCAGACTGTGAGTTTCTGTGTGTCTTCTAGACTTCATTTGAGTTTCTGACATACCAGCATGAAATTTCATCCAGGTTGTAAGTTGCTGTGTGTCAGGCTCTATATAAATTACTAACATGCCTCTATGAAATTGCATCTAGGTGGTGAGTTGCTGTGTGCTTCATTTAAATCCCTGACATGCCTCTATGAAATCCCATCCAGATTGTGAGTTGTAGTTTGTCTACTGGGCTCTGTTTGAATCACTAAAATGCCCTCATGACATTTTATCTAGCCTGTGAGTCACTATGTACTTCCTGGGCTTCACTTGAATTGCTGATATGTTCCTATGACATCCTATCTAGACTGTGAGTCACTGGGTGCTTCCTGAGCTTCCTTTGAATTGCTGATATGCCTCTATGAAATACCATCCAGGAAGTGAGTTGCTGTATATCTTCTAGGCTCTATTTGAATTGCTCACATATTATTTTTACATCCTGTTTAGTTTGTACCTATATTGTTTTATTCTCTCACTTTATTTTTCTGACAGACTTGCATTTGCAGCTGCACCATATCAAGCATCTTGCAGTTGTTCAATTCAAAGTAAGACTATATCTCATCTTTTCCTTTTCCTTTGCTCATGTATTTTCAATTACATAGGGACCTTCCTTGTCTTGTCTCATTGGTCTGATTAATTCTGCCTTTTCTATTATATTATGATTCCTTACTGCTACATGGATAGCTATCATTATTTGTCTTGAACATTCATTCTGGATCACCCAGCTAGGCTCCAATCCCAGTGATGCCTTCACCAAAGCCTGGACATTTTATCTCAAGACCCAGTGTGCACTGGTTGATCGAGAAGTGGACGACTACTTGAGGTCCAAAAACAGCAAGGACTGGTTCATCACAGGATATGGCCCATCTGAAGCAGAGTGTGCTGAATGCACAAAAATAGCTCTTAATAATCTCATCCGCAAGTCTACTCTCTATTTTTGTTAAGCTCAGACAATTGCTGATATATCTTTAGCCCAGCCTCAAACCTCTACTTGATCACTTTGGGATCTGTTGAATGGGTGATGTGATGTCAAGCTGTTGGATGAGTTTTCATACATAGTGGATGGTGCTTGGCTGTGCAAATTTGTAATATCTCTGGATTTATATAGTATTGGATCTTTTCTTTGGTTCCAAGCATTGGTATCTGGGTTATCCAGGACTTGGCATTATGAGTCTTTGACTTCCAGGTCTATAGCAGATTCAGAGGTTCAGAGAAGTCCAGTATCAGTATATAGTCATGATATCTTTTTCTTGCTAAGTATGTATATGCATATTTTTGGTACAGCAACAGCATGATGGTGATCTGACTCATGGCTGAGAGACTAGAGTCTCTGATCTCAAGAGCCAGGCATGGTGTCACATTCTTTTTCTGAGAAACTTGAAAGCTGGTTCCCATAAATGTCTGCATATGGATTGGACCATTGCTACCAACTGCTTAGCCTCTATGTCACATTTTGTATTGGAATTGTTGGCCCTTTTTTGGTAGTTACTTATGTCTACATTCATATTGGACATGGCCGATTTTTAATCTCAAAATTATTTATCAAACCTCTGACAGCATAAAGTAATTTCCTTCCTAGCTGCTGCATTGATAGATGCTGGAGTTTCGAAAGATTTACTGAAAGGGATTCTATAGTAAGCAGTCCTTTCAAACCGGGACATATCTCTTTGCACAGACAGTTCTTACGCCTCTGCACAGTTCACCTTCCAGTGGCATTAACAACAAACTGGTTCTTGTATTCCTGACTGTACGATGAGCATTGTACTACTTGAGGTTGACTTGAGGCTTGAAGCTTGGGCACTTGAGCAGACCAAAATGCATCAACAAGTGATATATAAAAATGGATGGTTTCGATTGGAACCGACTTGGAGGTCCAAGAATAAGTAGAAAGAGTTGGAATTTGTCACTGTAAACACCTGCTTCCCAATACACCCCTGCCATAGCTCTATCAGGAAAAAAAAAATCAATCACAGCAAACCCTTAACCCTCGCCAATGTGTCCAGCTGCCTCGAAATCCCCCAAATCCGCTTGCGATTCCACATACTCATGCTCTTGCTACATTCCTTGCGATACATGAACCACAGGATCTGCGTATCCATATTCTCTTGCGCAATCCCACCTGCAGCCCATTGGTCTGCCCACCATTCTACCTCCTCTCAGCCGTGCATCACATGGCGGTGAGTTTTCGTCATCGTCAAATTATTAAGTGCGAAGGGGCTGGCTGGGAGGTACCATGGTTCGTTGTTGATGAGGCGATGGTGGGCGATGGGGTTTGCATATGGGAGGATGGTGGAGCGGAGTTCTTTGCAAGTTGTGAGGAGAGCGTATATTGATCTGATGGGTAGGAATTCGCAGGTGGAGAGGAGGATGTCAGGGGGGAGGGATGTGAGTGTGGGCTGTGAATTTTGAAGGGTGTGGTCTGTGTGGGTGGGGTATGGGAAATTGGGGATCAGGTCCACCGTGAGGGTCTCTGTGATGGGAAACCTGAATGTGTTGGATTGAACTTGGTTTTTGTGGTGCTTGAGAGTGTTATTGGATGTACCGATCGGGTCTAACAAACACCCACATGTTCCCAGGCCCTTTCCAAGTGTCATGGAGGATATCCTCTTCAGTTTGTTCCTTGTCATTCAGTAGCTGTTGCCAGAATTTATTCGGATTTTCAAATCCTCCCTCACTGTCGCTGCAGATGGCTGCCCAATAAGCATACTGCTCAAATATCCTGCCCACAGGACCATAGTCAATCCCTGCGACCTCCCCTGTGGTGTCGCGATTTCCTCCAAAGGTGAGAGCATAGAGGATGTGTGGTTTTACCTCTGGTGAGGCTTGTTTGAGGATGAGGTATGAGGTGTATGTTATGATTAGGTTGTTGCCGCAGGGAGACACAAAAAATGACTCTCCGTTGATGTCTCTGTAGTCCCCGAGGTCAGGATCATCGCCGATAGAAACATTGAATACTTCTGTGACTGTGGATTCTGTGGATTCTGTGGGATCTGGAAGGACGCCGATGTGGTGTTGAGATTTGAGAAACGATGAAGACAAAGTAAAGGGAGTATGTACATAAATCCTCAAATTCACCGTATTTGATCATAGTTCCATCTTCGAGGATTTTGCAGGGGCAGAATAATACGAATTTGCAAGATGATTCGACATCTTCGTCGGAGTAGTCCAGACCCTGGACAATTTTTCCATTAGAGATCCCCCTGGAAAACTGATCAACCATTGAGGAGAGATAACGTGAGCTATCGTGTATCATGACCCATTGAACACTGTAGAACCCATGTGTACCTCGTTGGTGTTGAAGAAGTAACAAGCACCAGATACCTGTCAGATTTTGTCACTTGTGCAAAGATGATGAAGTAGGTTGGAAGTGCGTACTGAGCAAAAAAAAGTCGATGCCTCCCATATCGATGTTGTTGTGGTGGGAAGAGTCAAGATGGATGATGTTGAACATTGCCACACATGATCAATATCATTTGATTTGCAGAATTTGATGGGATCTGTTCCAGCTGCAATGATGTTGATGGAACGGTGAGCTCTTGTGCAAGTAATTCGAATTTTGAAAATGTTATTCGATTTCGATCACCTGATAAGCGCCAATTGCGCAGTTAGATGGTCGTGCACATTCTGTCAAGGGATCAAGTACACACGTCCTTGTGTCAGTGCCACCAACTTGTCTCACCATCCGGATCCGCTGGTAGTGATCTACAGCATCTGGGTCATTATTAATTAATCTATGCCTGTCAGCTAGGGGCCCACAATGCGTGACACAGTCGTGGGTAAGGGCTGGAAGAGTGGAGGGAGTCAGAATCCCTTTTCTGATGGGATTCCTTTATGTAAAATTGCAAATAAAAGAACGAAATTACGATGGATACCACTCAGCGCGGACCAGAATGACTCCAAAATGAGCATCCCAGACCCAACCCGACCGGAATTTGACACGACTAAGCCTTTCGCAGACAATAGGACAATCATGTTGGAATGAGTGTTGTTATACAAGTTCATACATAGACAGATAAGAAAAGATTATTGAACCAATCTGGGCCTGATATGGCAAATGTGCTGGGGCAAAATAAAGTAGTGCCATTTCCGCATTTGGCATTGGCAGTCCTCACATTGGCCACCACCACCTCGTCATCATGTACCTTAATAATAAATAGACTGGCAAACCCCCCAGGTTTGCCCTGTCTAATTGACATGAATGAACTCATTCCCACTTACTGTCAATAAATGTCGACTAATTCCTGCCTCCCTTTACAAAAAATACCTAAGTCCCCATGATATAGATAAGGGTGCCTTATCACGTAGATAACATCCAGCTAGGTTACTATCCCGTGTTCCCACCGGAATCCCCCACCTCTCATCAACATCAGGTCCCTCTCTCCCAAACACTGTCAGGGACCATCCCTCCCTCCCGCACACCGTCAGGAACCATCCCTCCCGCCATCACCTTATTCCATCATTGTGTACTTGTTTACTCAACATCAACATAAGTCCCGTGGCGCGTCTCAACTTCTTCCCACCCTCTCTCTCTCCCCCCATCGCCTCTCTTCCCCCCCCATTGCGTGGTCCGTGATTCGCTCCCGCTCGTTCGTACTCACACTCCTTCTCTGGCTTCTCTGTGGCAACCATCTGACTATCTTCCACATGTCAAGAAGCAATGCAGCACGCAATCACCAGCGTCTGGGTGTATAATAACTGGTATGTTTTATTCACACTACCTCCCCACCTTACTATCCCATGCCACCTAGAAAAGGGGGAGTCTCACGCAAAGTCCGTATTGCTGGCCCTTACACATGGCCTGAGGGCTCACGCAGTGACTCCCCCTCCACCGAAGAACCTCTTGCACCCTCTACCTCAAACCTGCCACCGCCAACTCAATTACTGTCTCTCGCTCAGGTGGCTTCTGCCAGGAAAACAGCGCAGACAAAGTACCTCACACAGCTCCAAAGTATGTATACATTCATTTTTAATGGTTTTATTGCCTATTGAGTGTGAATAGAGCTCAGTCATGAGAATTGTCATGCCCTTGCCAATTTGCACGATACACCCCCTCAAGATGATATAATGGTACTCGACGAGGCTCTGAGTGTTGATGGGAACTTGGAGGAGGACTGGGTTCCTGTGGGAGATTTTTTGGACAACGACCAGGCATTTACGGAGGCGATGTGCAAGACCTTCGAACACACGTACGTCGCTAGCACCACTCTCTGCTCCTTGGTTCTGATGCACAACAGCCATGCGCGATGTCAGGTCTACTGTGACACAAGGACTTGGCGCCAACGTTTGGAATGGCAGCAATCAAACTGGAACGCCATCTTCACATCCCTGACTGACGCCTTCCTGCAATGGAAGTATCCCACCACTGCACCCGATCCTCCCACCACAAGCCGTGATACCCCTGAAGCCCGCACTCCGCCATCGCCAACTGATTCCCCTTTGCCCAGTGACGTGGACCCTATATCGTACGATTTTACAATTGACTGTGTAGATTTGTATACGCTCTCGACATCCATTCACATTCCTCGCACAGCTTCCATGACAGCAGCTGAAGCTCTGATGATTCAGGGCTATCTTGTCACGTCCCCCATGGATCCCACCCTTGCCATATCTGTGAAGACCTAGAGCTCTTCAGGAGGTTGCGTTGTCGTAAGGCTTCCCTGAGTGTGGAAGCATATGCTAAGGTATTGTGTGACTTGTATGCTGTAAGTAAATAGTGTGGGTTTGTGGCGTTACCCTGAACATGCGATAGATACCGTATCATTGGTGCTACCGAAGAGCGCTTTCTGATGCTTTTGACATCTATCTCAAAATTCTTTGCACAGTTGATGCTGCTGTCAACAAGATTCTAGGGCATGATTCTCCCAATTGGAGAGTTCTAAATGCATGCCCTGCTTGCTGCTATGAGGTACTGGGTAGCCATTATAGTTGATGCTGAGCTAACTAACTGTATTTCTATAGTTGAAAGAGGAAGCCTATCTGCGATACCAATGCATGTTCGTGATGGATGGGAACAACTCGCTAAAACGCATCTGACAAGTCGGTTCTCATGCAATTGCTGATCACCAGGTGTTCAAAGGCGATTATTTCTTGCCACGAGATGATGTCAACAAATTTGCCAATGAGGTGAAGCGAAAAGCACCTGCCAAAGACCCTGACAATGACATTACTTCGGACAATGCTCCCAAGACAGTGCAACTGGACAGTGAAGGCAATCCCACCAATGGTGCACAACCTGGCATTACTGTTGCATGTGCCGATAACTGGAAGGCTTCACAAGCTGATGAAGTACGGCGCATGTGGAACATCTACAAAGAGACAGGAGTCTTTGCTGCCACATGTTGACATGGCTTGATCCTTTGGTTAGCTGACATGGTGAGAAGTGGAGAACTGTCGGTCATAGTTCTTGTTCCTTAAATTTGATCTGATCACTCAACAATATTCTAGAGCGAAATATCCTCTTGCTATTGTGGCAGCCACCCTCGCAATACTGGGTCCTCGTCTCTTGATTGGCTTCGACATCGGCTGCAGTTTCTCAGCAACATTGGACTCTAGCTCCCTCGGCGAGCAATTCAAGGCATCATTATCGAGATGCTGTGTCAACACATTCCACGGTTACAGTCACAACTACAGGTGTCAAGCGCGGAACCATCTGAACAACATCGAGGGAATCGGCCTGGAAGATCTGGAAGGAATGGAGTGGATTTTTTGTGGATCAAACCAACTGGCATCAGTGGTTTGGTACGCGACTGCTTATCACCGTCAACAATTCATTGACCTCTATCTACAACAATGGGATGCAGATAAGTACAAAAATCTGGCAACATGGCTCTATAACAACTACATTCAGGCTTCCAAAATTATTGATGAAGAAACTCTTGCATTGGAACACGCTATGCAGTCCCTTGGAATTTTGGGTACAGAAGAACTCGACTGCTGGCAAGCAGAAGAGCTCCAGTATCTTCAAACCCTGGGCAAGGAAGACGAGTATGATGTAATGGCAGTTGCATATGTTGAAAGACTTCAGGAACTTGATGAAATCAGGTAAATGTCTTGATTTATCTACACATCTCAGATCTCATCAATCTCCACTCAACCAGCCGTCGATATGATAACACCTCAGCTATGTTCATGATCGTGACACCTTCCGAATATGGAAGTTTAACTCAACCAACCATCGAAACTTATTCTTCCGAGCTCTCAAAAACTCGCCGACTTGAAACTGAATGTCGATACGCCGATGAACATAGACAAGCACTGCTCAAAGATGTTGTCGAGATGGAGGTCAAATTGGCCATTACAACCCGTTGGCAACCCTCCTCCCCCAAATACGTGCACGCTGTTCAATATCTTGGATGCCGCAAATACGAAAAAGCCCTCGATCACCTTCAAAAGCTTGTTGTGCAGCGCCTGTTCGAGCTTCACAAGATGAATCAATCCCAGAACGGTGCATATCATTCCGGTTGAACATCTAATGCTAAAATCTATGCGTATCCATAGGTTATCAGATGCGAACACATATCGCAAAGGCTCTACAGAAGCGGAGCAAAGCCATCCAGCGTGCCGTCAAGACGTACAATGCTGCAGTGTCTGCCCTTGACCCACCTAGGCTGACAATCGATTGGAACACAGTATCACACTACAAATTCCTTGAGGAGTTTCCGCTGCTATGAAACACTTCACAAGATCTTATGGGGAAAAGGTGGGCATTGCCAGCTGTATGGGAAATGATGAAACAGTGGTGATGGCTATGTCATGCTCGGGAGGAAATCATCCGCTGTAATGTTGAAATCCACCGCCTCCATACTTCGATCATCAACGAAGGGAAAAGCTTCCGCAAGATCCTTGCCCAGTCCATGGCCCTTGGGCCAATCCATGGTGCCATCAAGGACTTTATTGCACAAAGAACCCGTGTTAACATTCAACTGCTCCACAAGATCTCGAAAATTTACGATCTCGAAGGCTTCTCGGGAACGGCGTCTCCCGGTGTCAGACAAGGCAATGGTATGTTAACTATTTTTATGTGAAGTGATAGAACTGATTTCCTATCTATTTTCATCCTCAAGATGACAACATGCAGGTTGAGAATGAAGTCACCGAGCCAAATGTGGCGATAGATGGGAATTTCGAGCTTATTCAATCAACCGCTGAGCCAGAACTCCAATCAACCTCACAAGCTCCAGAAAACGAGATTAACGATAGCAGTGACTTGGAAGATGAGGCGTATGCTGAAGGGGTTGTAAATATGTTAGATTTTGTATCAGATTTACAATAGACAACTCGTTCTTTTGTGTTCTTGCAAGCTTCATGTTGCTAAAAATATGAGTGTGACAATGTGATTGTGATTTGCATTTATCGCATGTCCGCTCAATCTCCCTTCTTCTCTTGAACCTTAAGCAACTCCGAGGAGCACGTCTATTCTTGTTTTCTTGATGCGTCAGAAACAGCCTTCGGAATCTGGAACCTTCTATGCGGTGATAGGTGGCGATCTCCCAGGTGTTACAACTACAAGGCAAGTTCATTCTTGCCAACTACATTCTTGTTCTTTACCCCCATTTCCTCGCCAGTCCATTCCTTCCCAGTGGAAAAAAGCAACCATCGTGGCCCATCGCCTTCAAATGTTCAAACCGGAGTGATGCAGAGGCCATTGCCCACCAGCCATAGACGCTACTTTCTTATATCAATACATGGCCCTACCCAAACTTACTTCATATATTCACAGTGGGACTTGCCCACCACCCAAAAAAAAAAGGTTTTGCCATTGTGCCGGGATGGATCAGCTTACCAATATGGTCCTTAGGGTGAGCGGGTAGGGTGGTTGATATGCCGAGGGTGCCGGGTGGGAGGGCGGGAGTGTGTAATAGGGTGGGGCTGCTGGGTAGGGGTAGGGGACACCAGTAAATAGAGGTAAACAATGCCAGATGTGGTAGGTGGGTGGTTGTGCTCGCTGTTGCGCACGATGGGGGTGAATTTTGGGCAGGATTTTTTATATTTGGGTATATACGGGTTACATACACCCATCTGGGATGTTTTGGCGCCCGAGGGGGAGCAGGAGGGAGCGCAAAAGCGCTCGACAACGCGTCCCAGAAGTCCAGGCTCCCAATTAGGCAAGTGGTGCCAGTTGGGCTGCTTGGGCTTGATTTTGGTCCTGGGCTCGTTGGGCTCGGTTTTCCATAGAAAAAATTGTGTATTATAGTAGATACAATACATTTACATGAATTCAATCCCTTTCTATAGTTCCAGAGAAGTGGGAATGGATGGATGGGTTGGGATGAACTCGGATGACGCCTTCCCAATTAGGCAGGCGATCCCAGTTTGGGCCTCGGTATTGGTGCTGGGCTCGCTGGACTCGGTTTTCTGTAGAAGAAATTATGCATTAAAGTAGATATAATATAATTACATCAATACCACCTCTTTGTATAAATGGATGGATTTGAATGAACTTGGATGTTCATTTTGAGTCTCTTTATCTTATCTTAGACAAACAGCCCTTATGTGTTTTCGCAGCTAAGAGGACCTCACACATAGATTGAGAAATATATATATATTCCAACTCCCCCTTGGGGTTGTACTTAGGTACATCAAAGGTAGTTTTTTAAATAAATAAAAATGAAATGAAACGAGCAGAGCCAGGCGGCTCTGCTCTGTTGTACTCCTCGCCTTCGTTTCCCCCTTCCCTGCGGCCGTTGTCGTGTGGCCCTCCTCCTCGCTGACATTGTCGTATGGCCCTCCTCATCCTCGCCCTCCCCCTCGTCATTCTCCCTCCTCCTCGTTGTTCTCCCTCCTCCTCCTCGTTGTTCTCCCTCCTCCTCCTCCTCATTGTTCTCCCTCCTCCTCCTCCTCGTTGTTCTCCCTCCTCCTCCTCCTCGTTGTTCTCCCTCCTCCTCCTCCTCGTTGTTCTCCCTCCTCCTCCTCCTCATTGTTCTCCCTCCTCCTCCTCCTCATTGTTCTCCCTCCTCCTCCTCCTCGTTGTTCTCCCTCCTCCTCCTCCTTGTTGTTCTCCCTCCTCCTCCTCCTTGTTGTTCTCCCTCCTCCTCCTCCTCCTCGTCGTTTCCTCTCTCTTCCTCCTCCTCCTCCTCGTTTCCTCTCTCTTCCTCCTCCTCCTCGTCGTTTCCCCTCCCCTCCTCTGCGTCATGTCGCCCCTCGCTGTTATCGCTTCTCCTTGTCGTTCTCCCCCCTCCCTTCTTCGTCATTTCCCCTCTATTCCTCCTCCTCGGCGTCTCCCCTACCTTCCTCCGCATCATGTCTCGCTGTCGTCGTTTCTCTTCGTGCCGTTGTCGAATCCCTCTTGGTGTTGTCCAACCCATTTGGGTGTCGTCGAATCCCTCTCGCTGTTGTCGAACCCGTCTACTCACCGTCAAAGCCTATCACTGTTGTCGAAACCGGTTGTCGCAGTGTCGGGGTGTCGTTTCGTCCTGGCGACAGGTTAGAGAGGTTAGTGGATGGGAAGATGCATGGCGAAAATGAACCACGACAGCCGTCATGGTTCGTTTTTCATGACGTACTTCATGGGCCTCCCACTCCCTGGGTCCCCCCTTGTGACTATCCATCCCCAATTCCCCCGTCGAGCGAATATGATCTGCCCACATCCCTTTGGAAGGGGAGGGGCGGCTGCGCTTGCGTCCTTGCTTCTGAGGGAACTAACGAGTTTTTGATTGAGCCCACATCCCTCAATAGAGGGGAGGGGCTCGCTTTCGGGTGGTTGCGTGTGGTTAGAGTCGAATTGGAGGGGCGAGGGCGAGGTGGTGGTGGAGGAAGAATGAGAGAATGAATGAATATCAACCGTGATGCGGTTGATGTTGGTTTCAAACTCCGCTCGCCCCCACAGATAGCGTTCGATATGGGCATCTATTTGTTCATGAACTTATAGTCCATAACTGAATTTCGGTCATTCCAGCTTCCACAACGACCGGTTACACTGGCCCAACTATCTATAACTCATTTATTAGTGTATTAAAATCATACTACAGTACATTTTCTAAATAATATGGAGGTTATAATATAGAATTCACGAAAGGTATGGTGTTGAAGCCCATTTTGGAATATTTCTTAAATAACATCTTCAATTCTGCGTATTTTACCTTGAAATTTGGGATATAGTATCTTTAAAATACTTATTAAATACTCCAATTGTTTATTTTACTATCGAACAAATAGACGCCCATATCGAATGCTCTCTGTGGGGGGGCGAGCGGAGTTTGAAACCAACATCAACCACATCACGGTTGATATTCATTCATTCACTCTCATTCTTCCCCCACCACCACCTTACCCTCTCCACCCCAATTCGCCGCCAACCGCATGAAAACACACAGTCGCAAGCCCCTCCCCTCTACTGAGGGATGTGGGCTCAGAAAACAATGCCTCGGCTCCCTCAGAAGCGAGGACGCCGTCGCAGCCGCCCCTCCCCTTTCCAAAGGGATGTGGGCCTGCTAAGCTCGCTCGACGGAGGAATTAGGGATGGATAGTCACAAGGGGGGACCCAGGGAGTGGGAAGCCCGTGAAGTACGTCACGAAACCGAACCATGACGGCTGTCGTGGTTCGTTTTCTACCCTCCCATCCCCCTACGGACATCCACTAGGATAAAACAACACCCGAAACCACGACGACCACAAAAGGGGAAACGACAGGAGGGAAACTACATGGAGAGGAGGCAGAGGAGGAGGCGGAGGAGGAGGCGAGATGAGATGATGAGACGACGAGGAAGGAGAGAAAGAAGGCGATACGAGGAGGAGGAAGAGGAGGCAGCCAGGCGAGGCGAGGAGGAGGAAGAGCCAGCGAGATGAGACAAAGGGGACGAGGACGAGACGGTGCGACGACGAGGAGAAGAGGAGGAGGCAGCAGCGAGAGGAAGAGCCAGCAAGACAAGAGGAAGAGGAGGAGACGGTGCGACGACGAGGAGAAAGAGGAGGAGGAGGAGGCGGTAGCGGCGAGACAAGGAGGATGAGGATGAGGAGGAGGCGAGACGAGGAGGAGGAGACGCCGCGACAAGGAGGAGGAGGAGGAGGAGGCGAGCGACGACGACGACGTGGTGGTGGTGAGACGACGACGAGAAGAAGGTGGCAGCAGCGAGACGAGGAGGAGGAGGATGAGGCGCGAGACGAGAAGGGGGGAATGGGGAAATGGCGCGGAGAAGGAGGAAAAGAGCGAACGGGAGGAGGGGGGGTGACACGACCACGACGAGGGGGGCAATGACATGGCACACCGACACCCCGACCACGATGACACCAACGGAGGGGTTGGAAACCCCGCGACGAGCAGAGCTGGCTGGCTCTGCTCTTCTCTTCTCTTCTCTTTTTAAATACATTATATTACATGTATCTAGGCATATACCCAAGGAAGGACTAACCTTCCTTGGGGAAATATATTTATTTTTACTGGAATCTATGTGATGAGGTGCTTTGAGACTCAAAATGAACATCCAAGTTCATTCAAATCCATCCATCTATACAAACGAAGAGGATACCTAGAACAATAATTGAACCTGCAGTGCAACCTTGCATTCGCCGTGACGCCGTCTCCTTGGTCGTATGGATGATAACGGTACGATCAAGGTCCGACACAAGCTCACCAACATTATACATGCATGTTAAATCGAAGCTCATGGCGAAGTACCAAAACCTCCCAGTACCCAGTTGCCTTCAGCGACTCGTGAGGTTATATATAGGCACAAAACCTTTTCCTCTCTCGATGGTTGGATTACCCATTGTCTTTCTGAAGGTTTCATACCTCAACATCTGGGAGAGAAGATATCAATGGGTTTCGGCTTCAATAATCATTAACCACCTTTTCAATCAGTGGCAGATCTACATCATCTTCTCCATCGATCTACAGCTCTTCATCTCGTTCTTGCCGTCTGTCGTCCCACCAAATTTCCTACCCGTAATAGTTATTATCCAGCGAGCCCTCATCGACGGGATGGCCTGTCAAAAAGAATCCATCTTCCCAACCTCGTCTTCTGCCAACTTTCACACATTCATCAAACCAACCACGGACACCTGCCCAATCGATTTCAGTATCTGGAGATGAAGAAGGTTGGCCTGAAAAACAGTGTCCTGCATTAGTAGACGCATCTCATGACGGACGTCAGGATTGCTGTCCTTTGTCTTCGGGTAACTCAAGGACAGAAAACCGTTATTCAACTTGTCCCATAACCCATTGCGGGTGGCTTCCATTTCGTGGATACCGGCGCCTACATGGTTCTATTAACAGCGCTGATGTGTTGCAGAGATTTGAGAATATACTTGGCTAGGGAGAGAATATATCTCAATCGCCCGAGGAAATACATAGGCGGAAAAGTTCGAAAGAGAACTGGGTAGGTAATTAACACCGAATTCTTTCAACGATAACGCACCCACAGGGTTTTGCTTTGTGAGAGGAATAAGCCAGAATGAATAACGCCCTCCTTCGTTTACCTTCCTCGACAGAATGATGGCTGGACGAAACGGAGCTAAAAGAAGAGTTTTGCTCTCTGAAAGTATTGCCTTCGATTGATGTCCGCATGTCTATTTGAACGAGATCGAGATCTCCACGAGCGGCTGGAGGTTCTTTCGCAATTACGGGCATCGGATCTGTTGAGTTAACGATGAGAGCATCTCCTGGGCCCACACTCATAAATATCTTACTGGTATTCACATTACGCTTGAGCATTACTTCCGAGTGGCACAAATTTTCGAAAATGGTACGGAAGCGCTCGTAGTCAATAGGTTCATCAAATCCCAGATGTCGGGCATAATCCAAGGAATTCTCCAAATGCTGAAGGGTATCCCTCACTGAGTCGGGCCCCATTCCACGAAAACATCTTCAACCTGATTTGAGGCATGCGAGCTACAGCAGTGCCGGCCCTGCAGAGTTTGTTTTAAACTTCAAGCCCAGGCCAAGGTTCCAGACACATTGATGCGTTCTTTTACAAGGTCAACCTGACGAGTGGTACCGGAGAGTCGGGACCTTGCGAGTCCGAAATAGATGATGTAGACGTGAGAGAAGTCGGTACCATTGCGTGCGAGGATGTTTTGATGTCGCGGTGAACCATGCCGTGACTGTGGATGTGCTCCAAGCTTTATGACAAGACCTTGGTGAGAAAGAACGGCTTGAATTGCCATTAGAAAGAAACAACGCACGAGGTGAACCCCAATATCTGCAGCTTCCTGAACGGAAAACTGCAAGTTTATCCTTATCCGAGAGACACTTTCCAAGGAGTTCAATCGCCAAATGTTCAAAATGTTCAAAATGGCCATATCCGTACAACTTTGGTATAGCTGGGTGGCTGTCCAATCGCTTAAAAATGTTGGCCTCGTATTTCAAGAGCGTGCGCTTCAACGTCAAGGACGCCCTCGACTTCTTGATTGCGCTAACGGTGCCAGTGGAGGTGTCCGTGCCGTCGAAAACGTGACTCTATAGGTCAAACAAGTGAGCCAAAATGCGGCCATTAAAAGGAAGGTAAACCCACGAAGCCTCCGGACCCAATCTTCTTTCCCAAACCAAATATGCGCGATGGAGGCATCTGTGTCGATTGTTGAACGCTGCCAGAAAGTTAGGACTCCAGGAGTGCTTCATAAAACCTTGTCCCTCGGAAACTTGTGACCGTTCGTAAAATGATGCGCTAACATCAGAGGGCGTATCGTTAAGTATGATGACAGGGACGCGCATTCAATTTGCGCAAATAAACGCCATGGGAATAGGTGGTTCACCTCAGAGAATTTGGATTTCCGGGAGCCGCAATGGCGGCAGATCCCGGACCAGGGCACGTGATGCATTTTCGGCGCGTCGCGTCAACGAGCTCATCCTTCATCATGAAGCTGCTGCAGGTGCGGGAGTTTCAAAAGCTCCAAAGATATTCTACTATAGTGATATCCATGTGCGCAGACGAATCCTACGCGTAGTCCGCCTTCTATTGGCATTCGCCTGGGTAAGATAGTGGCCACTGGCTAGCGCTCATCGCGTGCGTCGCCATCTTCGCCACCGACATGTCAGCGAGCGATATTATTGCAGGCGGAGAAGGAGAAACGTCAATGTGGCAATTCTTTTCTTGGGAATAAAATTAACCCTCGCCAACGCATCCAGCTGCCTCGAAATCCCCCAAATCCGCTTCCGATTCCACATACTCATTACCCTTGCTACATTCCTTGCGATACACAAACCACGGGATCTGCGTATCCAAATCCTCTTGCACAATCCCACAGGCATCCCATTGGTCCGCCCACCATTCTATCTCCTGCTGGCCATGTATCACATGGCGCTGAGTCGTCGTCGTCGAATTGAGTACGAAGGGGCCTGCTGGAAGGTACCATGGTTCGTCGTTGATGAGGCGACGGCGAGCGATGGGGTTTGCGTGCGGGAGGATGGTGGAGCAAAGTTTTTTGCAGGTTGTGAGTAGGGCGTATATTGATCTGATTGGGAGGAATTCGCAGGCGGAGAGAAGGATGTCTGGGGGGAGGGGTGTAAGCGTGGGCCGTGAATTATGAAGGGCAGCGTCTGTGTGGATGGGGTAAGGAAAATTGGAGATCGGGGTCGCTGTGAGCGTCTCTGCGATGGGAAAGCTGGATGTACTGAATCTGACAATGTTCGTTTTTGTGGTGCTTGAGAGTGTTATTGGACATACCGATCTGGTCTAACGAACAACCACATGTTCCCTGGCCCTTTCCAAGCGTCATGGAGGATATCTTCCCCCGTCCGTTCCTTTTCAGTCAACAGCTGTGGCCAGAATGCGACCGGGTCTTCAAATCCTCCCTCACTGTCGCCGCAGATGGCCGCCCAATAAGCGACCTGCCCAAATATTCCGCCCACGAGACCGTAGTCGATCCCTGTGACCCCTCCGATGGCGTCGCGATTTCCTCCATAGGCCAAGACGTAGAGGATGTGTGGTTTCATCTCTGGAACGGCTTGTTTGAGGATGAGGTATGAGGTGTATTTTACGATTGGGGTGTTGCCGCCAGGAAACACGGAGAATGACTGTCCGTTAATGTCTTGATAGTCTCCGAATTCGGGATAATCCCCGATGTAAACGTTGAATACGCCTGTGATTATGGATTCTGTGTATCCTGTGGGGTCTGGAAGGACGCTAATGTGGGGTTAAGTTTGAGAAACGATGCAGAAAAGTAAGGAGCATACGTACGTGGATCCTCGAATTCAGTGCATTTGATCATAGTTCCGTCTTCGAGAATGTTGCGAGGACACAGTAATACGAATGTGCAAGACAATTCGACACCTTCGTCGGAGTAGTCCAGACCCAGACCGGTTTTTCCATAGACCTCGATGGAAAACTGATCAACGTCAAGGAGGGATAACACCTGTTCAGATTTTGTCACTTGTGTACAAGGTTTTCATGAAGTCGATGGGGTTAGAACGCGTATTGAGCAGTAAAAGTCGAACCATCCCATATCGATATTGTAGTGATAATGTTGAACGTTGCCAATGGTTTTGCCGGAGGCTGGTATGCCTGCGATGCGGCCTTGCAGTGCTGAGAAGCTAAGAGTTGGAATATTTTTTGAATTATGAGTACCACGGATGGCGTACTGGTCAAGCCTGTCCACCAACTTCCACAAGTATTGGCAAAGTATTGGACTAGTTCTTCGATGTGGGTGTTCATGCTACATCCGTGAGCGTTACTCCAGTGATGTCACCTTCACTTGTCACGGATCCTAACCTCCTCCAGCAACCTCCCTATCCACCTGTTCGTCATTTCGGACCATCAACTCTTGCCAACCTTGCAAAAGCTCCTCACCCACTCTCCCAGGTGGTTACCCCTTCTGCCCCCGTGTTGCTTTAAAATCCACGAAGAGTCCGCGCACACAACTGACCACACACTTTTCTGCCAAACAAGGGCGATCGCCACTTCTTCTTCGATCACTTGACCCTCGTTCTATGGTCCATGAACCCAACCAAACCGCTCTGTGGATCTATCCATCAAGGCCGTGATTAAACGGCGACCACGACGACTCAAAAGTCACCTTGATCTGCGGTGGAGGTTCCAGTCACGAACCTCGATCGACAGGTTTCGTGTGTGGAGATGTGGTCGCTAGCCTTAGTGCACGTCATATTTGTGGTAGACGTGCGTGGCTGGGTACAATCCTCGGTATGACATCCTGGAGACTCCACTGCGTCGTTCTAATGGTTTTTCGTTTTTATTTTTTCAAGTTTCCAAAATTACGGGCGCTGTTTCAGAAGCCAACTAACGGTGTCCTCAAACTTGGCCAAGCCGTTACCGGAGCCATCCCTCCAATGGAATCGCCGATGAAATTCTCTTGCAGGTGAGTAAAGTCCCCCTTATCCCCTTAAACCTCCGTGCATTCTGACGAATTTCAGCGACCAAGTTTGGCATAAAATCCTCCTCTCGTATTCGTCGGCGCGTTCATGGGCTCTCTCAATCAACCGGGCTTTTCGCTCACCTCGCTCAATTTAACACATGTTGCGAAATTGGCGTCGTCTGGAACAAGTTATCTCTTTGATTGATGCGTCTGCTGCGTGGCCTACCACCTACCAACGCTATCATTGGTTCGACCACTGAAGTCTTGAGGAAACGAACCCGGGAAGAGACGTCGATTGATGTCCCGGAAGAAACGGCTGAGGTTGTGGTTGGTGGCCCCAAAATTACGGTACGTCGAGGCGTGATGTTTTTAAATGGTTGTAGAGGATTGATTGGACTGATTTCGTTCGTAGTGGATCCTGATATGCTGAAGCGGGTGCTGAAGCATGGTGTACAAAACTCTCCTTGATCCGGTACCACCACCACCTCACTTTTTCCCACGCACCCACAGCGAAGGAAAGAGAGACTCAGGTGAAGGACGGCGTCGATTAGAGTAGAACTACACGCTTTTACCCACTCAATACACACCTTAACCAAACTACAAAGCCGCCACCAGGCGCATAACCCGAAACCCAACCACACGCACGGTCCACACACACCAGCCCATACAAAACACCATGGCTGACAACGCAGGCGCAAGGACAGCTCGAAAGAACAAGGACGACCTTGTAAAGGAATCCCAAACCATGATCAAAAGTCACGAATCTGCCAAGAAATGGCTCACCGAGAATGACCTCGTCCTCAAGAACGAAGACCCCACCATGTCCACCATGGCCACGGCACTTTACCAACTCTGCTCCAGGAGATTTCACCAGCCGAAGGACATGGTCACCGGCATGCGAGCAATCGCCATATGCATGGAGGAGATCATACAAACGCGACACACCACCATCGCGCTAGACACCGTGAAGGAACAAGTCGAGGATAT
>Ga0307513_10002621_pt1 | contig 24830 bp, 20 predicted proteins | sample 15_EM_MG_FD_202174 | JGI IMG/M metagenome (GOLD analysis project Ga0307513, IMG submission 202174) | Populus trichocarpa ectomycorrhiza microbial communities from riparian zone in the Pacific Northwest, United States - 15_EM | ecosystem: Host-associated > Plants > Roots > Unclassified | place...
TATCGTCTGAAGCTAATGATGGTGGAACAGCCCTTGAGCAACGGTGTGTAACAGATGATAGTAGTAGCGTTTCTTATCCAGCGCGCATGAGAATATATGCACGTGATGAGCAGCATAATTTCCAACATTCGGGATGAACCCTGAGGTACTCATGAAGCGTAAAGTGGATCAACCTGACCGTGGAAGCCTCTTTATCTATGGAGACAAGTCCTTGACAACAGGTTAGCAATGTCCCTATTGAAGGAACATTGTCACCGTCGAGTTCCGCCGATCCTATTTCGACTCCCAGAGCGTGACACAACTCGTCGACTTTCAAGGACCGCTGCACGTGAGAGATCCACATCAAAGCGGCCATGCCAAGCCTTGCTTTCTCCCCACCCTGCCCTTTTATCCGGCTCAACGTCCCGCCATAAGCACCCCCCAACCCCAAGCCGTCGGTCATTGTGTTGAGTTTTTGTCGCCTGCGACTAATCGTGGGTTCCTGCAGGATTGCTTCGATGTTCAACGACACTAGCAGGAATCTAGATATGTATTTGTCAGAGGATAAACTTGAGGTAGGTTTTCCCATGTCGTGGGTTCTACATACATTTCAGAAATATCTTCTGGAATTTTCCTCAGGATGTCAGCCCTCAGACTACTATCCATCGCGTCTGGCGTAGCATCTTCGTTCAGCCTGCTATGAAGATAACTGATGATATCATCCCTCCGCGGAGCGATGCGTATGGCAGTTTCTTTTCTAGAAAGACGTCTCCCCACCTCAGCCTCGATGTGCGGTCTTCCGGTCGCGAACACCCGTGTGCCGGGAGACCTTTGTAGGATTTGATTAAGCGAATCGAGAATCTTGGCTCGATATCCTGCCTGACATTCATCGAGGGCGTCGATGCATATGAATGTAGGCTTTTCCGAAGCTGTAGTATACAGCATCTTCACAATATCCGCCAACTGCAGTCCCCGCCCACCGATGGCATTTTTTTGGCCTTCGTGCGCTAATGATATCTCCTTGGGGATAGCATCCAGTCCCCAAACGAGCTATTTTAGCAGGGCGCCTAATACTTCCGTGGGGGATTGCTTTTCCTTTCGGGTTGCGAAGTCAAAATAAAAACATGCAACCGTGGCATTTTGTCCTCCAGCCTTATCACACAACTCGTCTATCACCAATGAACTAACATCGCAATTTGTCAGTACCTGCCCTTTTTCTTCCATTCATCGAGGTTCGCCTTCCCCACCTAATAAAGGTCTTTCCTACCCCCGGATCTCCGTAGCAAAACAAGACTGCCTTATCGGATTCGTCTCTCCCACTGCCTGCTCGCCAACTTTTAAATTCCTCAGTTTGCAACACCCATCCCCCTACACCCTTGACCCGGATCTCTTGAATGTCCTTGTGCCGTAACCTAGGCTCTAGTGGCGATAACCAGGTCAAGATTTGAGACTTGTCATCGGCAACGGTATAGTGATTCCACACATTGAAGGAGTCGGTATTATTGGAGTTGATGTTGTCATGAAAGTGATACTCAGACATTTTGGCTGTTCGGAAACTGGAAGAGGATTGGGATTGGTGAATGAACCGGCTGGTTGATTGAATCGCCGGAAGCTCAGGAAATGCGGGGTCTCTTGTAGAACCTCATGGAGGTCTCATGTGCGCCTAGCCAATCTCTCCCAAAACGGTCAACAACGCTCTGGATATGTTTGCCGCATCAGGAGCAAGAAGCGACACACAGCCGCAAACGATATGCTAAGGCGCAGCACAAGCCCTTCACTACTCGAGTATAGTACAATAAAGGAAAGACTCTTGAGGGCCTATGTTAGCGGGATCTCCTCGCTTGGCATATATACATCATTCAGGTATTGTGGGGCGAGGAAAATGTTGAGAGAGTTTTTTTCTATTTGTCGGGTTTGCTTCCTCCTCTTAGAGGTAAACTGAGCGGGGACTACCTAGCGTTATATGGCTTACGGAGGTACCGCTGAGTGTCAAATTAACGCCAGCCCTTGTACTTCGCAACCAGGTACCACAGCTCGAAACCGGTTAGAGTATTTCCTTCGATACTCACCAGACCCGAATTATACGGTCAATTTCCCACCCCCACGGCAGCATCCTTTCTCTCCGGGAGCAAGGCTAAGTTTATTGTATTTTTGTTGCTGAGGTTGCCCAAATTATCACTGCTCGTATTAAGCTGGGAACTGTGGGGTCACAAATTGTTCTATTGGGGGTTTTGTTAGATATTTCGTTTCGTTACACCCATGGGCACGGGAGACTTAGTTAGCTACATGTTCCCGGCATGTAGAACCTGAACACAGGGATCAAAATTTGTATGGCGAATTGTCTGTGCGTATCTGAGCGCCCATACTAAATTCGGATCCAAATGTTCAGGTTCTTCATGCCGGGAACGAGTAACGGGGTAGGTAGGGGGTGGAACTCCCAGGCAGAGAATGATTTGTAAGGACTTGCATGGATCGTGGGTTTTTAAGCGGTGGGCTTGGCCAGGGAAACATATGCGAGAAACTTGACTTTTGTATCTACCACCGCCGTTCTTTAGGTATACAAGTTACAGTTTGCGCTCATTTTGTTTTTTTCTCTTGATCATCCTCAACGAAAGTTTAACGGTTCCGATTGTGTGAGCGGTGACAACCCTTCTCGGCTAGTTGTTTCCTTTTAAATAAACCACAAGAGTAGTCCTACAATAGAGACGACGTCGTGCGGTAACCATTTGTGAAACTCCTATCCCCAAAGGATACTCTCAATACGGATACTGTGCCCCAATAAGCTCGCATATCTCACAACGCCTTCTTTTAACACCTCAGCGCCAAATCGAAGCCCACTATTTTATGCGGTAACTTTAGGTGATAATCCGGATTTTAAGTCCAAATCCTGGCATGCCAAACAGGCCCTAAGAGTCTTTGAATATCATGAGTAATCACCTACCAAGGCTTTGGCTTCCAACTCGCGAACTAGAATCTAGTACTGAAGAAACTAATCGAAACTACAGGGTAAATATCAGACGGAACTAAAAGGATTCACTATTAACTTACTACAGGTACTCCTTCCCAAAATGCGAATAAAACCACTACGGTTAGTGTAGGGCAGCCCAAAAAGAGAGGACTTGATTCCGCTTTATTCTATCCCTACACACTACCGCCTTTGAACACTGTCATCTCAAAACATGTGACAATCATAGCCACTCTTTGTCTGTTTCATTAAGCCGTCATAGCCTGTCGCTCGTCCTGGCCCGATACATGGCTGGTGAAAATAATCGCTGCGGGGGTAATGATCGGCGGTAAGGGTTTTACTCAGTGGAGTGGATAAGCTTAAGTGGAGACAGGGTTTGAGTTAAGCGGAGATGAAGATCACGATTGTTTGTGATATACCGATGGGAAAGAAAGACTCAAGAAAAATCGTACCGTACAAGAAAGATGCTAAGTGAAAGAAGACACGAAAGAAAGAGAAACAGAGGCGGTGAAAACATCTCCATAGCTTGCGCGTCACTTGGCTAATTCGTACGCGTACTGTGGGGCACGAGCATGGTTTACTAGCTAGTTCATTGTTTTTATTATTTATATAGGTTTTGTTGGGCCCGGAGAGGTGGATATGGGAACATGGGCGTAGCTAGATGGAATTGTGGTAGTCGCCATGCGAGCGCCACCAGTTGGAGACAGGTATATAAACCTGAATATAGTTTGCTGGGGACACGACGACGACTTCGACAACCACCTCCGCGAGTGTGTGAGGATTTTTTTCTGGTATTGTGAACCTTTTCTTTTCTTTTCTTCTACGGTGACTTCTATCAATTCTATTTGGAGAAATAAGACCCTGGTATCGTCGGCGGTGTTTGCCCGTACCGGTTATCCTATTTCCTTCCTTTCTCTTTCGCTCGTCCCCAGACCCGGTCCCTACCCTCAGTAGAGACTATTTTCTCCCTTAGCCTGAGACCTTTTCTTGGGCAACCTTTCCTCCGTTCAGTACCTCTGCGGCCATATAGTACGAACATTCATCAAACTGCTATGGTTGAACTCTGAGCTCACCCGGCAGACGTTACAACACGATCCAACACAGTATAGTAATTTTGCGTAACTTCACAAGACACCGTTAGCCAGACAAGCTGAGAGAAAAAAGGGTTGAACATCAATTGAGGTAAAAGGAAGAAGCAGGGGGAGGGTTTCCCCACGATACATCGAGAGTGACAAGGAATACAGAATTTCCTTCATAAGGCGTACCGACCCCTCGGTATCGCTAACAAATACTCCGCATCAACTTTCCATTTACTTAGCGCCCTGGGTAGGAAATCCTCCCCATATGCTAATCAAAACCTAATCTCCAAGTCTTGTCTCAAAACCACATAATCGGCAGGCTGGCAATACAAGATCCGCCCGCTATAAAGAAAGTTAATCGGCAAAAACTTTCGGTGGCATGAGCTCCTGTGGCAAGAGGCAATACTACCAGGTGTCAGATTTTGTAGTTGTGAGATATCGTTTTCCGGTATCGCGCCTCCATGATGTGGTTTACCGATGGCACGAATACTATACTACACCAGAATGTACCAGGTTATCCGAGTACCAATGCTCTAGGCATGGCAAAAATTTCCAGTCCCAGGCGGGGAGATCACATGGGCCGGTGATGCCTGACCCTAGCGTCGTACAAAATACTCTGAAGAAAGAATGAGATAAAGGGCTGTGGTGGGGGGGGACAGGGCAGCATGGAATGTGATTCCAAACTCGCCTCTAACTCGGTAGTGCATAGTGCCGGGGGTCGTTCAATCACTCTTCACAGTTCGGGTAGGATACAGGTACTCCTAGAGTGGAAGTTAACGGGGCGGTCAAAGACCCCCCCCCCCCCGCTGTACCAGTTTTACTTGATTACCAAGACTAAAAAGGTGAACAGCCTCCTGACCTCACTTTTAAGCTCGGAACTGACTCTGGAGGAAAGCGATATGTAAGGATGATCTTCATTAAACCGTGTGCAGAATTGGCACCAGCCACCGCCGTACTCTTTGAATGACTGGCTTTCGGATCGCTCTTGCGTGTTAGAAATTACTTGCACTTCATTTTATACTTGTCTGTACATAAGCAACCCTGTTCACAACAATTAAAAGGGGAGGAAGAAGAAAGAGGATATAAAGAAAATGTAAATTCACAACCAATGTGTTAATTGGATCTGCCGGTAGAGCAAGAAAACAACAATAGAACGGAAACCTAACTATCACGTCCTATCGCGATACAATCGGAGTAGCCGACGCGAACACAAAAGTGTAGACTATAGACAGAAATTGGCAAATCTCGACCCGACCACATAAGGAACGTCCCGCAGAGGTTTAGATCGGGGTATGATGGATGTGTTGGAAATCGTGAGATGCTGCGCGGTATGTTCGGCATATCGTGCTATTGTTCCCCCCTTCGCATAGCTTCTAGGAACGCGCTTTGGCTTCGGGCATGCATTTCTGCTTTCGGGAAAGCGTTTAGGATGCAGCAACGCGCGTGTTATGGATCGACGCATCCGCCGGGAAAGTTGTAAGAAAGCGGAAGAGCCGGAAGGGAACTTGAGGGAGTTGGACGCGCGGAGGCTGGAGTTTGTCTTTCCTTTGTTAGCAGGAGAGTGAGCAAGGGGAAGGAGAGAGATACGGCAGCAAGATGTGCGGTAGTCCATGGAACGGTAGGAGGGCTTGGTTGCTGTGGTTATACCTGCTCCTGTCTTTACCGTTAGTTAGTTTTGAGTGATTGAAGTTGTTGAGGAGGGGGAGAACTTCCCCTCCTGAGTTGCGATCGTGTTTTAGTTGTGAGAACTCTTGGCGTTTCGATTTGCCGTCGCCGTCGATCCAAGTAAAAGGATCTGTGATCCCGTTGCAACAGGTTCCTCATACGAAAGGGAAAATATTTAATGGGAGTTCCTAATGTGGGCTTACAGTGGAGGTGAAGGACAGCGATTACCAAACCTGTGTTTCAAACTGCAGGAGAAAGGGAGGGTGTGGGTGAGGCGAAAAGTAGTGATAGGGGCAGGCAGGCCGATAAAGCTTCTGCTGTCCTTGGGGAAATGCCACACAGGCTACTCAAAATTGAAAGCTATGAGGGGGACGGAGCCTCCATGACCTTAGCCATGCTGCGAGCAGTACTTGAGTAGACGTTAGGCTGTAGTAGCGCAGCCAGTCCCGCATGGCCACGGCTGGCAGCGGACCAGCACGGTGTTTGACCGTAGATATCCGGTTTGTGGGGGTTGACCCCGCCATGGCCGAGGAGCATTTCCACCACTCCCTCGTGCCCATTCGAAGCAGCCCAGAAAAGGGGTGTTCGGCCGCGTTCATCTGGCGTGTCGGGGTTGACCTCGCTCTTTCCGAGAAGCATTTCCACCACCCCCACATGCCCATTCGAAGCAGCCGACAAGAGTGGTGTTTGGCCGTCTTCATCTGGCGTGTCGGGATTGACGCCGCTCTTTCCGAGCAGCATTTCCACCACTCCCTCATGCCCGTTCTCGGCAGCACACCAGAGCGGTGTTCGGCCGCCACTGCCTTGTCTGTCGGGGTTCACGTCGCTCCGTCCGAGTAGCATTTTCACCACTCCCTCATGCCCATTCAGGGAAGCCCACCAGAGTGGTGTTTCGTCGTACTCGTTTGGTTTGTCGGGGTTGATTTCCCGCCTGAGTAACATTTTCACCACTCCCTCATGCCCGTTCTTAGCAGCACACCAGAGCGGTGTTTCCCTAGACTGACTTGCGTTGTCGGGGTTAACGTCCTCCCGCCCGAGTAGTAATTTCACCACTCCCTCGTGTCCATTCTTGGCAGCACACCAGAGCGGGGTTTGACCAGGCCCACCTGCCTGGTCTGGACCGATGTCGTCCCGCCCGAGTAGTATTTTTACCACTCCCTCGTGCCCATTCAAAGCAGCCCACATGAGAGGTGTACTACCGGTGGAGTCTGCTTGGTTGATATCGCAACCTTCCACGTCTACCAGCAAAGCGACAATCTCGACAATCCCGAAGAATGATGCACAGTGTAGACCACCGAACAGGGAAGTATTATCGTAATCACTGTGGATGAAGCGCCATTTCTCCGCACGCAAGAGGATTTTCGCGGATATGTGGCTACTGTAATCGTCGAATAGCTTCAGCGCAAGCTGTTTTGCGCCATCTGAAAGATCCCTTCTTGCGTGCATTCCCCAATACATAGAGGCATATTCCAGAAAAGGCGTGCTCGGGTATGGGGGAAAATATCGCAGAGAAGGTGTGCGATGGGATGGGGAAGGATATCCCAGAAGGGGCTTGCGAGAATATCGAGCGGAACATTCTAGAGAGGATGAGCCCGAATATTCAGAAGAACATTCTAGGGGGGGTGTGCTAGAATGTAGTGAAGAGTGCTCTAGAAGGGGTGCGCCCGAGTCTAGAGCTAGAGAAGAATGTCCCAAGGAGGATGAGCCTGAATATAGAGAAGAATATCCTAAAAAGTGTGCGCTCGAGCCTAGAGAAGAATATCTCAGGGGGGCTATGCCCCCGGCACCAAGATAGCGACCAGAGGGAAGAGACTTGATTTGATGGGAGTTCAGATAACTTAAACAGGTCTCTGCCATTGTTGAGTGAGGTGTGCCGAAAAGCTCGGGACGAGCTCGCAGGTGCTCCTGAAGACTAAAATGAATTAACCTGACCGTGGAAGCCTCCTTGTCTACGGAAACGAGTCCCTGGCAACAGGCTAGCAATGTCCCTATTGAAGGGACATTACCGGCATCAAGATCTAGTGATCCTATTTCTACCCCCAGAGCATGGCACAATTCATCGACCTTTAGGGGCCGCTCCGCCTGAGATATCCACATCAAAGCGGCCATGCCGAGCCTTGATCTTTCTCCACCTTGTGCCCTTATCCGAGTCAGCGTCCCACTATAAGCGTCCCTAAGCCCTAAGCCATCAGTAATTGTGTTGAGCTTTCGTCGCCTACCACTTATTGTTGGTTCCCGCAGGATCGCATCGATATTCAACGAGACCAGCAGGAATCTAGATATGCGTATGTTAGCTGATAACCTGAGGTAGCTTCTCTGGTATTGTTGCTTTTACCTACATTTCAGAAAAATCTTCGGGAACTTTCTTCAGGATATCTACTTTAAGGGTGCTGTCCATCGCATCTGGTATCGTGTCTCCATCCAGTCTACTATTAATAAAACTTATTATATCATGCCTCCTAGGAGTAACGCGTATAGATGTTACTCTTCCAGAAAGGCTCTTCGTGACCTCATCCTCGATATGCGGTCTTCCGGTCACGAAAATTCGAGTGCTGGGAGACCATTGTAGAATTTGATCTAGAGAGTTGAGAAGCTTCACTCGATATCCTGCAACGCATTCATCTATCGCATCAATGCATATGAATGTGGGCTTTCTGGAAGTGACAATCCGCAACATCCTCATAATATCGGCCAGCTGTGGTTCCCGCCCACCAATGGCAATCATCTGGTCGTGATATGCTAGAAATATCTCAGCCGGGACCTTGTCTAGCCCGCTAACCAGCTGTTTCAGCAGGGCGCCCAGCATACTCGTGGGGGACTGCTCCTTTTGGGCTGCAAAATCAAAGTAAAAACATGCAAGCATGGCATTCCATCTTCCAGCCTGATCACACAACCAGTCTATCACCAATGAGCTTACATCACAGCTCGTCAGCACCCACATTTCCTCTCCCGCCCCCCGAGGTTCCTCCTTCTTACCTAATACATGTCTTCCCAACCCCCGGATCCCCATAGCAAAACAAGACTGCCTTGTCGGACCCGCCTCCCCCACTACCAGCATGCCAGCTTCGAAATTCCTCGGCTCGTAAGAGCCATTCCCCCACATTTCCAACTCGGCTGTCCCGAATATGCTGATGCCGCACTTTTGGATTGAGTGGGGATAACCAGGCTAGGATATGAGATCGGTCATCGACAACGGTGAAGTTAAGAATCGTGTTCAAAGAGTTGATATTGTTATTGAATGATTGTGACATTTTCTGTTTTTTGCTCCTTTGGAATTTTTGGGATGATGGATGATATCGGGTGCCGGCTGCTTATGGCTGGTAAAATTTACGATACTTGTAGGTGAAAAGAAAAAGAAAAACGCGATTGCAAAGGGCAGCGGCCTACCACACCACAACATGCAAGCGCTAAGGCCACGTACGGTAGTCTGACAGCGAGGACCGGCATTGCTGGAAGGCAGACTCGGATAGAGGCTAACCCGGCAACTGTCAAACTCGCTCGGGGGCTATGTCGGTTCTGGCGTTATCTCGGGAAGAGTCATACAGAGAGCGCGGAGGATCTACGGTAGAATTAACATTTGACACCATTTTGAGTCTCCGGGTCTGTGCCAAAGCATACTTCCCCTGCGTATCTGCGCTCCCGACATAACCCCCGAACCTATATATTCATAGCCTGTGAAAAATAAATGAAGAGTACAGTGCGCTCGGATCTGGCAGTGTAATACGGTGATTGAGGGTCTCTCGAGGACATTGTAGGGCCTCTACTAGTAAGTCCGGTTGGGTTATTATTTCGATTTTTCCCAACTGGGGGCTGTAGGAAATCTTTTTTACTGTTTTCTTCCTTTGATCAAGTTCCGGGCGTCCCTAGATCATTCTCAGTTCCTGAGGGACTGTAAAATCTCTTGAAACCCACAATCCCGGGGGTGAGTCGCCAAGGGTCCAATCAAATACAGGTGCCGGTATTCTTCGACGTGAAAAAACCATATCCAAAGGATAAGCGAGCTCTTAGCGTGCCTGCTCACAATGGCGATTGGCAACTGAGGCATTCAGCCTAGGGGTGAAACACTGTTATCAGGGTTTTTCGAGGAGAAAAACTTTGTGTGACCCTTTTTTGCATATAAACAATCAGATCAACTAGAAACTTGGCACTTGAAAACACTTTTTCAGCCCCGAGGCTGAATGCCGCTATTAAGGAATCCTAAACGTTGTAGAATCTCAACGATACGTAGACTCTATCGAAGTACCGTAAAACTCCTGCAATTCACAATCTCCTTTAGCCCACTAATCTCGTGACTCGGAGACAGAAGTTCCCAAGTTCAATACATTTTATATATCCTAGCTTCAGAAAGATTAGTGCTTTCCCGGGATAGTATACCGGCGGTATGAATCCTTCGACTGCGCCGGCTCTCATTAACTGGCTCTCGCAATTCTGTTAACTTGCTAAACCAAACCTACCGTGGGTCGAGCCCACATTTTACAGGAATCTACGGAGATGGCAAATAACGAAAGCTTTCAGTCTGCTCAAGTGATAGGAACGGGAAACCCCCAGTGAGTTGCCCTGCTTGGGCGTAACTGTGGTTTAACAGAGACAGACAGACCCAGCTTACACCCCAACTGCTCCACTCGTACCGGTAATTCCGGTGACCTCAAGAGTAGAAGCGGGGGGGATATACATTCAAAATACTGCATACCACCCTTGAGCTTCAACGGTAGCCTTCATCCCCTAGAGCATACTGCTTGAGAGATTGTCAAAATAGTAATTCCTAGTAGTGCTCAAGAGCACCCCAGATCTCTTTAGCATAGAATTCTGGGGATTCTGAAGGGCAAAAATGGGGGTATGTTCTCTCAAAAAGTAACTCCCTCTGTGCCGGCACTGTAGTTTCTTTGGATGCACCTGCCTCCTTGATTTACCAGCACTCCGCATCATAGATCCTAGCTAGACGGCTTCGCTATTGGTGCGAAAGGTGTAGGGGCGGGAATTCTGCTATGCTCAAGTGTAAGGGTATTTATATAAAACCCCATAAGTAACCTGTTGCATTACTTATACAAGCACACAACTGTTCACTTAACTCTCATGCTGTACTATACCCCGACAGGTATCAGTTGCAATGTTGTTGCTGGTGAAAATGTGCCATGAAACCGAAGATGGCGAGGGATGGTACATTTTCACCAGCCATAACACTACCACAGGTAACCTACACACCGGAGTATGAGAATTAGGCGAACAGTAATGTACGTACCTAGAAGGAGGAGAATAAGAAACAGCAACAGCAGAAAACTCTCATCCTCATCTCCGTCCACAACGTCACAATCTCCAATTGGGGAGCCGACGGCACTGGCACAACTACTACTAGTACTCCCCCAATTCCCACTCCCACTTCCAGTAGCGGCGTGCTAATGGGGTACTCGGAAGAAACCTCACGCCCTCGAAACTAGCTTTTGTTGCCAACATCTCGTTTTTGCCTGTATGTGTGGGGCCCGGGAGCGAGCCTCTCCAACACCATCAAGCTTGACGTTTGCGGGGGGGCAGGGAAATCGTGCCAGCCAAGAAACTACTCCCAATATTTGCAGGAACAAAATTGTGTTCCGCTCCCCCGTGAACTTCTCAGACTCCCGTTACTCCCGCTCCTGGAATTACCCCTCAATTCTTCGCCTATCCCAGTGTAATCGCAGTGCCGCCGCTCTTGCTGCGAACACGATACCTCTTTCATGAGATACCCCATAAGCTTATTTCCCAGACCAAGGCATAGATTCGCTAAAGCAAAATGCCTCCAGATGGGTAACCTAAGCAGTAACCCCAAGAGTCCCCGAACACAATGAACGACCCTCTACCAAAAAGCCTAGGGTAAGAGAAATCAAGAAATTTTCTGCGCAGTTGGAGGCTTGATATCGGAGGAGGATACCTTGATCTTGATTCTACCGTCGTACCTAGGAGGAAAACAAGGATCCTTAAATTTACATAACTCAAAAAACCTTTCCATTCTAACATCTCCCTTTCCCAGCCTCTCTTCCCCTACGATAACATTCGCCGGGCCCCTTCTCTCTCCATCTAACATCCCCTGGTCTCTTCGCTTGCATTCCTTTCAATTGCCCCGCTCCACCCCTCTCCCATTCCTAATGCTTCTCCTTCTCCTCTCTTCTCCTCGCTCTAGCTCCTTCACTTCGCACCCAGCTCCTACTTCGTTCTCCGATTTCCAGATTATTCTTATTTGCCCTTTATGCGAGAGGTGGTAAATTCCAGATATGTTGCCATTGTTTCTGATGTTCCAAGGTCATGCTATCAATCACATCACAAAGCGCCGGTGATTCACAACATAAAGTAATTCAGAATCCAAGACCCACCACGAAACTAATTAACCGAATCTACAGGCTAATACAGTGTTCTCAACCATTCGGGGGGGGCGCCAAGAACCCCGGACGGGACGAGACGGCTATTATAGTCCGTCCGGGGCAGTCTAAGGGCAGGACGGCGGGCCCTACAGTGTGTACATTTTAGTTCAGGGTTGTTGAAAATTGTGCTACTCGCCATACTCTCCCGATACTTCCTATGTTCTGATAGCTTCCAGGAGCGCGCTCGTTTGTGGTTTTGGGTATGCGCCGAGGATCCGGGCATATGACTCCGGCATCGAGCATAGGTTTGTGTTCGGAGATGTGCTGAGGATTTAGGTATGGATTTGTCTTCGGAGACTCGGTTTGGCTTCGGGTATACAGTTCGGGTTTGTGCGTTTGGTTGGTGTGTTCGGGAAAGCATTGCGAATGCAGGAATGCGCGATAGTTTTGGGATCGCGCAGCTTTCGGGAAAGCCGGGAGAAAAGCCGGGAGAAAAGCGGAAGCACTGCAAGGCCAGCGTGAGAGACCTGGAAGCCCGGAGGTGGGAAAGTTTTTGTTTTTCTTTTAGTTAGCCAGGGGTGCTCACGGGGGAAAGAGAGACTCACATAAAGTAGTGTGGTGCCTCATGGATGGATATGATGTCTTTGTGATTGATATATACTCCTGTGGTCGCCCTTAGTTGGTTAGTTAGTTAGAGAGTAGAGCATCGAGTATCGAGAGTCGTCGTTGAGCGTGAGCCCGAGGTTGTTGTTAGTGAATGGATTTTCCCCGCCCCTGGAGTGTGCGATCGTTTAGGTTGTGAGTTGCTTGGCGCTTCGTCTCACCACTCGTCACTCGCTGTATCTCGTTTCGCCGTGTATGGCTGCCGTGGATCGTTTTGTCGTGAAAGTCTAAAAAGGGAAGGGGGGTGGAGGGCAGGCGGCGGTAGGGGATGTCCGGAGACGGTGGAGGACGGCCGGGGATGGTGGGGGGCTACGGGGGACAGCGGAGGACCTCACGAGTGATATCCCATGATGGAAAAAGAATTCGTTTGCAGGTGTATGATTGGCTAGTACGGAGGTCCAAGCGCTGGGACTATAGTCCCCTATAGTCCGTCCTAGCACCCCCAAAAAGACCGACTATAAGCCGTAGTCCGTGCCGTCCTCCCCCGAAGACGGACGTACTGGACGGTTGGGAACACTGGGCTAATATCGTCCAAGAGTACTACCCGGATAACACCTTTTGTATACTGTACTATATCCAGCGATTACGAAAGTGGTCGAAACATAAGTTACCTCACCGCAGGAGTGAGTTATTGCTATTTCCACAAATTTCTGTGCACACGGGGGCATTGGATCTGTAACCGGATTACTTACTCTTGCCATTCCGGACACTAACATAATCCCTATTAACTTTGTACTCTCCTCCGGTCCTAGAATTAGCGCTGTACTTTCAAAAAAAACCCCCCCCAACGCCTATATACACTGCCACACTTGAGCACTATCCCCAGACAGGCAACAATTTTCACGACTCTTTCCTGGTGTTTTTTATTATACAGTCACAGGCCGTCACTCGGCTGCTCGGGACGGAGAGGAGATATCTGAGTTGGGATATTATAATAAGCTACGATACAACTCAATCAAATACAGTACTGTAGCATTACTTAAACCCATCAACCACCATCAGCCAGACAAACCCAGCAAAAAAAACCCTTTAATTCGCCAAGGAGATGGAGGTCCAGAGGTCCGGAGGTGGGGGAGTGTTTTCACCACATGGAGACGAGGAAAAGAAATCCAAAATTTCCCTTTTAATACACACCCCACTCCCGGCACCGTGGATAAATATTATGCACTGAACTCCACCGCCCCCGGTAGCGCCCTCTGCATGCAGCCCTCCGCGTATTCTAACCAACGACTAATCTCCAAGTCTAATCTAAAAATCACCTATTCCGCAGGTTGGGAGTAAAAATCCGCTCGTTTTCAGAAAACCTAACTTACCAGCGCTTTCTATGCCATAGACTTATATGGCATAGAAACACTATCACCAGGAATCAGGCACTGTAGTTGCGAGATATTGTTTTTCGTTATACCTCCTAACTTACAAGGTCCTAACATAGCGTATCATTCGAGCACTCATGTCCCGGACATGACCAAATTTTCCCTACAGGGCCGGAGAGATCATGCGGGTTTGTGGGGCCCGGCCCGGAGAGAGAAAGGGAAGAAAATCGTGGCAGGCAAGAGGAGATCACGGTAGAATAGGATATGCTTCTAATTTCGCTGGAACACTAATATCGCACAGTGCGGTAGGCAGTTCAATCGCTCATCACAATTATAGGTACGATGCTAGTGCTCGTAGAGCGGAAGTTAACCTGATGCTCAAGAGACACCACACTTTGCCAATTCCCCTTGATGAGCAGGACTAAAAAGTGTGGGCAACCTCGCAATCTCACGTCTGAGCCCGAAGCCCAGCCCAGGAGGACCTGGGCTGCAAGCATAGCCTCCATGATTGGCACCAATCACCACCATACTTTAGTTCAGTGTTCCGAGCCCTTTAGGGACCCCGCAGGTACGGCGGGGGTAATCCTCAGAAGAATAGACGGGACGGGACCGCTGGCAGCGGTCTTGTGTAGGGCATATTACTGGAGGGACTGCCGGGCTAGCTGGGACCGCCGGGGACTATAGGGGGTATAAGAAGACTGTAGGGTGTAGGTAAGGACTGTGGGGGGTCCATAGACGAGAGGTATTAGGAATGGCGGCCGGGCAATTGTGGGGAAAAAATGAGGGGGACTGCCGGGGGCCGCAGACAAACTACGAGTGATATATGGTGATGCCATTTAACCGACACATCAAAAGATATGCCTGTAAGAAAGAGAAGGTTAAATAGATCATCAAGTACTCCAAGTGGTAGGGTAAGACTGGGCCAATCATTCAACTACGATCCTCATTTTGTAGGAACGTGGTGGTGGTGGAAGAATGACTTAGTGTATTTCCTATCTATGGCCGAAGGTATATATAGAGATACATGACCGCCAAGAACTAACAACCGGTTCTACTAACCCTACTACGGTACTTAACCCCATCACATATGAGGATAGCTACCCGTACTTACTGCCAACCTAATACCTAACAATTTTCTCCCTCAAATACTTCCATAAGTCTTTTGCTTTAACTATAGCCACGGTGATGATGCCGCAACAAAGCCAAAGAACTGGTGCAACCGAAGATGGCTCGCACAATGCCTGGGATTTTCTAGAAGAGTTACCGGGAAACTCTATCGGTCCTCTCGGGTCCGGATATCCGCAACCAATATCAGAACTTTCCTACGGGGATAGTGCTGGTAACTCCTGCAGCAAGGATATACTTGCTGCGTTGTAGATTCATGCCGGTGGCTTTTGTGTTCTAATTTTGAAAACATTTTGTTTTTTTTTATTTCTTAATGATGTATTCTTCCTTGCCTATTAGTTTACGCATATAGCACACGATTTGCCTATTCATAAACTACGAGCGGGATCAAATCGTGAGCTTGAAGTTTCTGAGCATACCAGCCAAAGAGATGCAGCAGAGAAACACCACAAGACCTTACCGGGCCCGGTCCTACCTCCATCTGCCCTAGTCCGTCCATGGACTCGAAAAAAGACGGACTACCACCGGCGGTCCGCCCGGTCCGACCTCCGAGGCGGACGGACTGGATGGTTCCGAATACTGCTTTAGTTAACTACTAGCTCTCGGGTCCCGTTTCATGCGTGTTAGAAGCTACTTGCACTTCATATTCTTTATTTCGATTGGTATCTATGCAGTCCGCACGTCCAAATTTTAGGGGGATAAGGAGAAAGGAATTAGAGAAAAATAAAATAAAAGGACAATAATTGTGGGAGATGGATTAAGAAAACAATAGAAGTAAATAAGAGTAGAATTCCGGGGCACACCAGCCCATCTGAATATGACAGAAATAGCCCGTAGCAAACCCCAAAGTCTAGATTATGAGGAGAAATCAGGAAACTTGGATTCGGCGAGAAAAGTGAGTGTGCGTAGATCCTTGGACGGAGAAGTGGCGGGTCTATGCAGCTCCATCGCGAGTGGTTTCTTGGGGCTAAAGGAGAAATATCTAATCTAAGTGTTGTGAAATGCCTACTCTGGAGGGCAAAAAAGGGAAAGGCAAATAAACAAGGCGGTATTGCGAACTGGAGAGAAACAGGGAGAGGAGAAGAGGGGGGGGGGGCAGGAATGTTTAAGGAGCTATGGTGGTCTTTGGGGTGGCATATGGGTAATCCGTACTCGAAAGCGGTGGAGAGGGTGATGCCTCCTGGCCTTAGGCCGTGCCGGGTATGCCAGATACTGAGAGGTGTAGTAACGTTATCACTTGCTGGATGCGCCGGAGCAGTGCTCGGCTGCCGCCGGCCGGCTTTTTAGAGTTGACGTCGTCCGAGTAGTATTTCCACCACCCCTTCGTGGTCGCTCTTAGTAGCATAATCGAGTGGTGTTCTGCCCTGGTTATCTGACTTGTCGGGGTTGACGTTATCCCGCCCGAGTAGTATTCGTGTTACTCCCTCACGCCCCTTCTCGGCAGCACCCGAGAGCGGTGTTCGGCCATACTTATCCTGTCTGTCCGGGTCAACATCGGCCCGCCCGAGTAGTATTTTGACTACCCCCTCGCGTCCACTCGCAGCAGCGTGCCATAGTGGTGTTCGGCCGTTGACATCCGGTGCTTCGGGGTTGACATCGCTCCGTCTGAGAAGTGCTTCCACCACTCCCTCGTGCCCAGAATCAGCCGCACTCCAGAGAGGCGTTCGGCCCAAGATACCTCGCTTCTCCGGGTCAACGTCGTCCCGTCTAAGCAGGATTTCCACTATCCCCTCGTGTCCCTTCAGAGCAGCATGATGGAGTGGTGTTACGCCGTCGTCATCTGGTTTGTCGGGAGTGACGTCGCTCCGCCCGAGTAGTATTTGTGTTACTCCCTCGCGCCCATTCTCAGCAGCACCCGAGAGCGGTGTTCGGCCGAACTTATCTAATCGGTTAGGGTCGACATCGCCCTGCGCGAGTAGTATTTTGACTGCCCCCTCGCGCCCATCTGCAGCAGCGTGCCAGAGCAGTGTTCGGCCGCAGCTATCCGGTGCGTCGGGGTTGACATCGTTCCGTCTGAGAAGTGCTTTCAGCACCCCCTCGTGCCCAAAATAAGCCGCATCCCAGAGGGGTGTTCGGTCCCGGATACCCAGTCTCTGGGGGTCAACGTCGGCCCGTCTGAGTAGTATTTCCACTACCCCCTCGTGTCCCTTCTGAACAGCATGATCGAGTGGTGTCCTACCGCCGTCATCTGGTTTGTCGGGAGTAATGCCTCTCCGCCCAAGTAGTATTTGTGATACCCCTTCGCGCCCATTCTCAGCAGCACCCGAGAGGGGTGTTCGGCCGAACTTATCCAATCGGTTAGGGTCGACATCGGCCCGCCCGAGTAGTATTTTGACTACCCCCTCGCGCCCATCCGCAGCAGCGTGCCAGAGCGGTGTTCGGCCGCAGCTATCCGGTGAGTCAGGGTTGACATCGCTCCGCCTGAGAAGAGCTTTCAACACTCCCTCGTGCCCATAACAAGCCGCACTCAAGAGCGGTGTTCGGTTGTAGATACCCCGCGTCTCGGGGGTGACGTCGTCCCGCCTGAGCAGTATTTCCACTACCCCCTCGTGTCCCTTCAGAGCAGCATGATCGAGTGGTGTTGCGCCGTCCCCATCCAGTTTGTTGGGATTGACGCCTCTCCGCTCAAGTAGTATTTGCGTTACTCCCTCGCGCCCATTTTCAGCAGCAACCGAGAGCGGTGTTCGACCGTTGATATCGGGTGCGTCAGGGTTAACATCGCTCCGTCTGAGTAATGCTTGCACCACTCTTTCGTGCCCATAATAAGCCGCACTCCAGAGCGGCGTTCGGTCCCAGATACCCCGTGTCTCGGAGTCAACGTCGTCTCGCCTTAGCAATATTTTAACCACCCCCTCGTGTCCCTTCTCAGCAGCATGATAGAGTGGTGTTGCGCCGTCTTCATCTGGCTTGTTGGGATTGACGTCGCCCCGCTCAAGTAGTATTCGTGTTACTTCCCCGCGCCCATTCTCAGCAGCAACCGAGAGCGGTGTTCGGCCATAGTTATCTTGTCTGTCCGAGTCAACACCGTCCCGCGCGAGTAGTAATTTGACTACCCCTTCGCACCCACGGTCTGCAGCGCCCCAGAGAGGTGTTCGGCCGTTGATATCGAATGTGTTGGGGTTGACATTGTTCCGTCTGAGAAGTACTTTCAACACTCCCTCGTGCCCATGGTAAGCCGAGCTCCAAAGCGGTGTTCGGCCACAGACACCGCGTTTCTCGGGGTCGACGTCGGCCCGTCTGAGCAGTATCTCCACTACCCCCTCGTGTCCCTTCTGAGCAGCATAATGGAGTGGCGTTACGCCATGTTCATCTGGTATGTCGGGGTTGACGTCGCGCCGCTCAAGTAGTATTTGTGCTACTTCCTCGCACCCATTCTCAGCAGCACCCGAGAGCGGTGTTCGGCCATACTTATCCTGTCTGTCCGGGTCAACATCGTCTCGCTCGAGTAGCATTTTCGCCACTCCCTCGCGCCCATGTGCAACAGAAGCCCCGAGCGGCGTTCGGCCGTTGATATCAGGTGAGTCGGGGTTGACATCGACCCGCCCGAGTAGTATTTTCGCCACTCCCTCGCGCCCACGCGCAGCAGCAGCCCAGAGCGGCGTTCGGCCGTTGATATCCGGTGAGTCGGGGTTGACATCGTTCCGTCTGAGTAGTGTTTGTGCCACTCCCTCGTACCCATAATAAGCTGCGCTCCAGAGCGGCGTTCGGTCACAGATACCCCGCTTCTCGGGGTCAATGCCGTCCCGTCTGAGTAGTATTTCCACAACCCCCTCGTTTCCCTTCTGAGCTGCATGATGGAGTGGTGTTGCGCCATCTTCATCTGGTATGTCGGGATTGACGTCACCCCGCCCAAGCAACATATGTGCTACTCCCTCGTGCCCATTCTCAGCAGCACCCGATAGCGGTGTTCGACCGTACTTATCTGGTATGTCGGGGTTAACGTTGTCCCGCCCGAGTAGTATTTTCGCCACTCTCTCGCGCCCATGGGCAGCAGCAGCCCAGAGCGGCGTTCGACCGTTGATGTCCGGTGAGTTGGGATTCACATCGTTCCATCTGAGTAATATTTCCACTACCCCTTCGTGTCCCTTCCGAGCAGCGTGATGGAGTGGTGTTGCGCCGTCGTTATCTGCTTTGTCGGGAGTGACGCCGCCCCGCCCAAGTAGTATTTGTGCCATTTCCTCGCACCCATTCTCAGCAGCACCCGAGAGCGGTGTTCGGCCATACTTATCCGGTCTGTTCGGGTCAACATCGTCTCGCTCGAGTAGCATTTTCGCCACTCTCTCGCGCCCATGCGCAGCAGCTTGCCAGAGCGGTGTTCGGCCGTTGATATCTGGTGCGTCGGGGTTGACATCGTTCCGTTCAAATAGGGTTTTCAACACTCCCGTGTGTCCGTAATAAGCTGCACTCCAGAGCGGCGTTCGCCCGCGGGTATCCCGTTTGTCAGGGCCAACATCGTCCCGTCCGAGTAGTATTTTCACCACTTCCTCGTGTCCATTCAAAGCAGCCCACAGTAGAGGGGTATTACCTGTGCAGTTTGTTTCGTTGATATCACAACCTTCTGCTTCTACCAAGCCAGCTACCATCTCCACAATCCCAAAGAAGGATGCACAGTGCAAACCACTGAACCCAGAACACCCATCGATACCACGAAAGTACAACCTCCATTTCCCCGCATTCAAGAGGAGTTCCGTGGATATGTGGCCGTTGTAGTCGTCAAACAGCTTCAGCGCAAGCTGCTTCGCACAATTTGACAGATCTCGTTTTGCGTGCGTTCCCCAATAGAGAGATGAATACTCCAGAAAAGGTGTGCCTGAATATGGAGAAGGATATCTGGGGAAGGGTCTGCCACGAAGGTTACCGGGGGGGCTGGTCGGGAGAGCCCTGACCTGGTGGGAATTTAAATAACTCAGGCAGGTCTCTGCCATTTTCGCGTGAGGTCTATCAAAAAGCTCAGGATGAGCCCGGAGGTGCTCCCGAAGGGTGGGGTGAATTAACCGGACCGTGGAAGTATCCTCGTCTACGGAAACAAACCCTTGGCAACAACTCAGCAATGTCCCTATCGAGGGAACATTGTCGCCACCAATATCTGCCAATCCGATTTCGACTCCGAGGGCGTGACACAATTCGTCGACCTTTAAGGACCGCTCAGAGTGAGAGATCCACATCAATGTGGCCATGCCGAGCCTCGATTTCTCCTCTTCCTGTGCCTTTACCCGGTCCAACATCTCACTACAGGCACCTCCCAACCCCAACCCGCTGGTCATCGCGTTGAGCTTTTGCCGTCTGCGAAGTATCGTAGTTTCCCGCATGATCGCATCGATACTCAAGGAGACTAGCAGGAATCTATATATGAATCTGTTAGTCGATAACTTGGGGGGGCTGCTCCGGTGTTGTTGCTTCAACCTACATTTCTGAAATATCATCCGGAATTTTCTTCAGGATATCCGCCTTAAGACTATTGTCCATCGCGTCTGGCGTTGTGTCCTCTTCCAGTCTTCTGTGAAGATAAATAACCACATCATCTCTCCGTGGAGTGATGCGCATAGCCGTTACCCTCCCGGAAAGACGCCTCCCGACCTCAGCCTCGATGTGCGATCGCCCTGTCACGAATATCCGCGTGCCTGGAGAGCTTTGTACGATTTGGTTGAGTGAGTCAAGAATCTTGACTCGATCTCGCGCCACACATTCATCTAGTGCATCGATAAATATGAATGTGCGCCTCATGGCAGCGGCATTCTGGAGCATCTTTACAATAGCGGCAAGCTGTGGTCCCCGTCCACCAACTACCAGTCTCTGATCATCATACGCTTCGGCTATCGCTTCGGCTATCTCTTCTAGTCCGCTCACGACCTGTTTGAGCAGGGCACCAAGCACACTCACGGATGACTGCTCTCCCCGGGCTGCAAAGTCGAAATAAAAACATGCAATCGCGGTCCCCTGGCTTCTGGTCTGATCCCCCAAGCTGTCTACCACTAATGAGCTAGAATCATAGATTGTTAGCACTTGACCTTGTTCCATTCGTCGAGATTCGTCCTTCTTACCTAATAAAAGTCTTTCCAACCCAGGGATCTCCATAGCAAAATAAAACCGCGTTATCAGATCCATCCCCCCGACTACCGGCGTACCAGTTTCTAAACTCCTCGGTCTCCAAGACCCATCCCCCTACATTTTCCACCCTACTCTCTTGAATTTCCTTGTGCCGTAGCCTAGGCTCCAGCGGCGATAGCCAGGCCAAGATTTGTGGTCGGTCGTCTGCAACTGTACTAGTATACTGGCTCCACATACTGCTAAAGGGGCTAGTATTATTGGAGTTGATATTGTCGTGAAAGCGATACCCAGACATCTTCGTTATTCGAAAAGCGGTAGGGGGTTGGTGGTTGAGTAGGTCGGTTGATGGAAGCGCTAGCAGTTAAGGAAAAGAGGGGTCTCCCTAGAACCTAATGGGTGCCCTCCGGACAGCCCTGTTAATCCCTGCAAAGTTTAGTCAACCACACTCTGGCGGTTCACTCCATAGGTAACAAGAAATGCCACACCCTTTCAGCCAAATGTTACTCGAGTACCTCAAACCTTTAAAGCGCTGTATGGTATTAATTCCTTTAAGACACAACACACTATGAAATTCAACGCGAATGCTAAATATGGTAGTGGGAGTCTATTGTACACATGCTAGGGACGATGATTTCGCATAGTTAATTTAGGTTAACCCTTGAAATAATCCCGGCTTTAACGAAAACTTTCCCCTTGTGTCATACCTTGTATCCAGAAATATGGCTGTGAGTTTGGTGTATGTATGGACTTTCTGCTATATATTTTGCGAATCGCTGCTTCCGGATACACCTTGCTTGGGATTAGAGGGATTTCGCAGCCAGCAAGTTGGTTAATAGGGGGATTTCGCAATCAAGAATCCGGGGTCTTTCAGGTTGTCGCCACAGCAACCGGTCACAAGTTAGGGCTCATGTCCCATCTAAGCGATGGCTGGGGGATAAAAATTCTGTCATCATAATATCTAAGCAGAAGGAATACAGTATCCGAGACGGTCGCGAGATTCTTTGAGTTGCGAGAGTTGGGAAAGAAAAACGGGTAGATACCTGTAAATAAGACAAGGCTTAGCCGAAATGGGGAAGTCCAATATCAAGACAAGTATCACAACAAACACTAAGAGCAAACAAGAAAGTAAGCAAAAAATTTAAAAGAGCGGTAGACTCTACTGTAGATTCCATAAAATAATTTCAATAAACCGGAACCTTACAGAACCAAATACAATGTCTACCCCGAGCTCAACAAGACCATTACGCCTTCCTGAAAAGTTTACCTTTGAGGAAAAAAAGCATATGGGGATGACATGGATAGAAAGAGAGTTGAAAGAAGGTCTTAGTCCTAATCGAGTTGCCATAGCAGAGGCTTGCGGGCTTCCCTATTCGACACTATGTCATGCGATCAGTGGCCGTGGGAGTATTGACACCGGGGGAAGAAAAAGCAATACAAGACAGGTGTAGCCTATTGAGTTCATGGCTACAGCCAGCAAGGCATGAAATAGTTGAGGATATGGCATTAGAATTGTTAAGATTAAGAGAGCCATCAGGCTCATTAGGCAAGACCTGGATTTACAACTTTATCAAGCGGCATGAAATCTTGTCAGCTATGGTTCCGGAAGCCTAGAGTTGGGACCACTTTTCTCACAAAAAGTATGACCGTTTTCAATGTAACCATGACCGTAATGCTTGAATTTATGTTTAGTCATATATGTTAATAATGCCAAGACAAAAAATCAATATTCCAGCAAAGTAAAACTAAAACAAGGTGGATAACTATTATCCTATAATATTGAAAATACCTTGAGTTCCAATGATACAATCAGTGGGTTTTATGTATAATGAATACTATAAGAACAATATTGCCTATGGCTCAGAGGACTTTAAAAGATATGTATTTACAAGATCTAGTTCTCATAGATGAATTGCAGAGTCATATCATCAAATTAGCTAGTTTTCACTCTGCTTGCCAATTATGAATATTTTATTTACCATGATTCAAGTTTAACATATAATATTTCACAAATTAACATCTATCAATATCCTGATTTTATTATATTGAAAAAACTTATCTTATCAATATTAACACACATAACCAAACATAAATTCAAGCATTACAGTGATTGTTACATTCAAAACTGTCACACTTTTTGTGAGAAAAGTGGTCCCAACTCTAGTCTTCCAGAACCATACATTCAGCAAACAAATTGAACATCGCCGAGCCCTTCAATCCAACAATCCAATTATCCTAAATATGTACTTTGATCAAGTAGGTTTCATACTATTATTATATAACTAACAATACTACTAGAATTAGAAAGGAGCTAATATAGAATTTTTTTTTAGTTAACAGAGCTTATCAATCGTCATAAAATTGTTCCTGAAAATCTGTACAACTGTGACGAGATCTGATTTCTCATCGGTGTAACTCATTCAGAAAAGGTTGTGGTGGATATACAGGAACTCAGATGCAATGGCGCATTATGCTCATATGGTATGTCAAATAATATTGAAACCAATTAAATGTGAATGTTGATCAATTATTAACTTATTGTATGCTAATATAAATATTTGAGTAGATGGAAATAGAGAAATGACAACGATCATTGAAGCAATTTGTGCGGATGGTGGAAATTTAAGTCCTATGATAATTTACCAGGCTGAAGGCTTTCGAGTCAGATAGTTTGATCCAACCATGCCATTCACAAACAATATTCTCTACAGGTATTCACCCAATCGCCAGCAGATAATGAAATGGCATTGGGGAGGCTGTGAAGCATCACTTTGGTCCAAAGAGTGGGTCTGCTAGGAAGGCCAATGGCAGATATCGGATGATAATTTTTGACAGTGACGAATCGCATGTTTCCCATGCTTTCCTACAATACTGTATCGATCACTGCATAATTGCCTGCTGCTTGCCTCCACATAGTACAAATCTCCTACAGCCTTTAGATGTCGGCATCTTTAGCCTGTATAAGAACTACTATGCTCAGCTATTGGAAAAAGAGTTTCGGTATGAACGCTATGGAGTATCAAATGCAAACTTCTGAGAGTTTCTATCACAGGTGAGAGTGAAGGCTTTTACCGTGAAGAATATTAAATCAGCCTTTGCAACGACTGGTATATTCCCCTTGGATTGACACACTATGCTTCGAAAAGTTCCCGCCCATGACCCTATCAAGCACGCAGATCCTAAGTACACGTATTATCATCCATCTCAATTATCGAACCTAACTCCAACTCGATCTCTTGCTCAAGGACGAGCTAATTCCAATTGAACCACTGACTCCCTCTCTTTTCACCATTCTCCACACTAAGCCTTGTTGCAACTTAAGGCGCCGTTGCAAGGAATTCCCGCTACTGCAAAAACACCAAGATCTCACAAGCATCTTGCCGATGATCTACTTCAGTTCGCTAGTCAGCCATCTCTCAGCCCTTCCAAGATTACTGCTAATAAAAGTCAACTTACCAAATTGATCTATTCCGCCTAGTTTGCTCATGACAAGGTTCACCTAACGGAGAAGGCCCGTCTTCAACAGAAAGAGGAGTACCGTACATCAGCAAAAATTAATCCTGCGTCTGAGGCGCGGGCGCCGCGTCCGGACGCATCCGACGTCGTTTTTCCGTCCTCTGCGTCCCCAGCGTCCGGACGCCATTCCCAACGCCGATTGCGTCCTGAC